>Ga0210386_10000344_pt1 | contig 42809 bp, 46 predicted proteins | sample IncBWH32OmetaG_FD_160091 | JGI IMG/M metagenome (GOLD analysis project Ga0210386, IMG submission 160091) | Forest soil microbial communities from Barre Woods Harvard Forest LTER site, Petersham, Massachusetts, United States - Inc-BW-H-32-O ...
ATTACAGATTCTACCTCGTCACACATCCGAAGGATTGGGCCAACTGCATCTTCCACGATCATCTCCCTCTCCGAGAGTCCGACGCGTAATCGACGAAGATCTGCTGGAACGGTCCGATGCCGACTTTGCTCACACTTTCGTCGTCGGCGACTGCACGCCCTTCGTAATAGACAACCATGTCACGATCCTGGGGTCTAACGCGCTTTCCAACTGAATGGTAAGCGACCCTTTGCGCAACTTCGGCCATTGTGTCGCTCGTGTTGACGACAACTACATGCATCACAAAGTCATTGCCGAATTTGGCATTGATCGGGATGGAGAGCGCTTCGCTCGGAATGCGTTCCCTGCCGCGGATGCTATTTGGTCGGGGGTGGCTCGACTCGGGGCCTAGCAGTTCGCGGTAATCCGTGGCCCATTTGTAGCCATAGGCATCATCACCCATGACATCAGGGGTGAGCCCCATGTACTGGAGGACACCGGGAAAGTCGCGAGGTTGAATTTCGCCGGCAAGAAAGCGTTCTCCGATTGTCTTCACGTGAAGCATATCGCGATCTTCCCACCAGATCTGCCGACATACCTTCGAGCAGAAGTGATACGTGTAGTTGTTATGCGTGAGCGGAAAGTCCCGCACTCGGTACTTTCCGTCAGGCGAGGAGGTATAGGTGCACAGCGGTAGGTGGCAGGCATTGCACAGCCAGGGCAGGGTTTCCGGAAGTGTGGCTTGCATATTGCCACAGTTCACGTTGGCAATGATCTGATCCCAGATCGGCCCGTAGATCTCTTCCCATTTCGGGTACTTCGTATTGAGCCAATTCCGTTCGGCCTTGGAGACGCCTGCCTGAGGCTTCCACCACACTGTCTGCCGCCAGAACCACACCCCGAGATGCAAGGAGTGATGCCAGATATCCAGGCCCTCGATGAACTCATTCCAGTACCAGGGCTTCTTGAGCCCATGGTCCTGGAGCGTTCTGATGAACTGGCCGATAATCCATTCCTCCATAAATTCCTTGTACGATTGCTTTCGGTGATCGAGCGGCGTGTAATAGTCCATTGCTGGACCTGTAAGGACCGCGAACACACGAGCTGACAGCCAGAACATCTTGTCCACGATCCACTGCGCCCGCACAGGGTCATGCTTCATCAGAAGCTCCAAGGTCGGCCCACCCTGCTGAGCATGCCGCGCTTCATCCGTCTGAACGGAGGAGATCATGTTGGCGAAATTGATGTCTCCCGACGCGAGTGCATCCGAAGCAAGACCCACGAACTGGAGATTTGTGAAGCCCGTCTCGAATACAAGCGGCAATTGGATTGCGGTGTCCACGACATTCCCAGCGAGCATCATGGCATCAAAAAGACTACGTGCTGAGACGATCGCCCAATCGTTCGTGTGGAACGCTTTCAACGCCCAATCGTACTGAGGATCCTTGGAGACAAACTCGTGAGCGAAAAAGAGGCTAAGCTGGCAGTGGCGGATCTCATCCAGCGCGCCCAACACGGCCATGTTGCGCCACGGACCCGCCAGACCAAACCGCGCCATTCGAGCTTCCGCCATGAAAGCCGTGTATTCGGCCAACGACACCCCACCGAAATGGACCTTTGCGCACGATTTCCATCCCTCATCCAAGCTGCTAAAGATGGTCGAGCGCTGAAGTGCCGCCTTGACTGCGAAGGCTGCGGCTTCCTTCTCGGCTTGGATGGACACGTACTCTGGATAGCTGATCTTGTAACTTTCCTCCCAAGCGCTCCAGGCCTCGCGAGGAATTTTGCCAGTTCCCGATTGCCATTCGGGAAATACAGCATCGTCATCGGCGTACGACAGCGTCCAGTCGACGTCACGTACCAGGTCTTCCCATTCTTCGCGTTTCATCAAAGCCATGGGGTGTGTTCATCCTAGTCGACATCTAAACAGCCTAGTTGTGCGCGAACGCCGGCGTTGTCCGAGTACGATCTGATGCTGTCGATCTTACCGTCGGCGTTAACGTGAAAGACAAAGAGGTGCGGCGACTGGAAGCTTCGCCCCTGAGATCCGACGGAGGACCAGGGCTTTGCCTGTGTGCCGCTGATCACGACTTCCGCAGCCACATTGCCATCGTTGTCCGATATAATTTTCGTGACCCTGTTGGTGAGGTCCGGAAATGATTCGATTAGGCCCCTCCACAGGATCTTGCCGACCGTATTTGCTTTGCCGTCGCCCCTAATGACACGCTGCTTTCGCCACACCTCGAACGGCACGGACCGAAAGCGCGCCATCTCGTCACACAGGTCAACCATTCGTTCGACGTCGTGAGTACGGTAGGCATCGAAGAAGGAATTTACGACCTCCGTTGCATTGACCCTCGACATAGCCGTCACCCCGTGATTGAGATCCGGTCGAGACGCTTGACCCCCAATCGTCGATACAGCTGCGTCTGGCACCAATAGGCTCGGATGCTCGTTATCCTTCCATGAGCGGCCGTGATCACCCACGCCTGGTCAACATCAATATGCTTTTCCTGGTTGTGGATGCCGAGAAAGTCCGCGCCCTGAGTACCTTCCATGGTAATTTCTATGGCAGCCGTTTCAGAATCGGCCACGACCGAATGCACAGTCAGGCGCAAATCAGGAAACGCAGAAATCAGATCCCGGAAGAACTTAGCGCCTTCTTCAGAGAAGCTCCCGCAGATGCCTGCAGGGTCGAAGTCGACCGCGGCCTCCGCCAAAATCAGAGTATTCGCGCCTTCGAAGTCGCGGGCACTAAGTCGCTCACACAGTTTCAGAGCGAGTGCTTGAGCATCTTGGTGGCCATCGGGCAACGCTCCTAGTACGTGAGCCAACGACGCGACTTGTGCCCGTGCGCTCATGTCGTCCCTCACGCGAACAGCCACTCGCTTGAGCACCGCGTCCGCAACCGCAACTGCCGAAGCGGGGTTCTGGCCTGTGATAAGGGTGCGATCGACGACGACACGCGATGTCCATGCGGCTGGCGCATGATCGAAAACCGCACCGCGGTTCTTAAGGGCCGCCTCCAGGGACCAAGGCATCCCACGCTTACCGACGCGAGTTTGGTCCTCCTCTTCGTTAGTAAACGCCGTCATCCTATAGCCGTCGAAGAGCCACAAACCGTCAGGTCGGTCGCCGGCGGATAGCAGCGCTGCAGGCCCGTGGCAGACCGCTGCAATTGTGCGTGAGCGATTGTGCATTACTTGCAGGAGACGACGAACGTCAGGGTTGGCGGCCAGATCGATCATCGGCCCGTATCCGCCGGGAACAAAGATCGCATCATATCCAAGCATATCCTCATCGCTTAGATCACCCAATTTGATTGGTTTCTGAAAACCCGGCACGGTCGAAAGACGTTGGCGTATTTCGTCCGACCCTCTCTCCGCATCGGCCTGAACGGCATCTGCGCTGGCTCGAAGCTGAGCGGTGCTCACCTTCGCTGTGACCTGTGGATCGGCCGAAAGGAGATTCACAAAGTTGGCGGTTTCAGACCACGCCTTTCGCGCTGACCGCTCTATCAGGATGCGCGCCTCATCGGGCTTGGCGCCGGCACGCTTCAGCGCCTCAAAAATGCGCCGCGCCGCAATCAAATCGAATTCAGTCAGGTGCTGGAGGGTGATCCGAATATCATTGATATGCCGCATGAACGTCCGCGTAATCGACGCCAAAAAGTCCTGGTCTTCTTCGGGATACTGGAAGATCGGCTCTAGGCTATACGGATCAAGTTGTGGCGGCTGGCCGTCCACGGTCGCAACCGCAACCTTTATCCCTGCGGTCGCGAAGTGATCATATGGCTTCAAGGCCTCTGCGGCAAAAACGCCCGCCTCGTGGCTGGACCCGTCCGCCAGCACGATCTCACGCGCACTCGACACAATAAACAGGATCGTCGTCATCGCTTGTTCCAGTGCGAGACTCCTTTTAAGTATACGGCGGTTAAGTCCCTGAAGCCAGTGACATAGCGCTCGAGGAGCCCTCGCGGCACGGGTGCCAAATTCGGCTCTATCCCTTTCGCAACATCGGGATGAGGACGCATCCGAGAACGCTCAGAGGGAGGCGCTGAAGAAGGAACGCCCCGGAGGGAATTTGCTCCGGAAGTAGCGAAGCTCATTCTGGGCGCCTCCCTGCATGACCGCAGCAACTTTGGCCCTATAAATACAACACCCACGCATCAATACTCGGTGAGGGATTGTTTCGGCCTGTCGGCGGCGTAAGGCCAACTTTGTCCGCTTCCGGCATTTTTGCAAACGGCCGCTTTGCGCCGATTGTGTTGAAAAAGTCCTTTCCAGCGTTGGGACCGATTTTCTAAGAGCCGCTGATGCGCTTGGCGTTTTGGAACGTGGGGGGACCGCCTCTCTTGGGCGAATCCGTCCAGTGGCCTTCTCAAAAACTCTAAGTGGGCATCGCAAGCCGAAGTCGGCCATCAGCTCGCTTTTGCGCGAATTTTGCTGAGGCGGCATTTTCGACTTTTTCAACACAATCCGCCAACAGCGGCCGTTCATTCCATAACTGCCCATTCCGCGAATCTAGTCATTTTTCGTTAAGACGAATCGGGACAACTGGGATGCCACTGACGCCTCATTTGGAGAAAGAACGATGCCGCGGCGAGTGGACCCAGCATGGGGGCGAGCTGGAATGGTCCGCCTGCCTGGTTACGGAAAAGAGGACGATCGTACGGTTGGATTAAGTCGCTCCTGCGACGGTGACCTGAAGGATCGCGGCCAGCAAGGTTTTCTCCTCAGCGAGGCGCAACGCACCTACCTGATCGACGGGCTCGAGCTTCCCCGGCTATCGGAGTCCTCAGAACAGCTTTTTTGGGCGGAATTGAATTTCTGTCGCGAGTCCGTTCTCAAGGATTGCTTGCGGAACGATCAGCAGCCAAGCCGCGCGCAAGTCCACAAGGGAATGGCCGAAGTTCTCCGTCTGATCCGCGATTTTCATCAGCGGCTGGCGCAGATTGGACCGCTACCCGATTGGTCTAGCGACACGGCCTGTGTTCCATCGGAAGGGCTGGCGGGCGTTTTCTGTAGCCTGCCCGAGCAACTGTATCAGCTCGCATGTTACTCAAGATACGAAGCGAAAACTCGGCAAGACGCTCGTTACCTCGTCCTTGCAGAATCGGCGGATCGCTTGGCTCAACACTTTAAATACCTGGACTCTGAGTCAAAAGACAAGACCTTTGATGCACTGCCGCGCACGAGCGACTACCGCGTGCGCAGCCTGACAGACGCCCTTCATATCGTGCAGACACTCGAAACCGCGATTACAGGCGCGCTCGAACAGAGCAAGAAGATCGGCGGCCCCCGGGCGAAAACGGGGATGCTCCAGGCAGTGATCTCACTCGGCGATTTAATCGAAGCTTACGGCGGCAAATTCACTCACACGCCGCGCGTCAAGGGGCAATACGACGGCCGGCTGCACACACCGGCGGCAGGACTCGTGTTCCGCTTTTTACGCCTGTGCGATTCCCGGGTCACCGAGACGGCCGTTAGCCAACTGATGGCAGACGCGATCGAGTACAGGAACGACCGCGATCGATAAGCGCCGCCCGCGCGGGAGACGTCTTCCTGATTGGCAACAATACGCCCTGCCCTCTAAATTCGCCCTGAGGCAATTCGACGGAGGGCGGCTTGAGCAAGAGCGTTTCAAGGACAAATGGTTACCCGCTGCGGCACGACCTCAGTTTAACGCTTTTGCCTATTAACCAGCTGACGCCGCTCGGAAGGGAGACCCGCCGTCACTCGAAGCAACAAATCAGGAAACTCGCGGCGAGCTTGAACGAATATGGCCTGGTTTTTCCGATCCTTGTTGATGCACAGCGCCGGGTCATAGCAGGTTGGGGCTTGGTAGCGGCGGCCCAGCAAATAGGCCTCGTTGAGGTCCCCACCGTCACAATTTCAGATCTCACCGAGGTCCAACTTCGCAGCCTTCGGCTTGCACTGAATCGCCTGTGCGAAGACGCCAGTTGGGACGATCAAGCGCTTCGGCTCGAATTTTCCGACCTCATCACTCTCGACCCGCAAGTCGACCTGCAAATGACAGGCTTCGCAATGGGGCAAATCGACTCGCTGCTGTCGTCAGCCGAGGACGAGGAAGACGACCTGCCGGAGATGCACGCGGACCCGATCACGAAGCCCGGCGACATGTGGATCTTGGGTGAGCAGCGAGTCTTCTGCGCTGATGCAACGCAGGCCGGAAGCTTTGTCCGTCTGCTCAAGGACGAGCAGGCTCAGACAGTGTTTGCCGACCCTCCCTATAACGTGCCCATCAATGGGAACGTGTCTGGTCTCGGCAGGGTAACGCACGGCGAGTTTGCGATGGCCACGGGCGAAATGTCTGCAGACGAATTTGAGGCGTTCCTGGCAACCATTTTCACGCACCTCATTCAACACACGGCCTCGCGAATCATCGACAGCATCTGCGCTGCCACTGACACGAGCCCTGCGATTCGGCAGGGCGAGTGGGAGGGCGGTCCGACGAGGAGCCAGGCTGATGTGCATCCCCGTGTCTGGACGTCGGCGTCAGGCCGGAGGGCAGTAAAGCTGATCGGATGGTCGCCCAATCCTTCAAAATCGAAGCGGGACAGGTATTCCTGCCGGCGCAAGCCGAATGGCTTGATACGTTTCTACTGGAGTTATTGGCTTTCCCACAGGGAAAGCATGACGATCAGGTCGACAGCATTTCTCAGTTTCTGAAATGAGCGACCAGCCGCGCGATGTACGACGATATTGACATTGGCGGATTTATCTCCGTCGGTCGCCCCGACGAATATGATTATCTGCGCAGTAGATGATGAGCGAGGCCGACTCCACCGCCGATGCTGCGATCTCGAATTTATAATAGCCCTTTTAAAGGTGGCGGCGGGGTCGACGTGATCTCATGGGGCTCAGCTTTTTGGTACTCGACTTTGTGTAGACCCCCTCGGAGCGCCGACCTTTCTAACCAGCGACAAAGTCGGCCGTACCATGGAAGGCCGCCACAAAAAATGCTTGGGTCGAGCCGATTATTGGGGATTTCGATCACAAGATGCTGCGTGCGGGCGAACAAAGCCACAAGATTGCTCAGAATTTGCTCGACTTCCGCGCCGGGCAGAGCATGTGTGGTGGCGGGTTTTGAGAGGCCACGTGCACTCCACCTCCACTCGCGGCCCACTGCTGCATGATGTGCCATCGATATTGAACAGGTTCTCGTACGTTTAAGGCCTCGGTTCTCCTGCTCGCCCCGCAGCTCGTGGGGCTTGTGTCAGTGGCAGCACGTGATGCTGTCTTTGACATCAGGGAGAGCCAGATGGCCACTAGCAAATCAAAATCGAGAGTAGCAAAGCGTGGCACCAAACGGCCTGGAACCATGAGGGCTTCGGGGAAGCGAAGCGCGACCCGGTCGCCAGCCGCATCCAAGGCAGCCGCGCCCAAAAAGTCAGCGGTTAAGCCGACCAGCGCGTCATCGAAGCAGGAAACTGTCCTCGGAATGCTTCGGCAGCCGAAGGGCACGACCATCGCCGCTATCATGAAGGCAACCGACTGGCAGCAGCATTCGGTGCGTGGCTTCTTTGTCGGCGTGGTCAAGAAGAAGCTCAAGCTGAATCTCGTCTCGGACAAGGTCGGCAACGAGCGAGTCTATCGGATCGCAAAACCGGGGGCGGCCTCATGACGTTGATCCCGCAACAATTGAGGGCAGCAGTCGATCCAGCGGTTGAAGCCGAGCTGGATCGGCTGCCGACGACGGCGATCGCAGACCTGCGGAAACGGTACCGTGAGCTGTTCCGGACCGATCCGCCCAAAGCATTCGGTCCGGATCTGCTCAGACGCAGTATCGCGCACCGGATTCAGGAGAGGGCCTATGGCGGTCTACCTGCTTCGACGAGACGCCTGCTACATGAATTGGTGAAGGCCGCGATGGCAAAGCCCAACGGCCGACTCGAACTGCCCCGGCGGATCAAGCCGGGCTCCGAACTGGTGCGGACATGGAAGGGTAAGACCTATCGCGTCATGGTAATGGCCGATGGCTTTGCCCATAACGGCAAGACTTTTGCCAGCCTGTCCGAGATCGCCTCGGAGATCACCGGCACCAGATGGAACGGACCACGGTTCTTTGGATTGCGGCGGTCAGCGCCCGATCGGGAGGGCGCCGATGACAGGTGAAACCAAGCTTCTGCGCTGCGCCATCTACACCCGCAAATCCACTGAGCATGGCCTGGAGCTGGAGTTCAACTCGCTGGATGCCCAACGGGACGCTTGCGAAGCCTACATCAAGAGTCAGGCCTCCCAGGGCTGGAAGGCCCTTCCCCAGCACTATGACGACCCCGCCTATTCCGGCGGCAACCTCGACCGCCCAGCCCTCAAAAAGTTGCTGACCGATATCGAAGCCGGTAGGATCGACGTGGTGGTTGTGTACAAGATCGATCGCCTCACCCGATCGCTCGCCGACTTCGCCAAGTTGGTCGAGGCCTTTGATGCTAGATCGATCTCGTTCGTGGCCGTCACCCAGCAGTTCAACACGACCACGTCGATGGGGCGGCTGACTCTCAATGTGCTGTTGTCGTTTGCTCAGTTCGAGCGGGAACTGTCATCCGAGCGGGTACGGGACAAGATCGCGGCCAGCAGGCGCAAGGGCAAATGGACCGGCGGCACCGTCCCGCTCGGCTACGACGGCAAGGACAAGAAGCTCGTCATCAACAAGAGCGAGGCTGAGACCGTCCGCGCCATCTTCCGCCTCTACCTGGAAGTAAAATCCTTCAGCAAGCTGGTGGCCGAGCTCGACCGCAGGGGCATCGTCACCAAGCAGCGCAACACCAAGGTTGCCAAATACAACGGCGGTATTCCTTTCACCTACGGTCCCCTCGCCTACTTCCTCAAAAATCGCGTCTATCTTGGTGAGGTGCATCACGGCGGCAAGTGGTTCGAAGGCGAGCACGAAGCCCTCATCGATCGCGCAACCTTTGACCGGGTCCAAAAACTGCTCGTCACCAAGTCGAGTGGCCGGAAAGCAAAACGATCCGAAAGCGGCTCCCTGCTCCAAGGCAAGCTCTACGACGACCGCGGCAACCTCATGAGCCCGAGCTTTTCCAACAAGAACGGCGTGCGGTATCGCTTCTACGTCAGCTCGGCGCTGCTGCGCGGGCGGAAAGCAACAGCGGGATCGGTTCGACGCGTCCCAGCCGCAGAGATAGAGTGCGCCGTTCTTGCCGCCCTTAAAACGCATCAAGGACGGACAGGATCTGACAATGGGCCCGACCTCATTAAAATGCTTGAGCGCGTCGTCGTTGCCCGGAACCAGCTATTGGCAACGATATCTGGCCCTGGCGGCGCCACTGATGTGAACGGGACCAGCGCGCAAATAAAAATCGCCTGGTCGCCCAAAACTAGGGATACGGCAACCGTAATGGACAACGAGGATGCGCACGAGATCAAGCATAACGAAAGCTTGGTCCGATCGATCGTCCGCGCTCAGGCTTGGGTTCGGTCGCTTGAAGATGGAACGTTTGAATCTATCGAAGCGCTTGCCGAGGCGAACCGCATCCATCCAAAGCTCGTCCGCCAAGCCCTCAGGCTCGCGTTTCTCTCACCGCCCGTTGCGTCAGCAATTTTAGAGGGCAGGCAACCAGCTAGCCTGTCGTTGGCGCGCATTCCGAAGCTTCTTCCTTTGGCGTGGACAGGACATCAATCCCTGCTCATATGACTGTTCGGTTTTTTGGGAGCGCTCGTTCAGCAGTTAGTTCAGTCATTAGCAAAGTGCGCCAAGATGTTTTGCATGCTGTTCGTCGGTCTGTTGAAGAGCGTTTTGATCGTCGTGGGCTAGCCCCGCACAGTGATCCTGCGCCCGCTTGGTGGCAGGCGCAAGCAGAAGAAGTGTCAGGTTGGTGACGGTTTGGATTTATGCCGCCCGGCGCGACTTTTGTGTACCGAAGTTGCCGGCTGTGCGGTGTGCTAGTATGGCCCGATGACCACCGACCCCGACATCGAAGCCATCGATCTCGCGCTCGATGCGGAGCTTGCCGGCATGAAGCCGCAAGGCGAACGATGCGACCAGGGTGCTCGCCCGGCGCCGAGATGCATGCGGAATTTTGCGCCCGCGCTGTCGCGCATGGCGTCTCGGCGGAAGCAGCCGACGCCCTATGGTTCGAGGTCATCGCTCAGATGATGACGCGGGTCGCGGTGGTGCATTGAGGATTTCGCCGCCCGGCTCGACGATCCCGATCACCGCGCCGGTCTTCACATCGCCGATTAGCACGGTGACGCTGCGCCACTAGAGCCAGCGAGCCGTTCACGCCATGCGCGATGCGCGGCTTTGCGAAAGCGCTGCTGACGTTTGTTCCAAATGTGTCTGGCGTCGGTTGGATCGGTCATGGTTCACGCTTCCATGATCGGCAGCGCATTGAACAACTGGAACGCTGTGATGGTCGCGGAATTACCAAAACGAGTGTCACGCCTTACGTGATCTGAGGAGCCAAACTGGGAGGTAATTATGCGTAAGATCATTCTCGCTTTTCTCGGGGTAGCCTTGATTGCTGGCGCAACCACAGGGGCCGCCTACTCAAAGCATCGTCATCACGTCCGTGCCGGCCACTACTATCACTACTACTATGGTGAGGCGGGCGCCTGGGGGAGCATGACCGGCTTTAATTGAGCTACGCTCGCGCCGCCTCTCAGCGCAGACTATCGCTCACAAAAGTCTCATTTTGAGATTCGTCGTGAACCGCCCGACATTTGAGCCGCATTAGGGTTGCCCGCTTTCGCCAAAAAGGAAATCGTGCACCACAATCGCCTGTTCTACTAAGTACAGACCGCGGCTGAGCGACCTTGACGCAATGCGATGCGCGCCGCCTCCTGCTAATCTTCGCAGGAGCGCATCGTTGGCCAACATTTCGTGTGCAATATAGTTGCGGTGTTCTTGTAACTCTTCCATCAAGTGGACGAAATCCTGCCGCAACCCGCTCTTGCGTAATTCCTTGACCACGCGCCCGAGGGACCAACGTTCGATCCTCTCGTCGTCGTAGCCATACTTGCTCGTAAGAATGTTCTTCAGCCCTAATTCGACAAGTTGGGCTTTGCCCATGAACATGGCAAAGCTCTCCAAAAAATTGAACCCGTCAATTCTGCGCAGTCGCCGCGCAACAATCGCGTGAACCTGTTTCCCGCTAAGCGATTTGCTATCGCCTCGCGTAATCATCACAGCCAGCCTCGCTCGTTCGAATCGGGAGCCCACAGCCTATCAGCGCGCCGCCTTTGGGCGCGATATTTCGCGCCGGGCCGATGGGTGACAGCGGGCGGCGGTGAGGCGCATGGGCGGGCCTCTTTGACCGGCCAAGATGTTTCCAGTAGCGTAAGAAACCCGCGAATTGCAGCGGTTTGCGACGACGAATGGAAGTTAAGACGCGCTTCTCGTGTCAGGCGCGGGAGGGCGACATGTCGCCCACTCTATCGAAGCACGACTCGCGGCCTGGTGGATGTTGAGACCAACCCACAACCCACCGAGGACGCCCAGCGCGAGAAGGACCAATAAGCACCACATCAGAACTTTGTTCATACCCCCTGCCGGCTGCATCGTAACTTGTCTGTTCCGTTGCCTGCAACCGGGAGGCGCGCGTTTCAGCTCGCGCCCATCACCTTACCGCTCCCCTACCAGTACCCCACCCCTCCCCACCTGTGGGTTGACTGCCTCAAACCCAGTTAGCTTTCGAAGTGTTATCCACCCGACTCCGCTGTTCAGACTTAAATCGCTAAAGCCGCTATTTTGCCCCACGGTTATGGTTCGGCCATTTGAGCCGGATCAAGGTCGTCACAGCAGCGACGTGCTGCATATCTCTCGTGGAGGATGAGCAAGCAGCTTGTGAAAATTGGGAAGAAATTGACGCGGATCAACGCGCGAATGAAAGATTGTAGAAGCATTAAATGTGCCTCAAGACTCTTTAGGGAGTGAGGATCATGCAAATGTATGAAAGGGCGCCTGTCAGCCGCCGCCAACGTCGAGGCTACACGGGTTTGTTCGCCATCATATGTCTGTTCGCGTCGATCTTCGTGGCGTGGGCAGTGATGAAAACGAGCATTGTGAAAACAGGCCTTGAAATGACAACCGGAATGAATTCGAACGCATCGGTCAAGCCCGCCGCAAAGCCCTGAGCCGCGAGATAGCCAGCCCAAGCGCCCCGGCGAGAAGCTGTCCCGCTGTTCGCATTCGCGGATCGTCATCGGGAATCTTGCCGGAGCGTGCAGCCGTTTAATGAGTACACGGCCTTGCAGACGCTTTAGCGCCAGAAGTCCTTGAACCGATCCGGCGCCAGCTCGGTATAGCGCACGGTGTGCTGAATGTTCTTGTGCCCGAGATATGCCTGGAGAGCGCGAGTATCGTGTCCCTTGTTGGCCAAAGCGAAGCCGCAGGCATGGCGTAGCATATGCGGGTGCGCCTTGAAGCCGAGATCGGCGGCCTCACCGGCACGCTCGACCATCCGGGCAAAGCCTGCCGTGGCGAACGTCGCCCCACGCTCCGACGTAAACACGAACGGTGACTTCGGATCTTGCTCCCGGGCGAGCCGTCGGAGAGCCCGCAACTCGTCACCGCGGATCGGGTGCGTGTTGGGCGATCCCTTCTTGGCTCGGCGGACGGCCATGGTGCCGGCATCGAAGTCGATCTGATTCCATTGCAGGTCTGTCAGTTCGCTGGCCCTGAGGCCATGGCGGTAGGCGACCAGGATCATGGTGGCGTCGCGGTGGTAACGGTTGGCCTTGGCGGCTTCCGTCAGGCGGGCGACTTCGGCGTCGGTCAGGTACTCGCGAGTCCGAACCTCGGCGTTCTTGGGACGGCGCGACGTGGTAACTGTTCGTTTTTCGGTGGTTGGCGCTACCAGCTTGAGATGCGATTTCGCCATAATTATCCGCCTCCCTGCCAAATCGACTGTTGGTAAAATAATCGTCGCACAGTTGGCAAGGCGGTTTTGGCGTGAAGTCGAGAACACTCCGTGGGAAAGCGCTACGACCCAGCAAATTTTTCACGAAATCGAGACATTGAAAATGCGTGTGAATATCGATTCGAGGCATGTCCTCACCTACGCTCCAGCCAGGCCGGATTGCAGCATATCGAACTTGCAATAGTCGGTCAGTGGGTACGACAGCCAATCTGCAACCGGGCTCGGATATCTCTAATAAGTACGAATGAATGGCCGCGGAATCCCACAGCACAGCAATGCGCAAGGCCGTGGGAACCAATGTCGAGGATCAGTTGCAGCTGCTTGGTGGTTATCTCCGGGCCGGCACCGAACGATGTACCGTGAAGTTGCCGCCCGGCCTTGCCAAGCTGGCAACGAAGCCTTGGCCGACTGGATCGCCTGTCGCGGCCATAACGATTGGAACGCAGTGTTTGTACGCCCGACGTAGCCAGCGCCACGATCATCGATGCACCTTTCACTTCAGCGATCCGTCTTCCGTTGCAGAACTTATGCGCCATGCTGGCAAAGCCCATGCCGCAGCCCTGGCGGCCGTCTCCGGGTACACGTTTGGCCCACCCAAACCGATTCGCGGCTTCTGTCATGACGGCGCGGGCTCTTGGGTTTTTCTGGTTTTATGGCAAGTTCGCAGAACGCCGTTACGAGCTCTTTGCTTTTTCTTCTATGCTTAGCGCTGTCACAGCCATCTCCAACCGGCGCTCCTATCTGTTTCAACGTAACCTCAGATCGCCGGCGCACAGCTGAGAGTGCGAGCCCTTCGGCGGACGACTTTGGCCGTCGGGTCATTCATCAAACGGCGCCGCCGACATGATTTGCGATGCCGTCGGAATTGCCTTGCCATGCAACGTGCAGCCGGCGGTGCGCGCAACATCATCGGTCCAGGTCAAGACTTGTGCGGCGGGGTTGTGCTGGCAGTGCTCGACCAGGAGATCGCGGAATTGCGATTTGAACTTCATCCGCGGGTATTTTTCGAGGATTTCCTCGAGAACCTGCGGCGGCACCTGATCAAGGCCCAGACCCAGAAAGTCGAGACCGGCGCCGAGATGGACCAGTGCTATCTCGCCCGCCAGCCGGGTCGGTATTCCCGGAGAGGTGTGCAAAGCGATCGCCTTCCAAACCAGATCCGCACGCTCCGGCGACACCTGATGCTTCGTGCAGAAATCGCGCGCAGCATCCGCGCCATCGATTTCAAACCGATTATCGCGACGGTAGGGAGGGATCAGCCCGAGGTCGTGCAAAAGCGCGGCGCAAAACGCGGCTTCTACATCAGCCACCGGCCGGCCGAGGCTTCTGACGGCAAGACTGCCGAAAATGTAGGTTCGAAGACAATGCGTGCAGAGAAATTTGGGCGAACCGGATTCCAAAAGGTCCACCGCGGCAATGCACAACGCGGTATCCGGAATTCGAACACCGGCCACAGATTTCAAGCGCGCCAAGGTCATCTCTCGCTCCTAGGATTGAGTCATTCATCCGTCGATGCCCATGGCGGCCTGCCGCAGGGCCTCAGACCGCGTCGGGGTTGGGGGTGGCAGGTTCGGGCGACATCCTCGCTATCGGCGTGAAACTCCATGGCGAGGCAGACCTCGGCGATGAGTTCGCTTACCTGCGCGCCAATCATGTGCAATGCGGTAACCGCCGACCCCGCTGCCGATCACGACGACATCATAATTGGCAGCTGCCTCAGATGGGGCCGGGGCAAGATCGCCTCAGTACTCGAACCATCCTGCAAGCTGCCGGTTCTTTTCTTCGGTAAAGGGCGAGTAGAGATGTTCGATCGCGACGTCGGGCGGGGAGATCAGCATCGACTTGGCGTGTGTAAGGGCATCGAAGCCATACTTGCCATAGTAGTGGCCCATCCCGGCGGATCCGGTACCACCGAACGGCATGGTCTCGACGAACAGGTGAACGTTCACCAGATTCACGCCGCCTCCACCAAAGGACAGCTGGCCGATGAACCGGTCGATGGTTTTCTGATCGCGGCTGAAGATAAAGCCGGCGAGCGGACGTCCCGTTTTCGCCATCCGCGCCATCGCCTCATCGAATGACTTATAGGTCAGGATCGGCAGGATGGGTCCGAAGACCTCGTCCTCCATGATCTTGTCATCCCAGGTGACGGGATACAGAAGCGTGGGATCGAGGTAGTGCGCATCGCGGTCTGACTTGCCGCCGGCGATCACCTTGGCGGGATCGATGAGCGAGGCCAGCCGGTCAACCGTACGGGCGTTGATGATGCGCGAGTAGTCGGAGTTGGATTTCGGGTCATTGCCGAATAGCTCAATCAATGCCTTCTTGGCCTCGGCGGCGAAGGCGTCCGCCACGGACTCATGGACATAGGCGTAGCCCGGCGAGGTGCACCATTGGCCGCCCCAGGCCATCGCACCCCAGACGATCTTCTTCGCCGCATCGGGAATGTTCGCGGTCTCGTCGACGATCGCCGGGTTCATCCCGCCGAGTTCGAGCAGAACCGGCGTGAGGTTTTTCGCTGCCGCCTGCGCAACGATCTTCCCGACAAAGGTGCTGCCGGTGAAGAAAATGAAGTCAAACGAGAGCTTCAGGAGCTCGGTGTTTTGCTCCTTGCCGCCGGCCACCATGGTCACGGCGCTCGGATCGAAATATTTCGGGACAAGGTCGAGTAGCACTTTCGTCGTTTCCGGGAGTGCTTCACTCAGCGTGAGAATACAGGTGTTTCCGGCCGCGAGCGCCGCGAGCGCCGGGCGGATCAGCAGGAGCAAAGGTCCGTTGAACGGTCCGATGATAAGCGCCACGCCGTAAGGCTCGCGATAGATCATCCCCTTGTGGCCGGTTTTGGCCAGGAACTGTGGCACCGGTGCTTCGACCGGCTTCATCCACTCTTTCAGCTGGCTCTTCTGGACCTCGCTCTCGCCAGCCGATGCCGCTGTCTCGAAGATGTATTCCTGCGAGGCCGTCTTGAATTCCTTCGCCATCGCCTGCTGGAAGCGCGCCTCGTTCTCCCTGATCATGCGAGCCATGCGATCGAGTTGGTGGACGCGCCATTCGTAGCTGCGTGTGACCCCGGTGGCGAAGAGCGCCTTCTGGGCGTCGAATATTTTCTGAAATTGATTCATCGGAACCTCCGCCAGACGTCAGAATTGCCCACAGACTTTTTCTCAGCGACGCGGTACGCCGCATCTTTTCGACAGGACGTCTTCGCGTGCGCTCACAGAACGCTCGCCTTAATGGCGTTGATGGCGGTGTTGTCCCAATAACAATCCAGGCGCATGATTTTGCCCTCCGCGCTGTATCGGATGATGTAGGCGTGGGCGATGCGGTCGGACTTGCCTTTCGTTACAAGGCCAGGGACATCCGCCGGCATGGCGCCGCCGAGCAACGCCTGTACGACGACGATGTTGCCTTCGCCCTGAATCATCTCAACTACCTCGACTCCGAAATCGGGCACTGCTCCCAGCAGGCCGCGCCAGATTTGTTCAAGGCCACCCCGGATCGGCATGTCGCTTTTCTTGCCGTAAGGAAGATACCGTCCTTGCGCGCCGTCAGCGCAAAGAGCCAGCATGCCGTCGACGTCATGACCGTCGTAGGCGGCGAAAAACTTTTCGGTGATCGCCTTCAGATCTAGGCTGCTGCTCATATAACCCCCTTGGGCTGCTGTTGATGGCGGTGAGGCCTACACCATGGTCAGGACCATCCGAAAACGGGCTTCGCCCGACATCATCCGCGCATAAGCTTCCGCTGCCCGTTCGAGCGGCATGGTCTCGACCATGGCGGCGACGTCGCTCATCGCACTGAATCTGAGCGTCGCATCGCCCGCCCGCGGGGTGCCCGTCAGGGCGCCGTCGACGCCAAGTTGCTTGAAGAGAAGCTCGAACGCCGACACCTCGATCGGCTCATCGGTCGCACCGAGCGAGATCACCAAGCCACCGCGCCGCAGGCCGCCGAGGGCAGCGGCCACTGCCTTGCCGCCCGACGCCGTGGCCAGCACCACCTGTGCGCCGCCAAGCTTTTGCAGCTCTTTTGCGACGTCGGCTGCGGAGCTGTTCAAATAGTGATGCGCGCCCAGCTCTTTCGAAAGATTGGCGCGGTCGTCGCCGCGGTCGATCGCCACAACCTCGAAACCCATGTGACGCGCGTATTGCACGCCGAGATGACCAAGTCCGCCGACGCCGAACACCGCGACCAGGTCTCCTGCCCGCGCCGGCGCGTTTCTGAGCGCGCTAAAGGTCGTAAGGCCAGCGCATAGCAGGGGCGCCGCATCGACCGAGGAGAGGTCGTCCGGCACGGCAATCAAGCCACTCGCCTTGGCGATCATCATCTCGGCGTAGCCGCCATCGTGCTGCACACCGGTGTAGCCCTGGTTGGTGCAGTTCACGAGATCGCCGTCGCGGCAATAGTCGCAGTATCCGCAGTTGCCGCCGAGAAAGCCGACGCCGACCCGTTGGTCCAGCTTCCAGCCCTCAACGCCCTCTCCGATCGCGTCGATCCGGCCGACCGCTTCGTGGCCGGGCACCCTCGGCCACTCGATTGGCAGGACTCCCTCCACGGTCGCGGAATCGGAATGGCAGACGCCGCATGCTTCGACGCGGATGCGAACATGACCGGCTGATGGATCGAGCACTGGCTTTTCGGTCAGCTCCAGCTTTCCAGGACTGACCGCCTGCACTGCGCGATAGGTGGATTTTTTTCCCACTTTATCCCTCCGCTGTCCGTTGCTGCAGAGAGAATCCTAGCGGGCCAACACCCCCGCAGACCATGCCATTGGTCCCACGTTTCGCGCCAAATCTGCGAGCCGGTGCGGTCGCGCGCGCGTTCAGGTCACAACGCTCTTGGCGATGGCGATGCTAACGGGGCCGCGCGGCGACGAAGCAGCCACAATGGTCGGCCGTCACGTCCCGCCGCGAAGCGGACTGAACATAGGGTTACCGCTCGCTGTCTTGGACGCGGGCACTTCTTCCTGCATCACGTCCCAGTGCTCAACCAGCTTGCCATTCACCACGCGGAAAATATCGACAGCGATCATGGGTTTCGGTCCCCAGCCGACATAGCGGCCGTGCACCATCACCAGATTGCCCTCCGCCACGACCATGCCGGGCTCGTAGGAAAACTCCTTGCTCAAGCCGGCAATCAGGCCAGGAATGGCTGTCCGACCGCTGGGAATGAGGGGATTATGCTGAATGTAGTCAGGGGCAAAATAGCGTTCTACCACGCTCGGATCCCGGTCGATGAAGGCGCCGGTCAAAGCGCGAAGGGCGATGTGTTTTGCGTCTTCCATTGGTCCGCTCCATCGCTCAATGTTAGAGACGGAATCTACAGGGCCTGCGACACCCCGGACCATGCCATCCGTCCCACGTTTCGTGCCAAATATGGGATTGGAGCCGGTCTCGCGGTCAGGCCGGGAATCGACCACCCTCCACTTTCAAGGACACAACATCGTCCCGCCTTTATGCCCTTCAGCGCACCGATCGAAAGCGCTTCCTGTAAGAGGTCGGGCTCACGCCCAGGCGTCGCTGAAAGAGGCGACGAAGGATTTCGGCGCTGGTGAAGCCGCACCGCTTGGCGATGGTCTCGAGCTGATCCTCGCTATCCTCAAGAGCACGGCGCGCTGCATCGAGGCGGGCGCCTTCTACAAAAACGCCGGGCGGCGCACCCGCCTCTCGCTCGAAGTTGCGGACGAAATTGCGTTGACTCATATGCACTCGTTCTGCAAGCGCTTCAACTGTAAGATCAGTATCGAGGTGGTCGAGAATCCAACGCTGCAGTTCGGCGATAGGCCCGTCGCCATCGAGCTGGGCTGCGAGATGAGCGCTGAACTGCGACTGGCCCCCGGGGCGCTTGAGGAACAGCACCAGCAGCCGGGCGGTTGCAAGTGCCACGTCGCGACCGAGATCGTCCTGCACCAGCGCCAGGGCGAGATCCATCCCAGCGGTCATGCCAGCGGTCGTGTAGAAGCGGCCGTCTCGCAGAAAGATCGGATCGGGATCGACCTTGATCGTCGGATAGCGCCGCGCCAACTCATCGCAGAAGGCCCAATGCGTCACGGCGCGGCAACCATCTAGCAAGCCGGCTTCCGCGAGCAGGAAAACGCCGGTGCAGATTCCGCCCACCCGGCGAATTCCTCCGGTGGACTGCCTGAGCCAGTCGACACAAGGCCGGGAGGCAGGGTTGTTGATCCCGGGCGAGCCCGCCACGATCAGGGTATCGAGCTCGAAAGGTGCTGCCGTCGCAATCGAGCGCGTCGCGTTCAAGCTAACACCACAAGATCCGTCAATCGCTCCGACGTGCTCGGACCAGATTTCGACCTGGTACGGTTCAGCGCACCGTGGTGAGCGCTCGGCAAGAACGAGATTAGCGGCGGCAAAGACTTCGAGCGGCCCGACAGCATCGAGCAACGCGACACCCGGATAAGCGAGAATAGCCACGTGCCGTGGTTCGAACTCGCTTGCGGGGGCGTGCCTGATGGGTTGATGTTTCATGGTGGCACCACTATGCCCGATCCGAAAGTTTTGGGCCAGACTCGACGGCATTTCCCGCGAATCGCGGCCATCATAAGCATCTTGGATCGACAGCATAGGAATAATCGATTCGTTTCTCGCGGCATTTCATGCTTCGCTATTGGGCCAAAATCGGGAGTTATCATCAGGGCGATCCTTGTGGAGTTCGGCATGACCGGATCGGACAGCTGCAAAGAGTGGATCCCGCCCAACCGCAACCCGCTCGTTCGGCTCTACATCCACTCTCAATGCCGCTCCCCCGCTACTGGAGAGAGCCTCGATTAGATCCAGGGTGTAGCATCATGCCGTTCGTCGTCACCGATAGCTGCATACGATGCAAGTATATGGATTGTGTTTCCGTCTGTCCGGTGAGTTGCTTTTACGAAGGCCAGACCATGCTTGTCATCAGACAGAGCGACTGCATCGACTGCGGCATTTGCGAGCCCGAGTGCCCGGTCGAGGCGATCGTGCCAGATAGCCACCCAAGAGCAGCAATGTGGATTGAGCTCAACGAGAAGTACTCGGAAGCATGGCCAAACATTACCGAGCATCGGGATCCGCCCTCCGATGCCGATCACTTCAAGACCGTCCCGAACAAGTATCCTAGGTATTTCAGTCCACTTCCTGGCGACTGAGCAGTCGAATCACGGCGTGCACAGTTGCAATATCCCCTCGTCATCCTCGAAGACCAAGTCGCAAGCACGGCGGACCGTCGGCAATGATGTGCCGCGGAACCAGCTCAGCCCGGAGGCAGGGTGCGGCTATCATCGAGGATCTAGACAGCCGGGAAGTATGCTCGCAATGCCGAACGCCGTGAAACATTCGCTCAGTAGTGTTTGTATTGGATAACCGACCAAGGAGCGTGGTCTAGATCCAATCGGGGATACTCGGCGCTCGCGTCTTCGAGATCCTCATACTCGAGAACGCCCAGTTCGCCGAACTTGTTCCGCAACCAACCGTCGCCAAAATCAAGAAGGCCGAGTTTCTTAACGCTGGGGACTACCTTAGAAAATAGAGCCTTTCGAAACTCAACCTGGACCGGATTGCGTCTCATGATGTCGGTGCACTCCTGCACCGGTAAACCGAGAGTCTCCCAGACCTCCTGGGCCAAGAAGCGATCCCGCATCCGAAGCGCACATTCGTAACAGAACTCTTGGCGTTCCCGCAGTTCGGAAGCGCTCATGCCCGCGTAAACTTCCCTTAGCGACAATACGCCGAACGCGACGTGCCGGGCCTCGTCGGCCATGACGTACCGCGTGATCTGCTTCAGCAATGGATCTTTCGTGAGCTGATATTGAAAGCCAAAGGCCGCCAGGGCCAATCCCTCGATCACGACCTGCATTCCTAGAAACGTGAAATCCCAGCGAGAGTCACCGACGATGTCATTCAGCAGACTGCGCAGGTGAACGTTAACGGGAAACTGCCACTCCAGCTTCTCGCGCAAATACCTGGCGTAGACTTCCATATGCCGAGATTCATCCAAGACCTGAGTGGACGCGCAGAACTTCGTGTCGACCCAGGGCGCCGCCTGTACGAGCTTGGCCGCGCACGCGAGGGCGCCTTGTTCGGCGTGCAAAAACTGGCTTATCGTCCACGATATACTTGCATGGCCGAAGTTCGCTCGCTCCTTTGCGTTCATTCGGCCGAACACGCCCTCGTCCGCTGAGCAAAGGCAGTTTAGCGGGTCACGAGCATCACGCGCCCGATCGATCTGCCCACCGACCGACCAATCAATGTCCAAGTCAGAATCCCACTGAGACATCTTCGCCTTCTTGTAGAGAGCGTCGATCGGGATTGATCCTCCTTGCTCGTAGTTCCAATTGAACAAGGTGTCGAAGGTTCCCCGAACCGCCATGATGAGAGCCTTCTTGTCCTCATCCGAAACGGTCTCGATCGGCCTGTCGGCGATTCCTGGAAGTATTTTGTCGGAATTTTTGTCGATCGTCACAGTTCGCTCCCAACTGACCGCGCTTTCCCGCCGCGCCCGTGGTGGACCTTCGACTAACTTTGACGATCGGCCACGCATTGACGGAAGGATGAAAAAGCACCGCCCACCGATTTACTCGGTAGGCGGGCCGCGACAGTTATCAAATGTCCGAATTGGACACGCTCACTCGGCCGGTTCAGCTGGTTCGGGCGCACGCTTGCTTTCCGCCGCCCTGGCCTTCAAGTTGGCCACACGACCTCTGCCGCCCCACGTGTCGGAGAACCCGCCCCAGCTTTCGCCCAACGCCGCGAGCGACTCGCTGTATTCCTTCGAACGCTCCTCAAGATAGACTTTGCACATCTGACCGCGTAGCGACAAAATTCCCTGTTCGGGGTCGGAATACTCGTTAGCGTCGCTGGTGAGGTTGTTGTCAGCCACCTGGAACAGTCCCGAGAAGTTCGGGGCATATGGGTCCTGCTCGGGCAACCACCACCGGTAAGGCACGCGCACGACCTTTGGATGCCCGTCGTCGGTGAACTTGGCGACGGCATTGATCTTGCCATGCGGCGTTTCGACAGCAACGAAATCGCCATCGGAGAGCCCGAGGTCGTATCCGGTGTCGGGGTGAAGTTCGACCCACGGCTCGGGCGCCAGCCGGCGTAGTGAGGCGATATTGCGGCCCTGCTGCTGGAAGTATGGGTCGCTCTTCGCGCCTATGAAGTAGGTCAAGGGGTATTCCTTGGCGAGTTCCGGATTGCTCCTGATGGTCCCGTTCTGCTCGACGTAGCGCGGCATAGGGTCGTAGCCATACTTTTCCATCGTGCTCGAGTAGATCTCCACCTTGCCCGAGGGCGTGCCGAATCCGGTCTTCTCGTACTTCTTCCACTGCGGGCTGCTTCCGATAATCGGATGTTCCGGGAAGGCGGCGAGGCCGCCGGCCTTCATGAACGAATCGAAGTCTGGCGCAACTTTCTTCAGACGCCACTCGAACCACTCGCGCTGGGTCTTCGGCTGCCAGTATTGCTCCTGGCCCATCCGAATGCCCAGCTCGCGCCAGAAGTGGTACTCATCCTTGGCATCACCCAAAGGCTCGACTGCCTTGTCGCCACCAATCATGAAGTTGTGCCAATCCCAGTGGTTGTGCAGGTCGTACTTCTCGCCCCAAACGGCTGCCGGCAGAATGAAGTCGGACATCGCAACGGTCGGCACCATGAAGATGTCGTGTGACACCAGCAGGTCGAGGCTCATGAAGCCGTCATGCATATGCTTGGCGTCCGTGTAGCCAGTGACCGGGTCGGATCCAGAGTTGAGGAAGGCTTTCACCGGATAAGGCTTGCCCGTGGCCATGGCCTTCACAACTGTGGCTGGATGCGCTAGGGAGCCCGCCAGGATCTGGCTGGCCCATTTTCGGCCATGGACCTTCTCAGACGCCTCGTTGTATTCCGCCCAGAACTCATAGCTGAGAAGTTTGGCTGGCTTAGGCCCTTCCATGATGAGCTGCTTGGCCATCTGCTCGCGAGAGAGCAGATGGGTCATGGCGATTTCATCCTCGGTCACGACGGTCGGATGATAACTCATCAACATCTCGCCACCCTCGGCGTCGAGATTGCCGCAGATCGCCCGGAGGATTCCCATCGCACGAAGCGCCTGTGTGCTGTTGGAAATCTGGTCGGTAGTGGGGTTCCACGGGATGATCGCCGGGCCGGAAGCATACATTCGGGCAGCGGTCACGACCTGATCGGCGGGCACCCAGGTGACTTCCTCGACCCACCGCGGCGTATACTGCTGGACTTCCTTCTTGAACTCTTCGAAGCCGACGGTCCAATTCTTGACGAACTCCTTGTCGTAGAGCTCCTCATTGATGATCACGTGCAACCAGCCCAGCAGGAGCGCCGGGTCGGAGCCGGGCCGTAGGCGCAGATGCAGGTCAGCCCGCTTCGCGCTGAAGGAGATTTGCGGATCGACGACGATCAGCTTCGCGCGCCGCTTCACCGCATCGCGTGCCCACAAATACTCGGCGGTCCACTTGTTCGGTTGCGGGTCATGACCCCACATCACGATGACCTTAGTGTGCCAGTAGTCGGGGAACGGCTGCCAGCCATATGTAACCCGGTTAACGCTGCTGGTATTGCCCAGGCAGAGATAGGTGCCCGCCATAAAATTCGGCGAACCCAGGATGTTCAGGAAGCGCCGGGTCAGGTCGTAAGGAACGATAGCACCCGCGGTGCCGGATACAGCCTCCGGGCCGTATTTGTTCACGATTGCTTTCAGACGATGGGCGATTTCGTCCATCGCTTCATCCCAAGAGACGCGGGCCCATTTGCCCTCGCCCCGCTTACCGACACTCTTCAGCGGGTAAAGGAGACGATCCTTGTGGTAAAGCTGATCCGGGAAAGCCGCGCCCTTGTTGCAGAGCGACTGCGGAGTAATGGGATGGTTCGGATCGCGGCGGATCCGGAGTATCTTGTTGTCTTCCACGTCAGCGAGAACACTGCATTTGATGTCGCATGACGCACAGGTGACTTTCTTCGTTTCCATGACCTTTCCTTTCGACATTTTTCAAAGATTTGCGCCGAACCGATTCGATCAATCGGCTTCCGAGGGTCCTTCCGCCGGATGGGGACGGTCCCCTTTCATCTCTTCCAGGTCGCTCTGGATCGCATCCATTTGCCTCCTTCAGATCGAGTATCGCCGGTCAATTCCGAAACGAGGCGTCAGCCCCCCGTCACGCTCATGTGGCGGCTGACCGAAATGTTGGCCTCGCCCCTAGCAATCCTGAAGTCGTGACCTTTCGGCTTGCGGGCGATCGCCTCCTTGATCGCGCGCTCCAAAAGCGCGTCATCGGCGCCCGCCCGCAGTACCGAACGAAGATCCGCCCGATCTTCCTGGCCGAGGCACATGAACATCGTGCCGGTGCACGTGACCCGAACGCGATTGCAGCTCTCACAAAAATTGTGCGTCAACGGCGTGATGAAGCCGACCAGTCGGCCGGTCTCGGCGATCCGGAAATACCGCGCTGGACCGCCGGTCCGAAAGTCGGTTTGCTGCAGTGTCCAGCGCTGCGCCAGTCGTGCCTTGACAAGCGTGAGCGGCATGTACTGGTCGGCGCGATCTTCCACATCGAGCGAGCCCATCGGCATGACCTCGATGAAGGTAATGTCGAACCCCTGCCCTCCGCACCACGCGACCAGATCGCTGTGCTCGTCGTCATTGACGCCTAGCAGCGCGACGGTGTTGATCTTGATCTGCAAGCCGGCTTCCTTAGCCGCCCGCAATCCCAGCAGCACCTGCTCGAGCCTGCCGCGCCGCGTGATTGATTGAAATTTCGCCGGATCGCGCGAATCGAGCGAGACATTTATCCGCCGAACACCAGCCGATCTGAGTGCGTCCGCGAAGCGGGCCAGTTGCGTGCCATTCGTCGTTAACGTCAGCTCGCGCAATTGGCCGGATGCCACACGCCGTCCCAGGCTTTCGAAAAGATGAATGACCTCGCTCCGGACCAGAGGCTCGCCACCTGTGATTCTGATCTTGTTCGTACCCAGGCGAATGAATGCCGTACACAGGCGATCGAGTTCTTCGATGCTCAGCACCTCTCTCTTCGGCAAGAACGTCATATGCTCGGACATGCAGTACACGCAGCGGAGATCGCAGCGGTCGGTCACGGATATGCGGACGTAGTTGATCCGTCGTCCGAAGGGATCGACCAACTGCGGATTGCGCGGTGTGCCATCTGCTGCTGCATTCATGACTCTGCGGCCTCTCTGGTCGAAACTGATCCGCTCGCTTTGGTCATGTTCAGGCGTTTCCATCCAAAGACTAAGGTTTCGATTTGCGCGAGTGAAATCGTTTGTATTTATGCGAGTGGTCGGTCCCGCTTATCTTCCTCACTTGTTGCAAGTCCGAACTGCACGACCGATCGGAGCGCGCCCCCAATGTCGCAATCTGCGGCGGCGCATCGAAGCGGGCGCTATCCAACCTGGACACTCGGTATTCGTCCCACCTTGATCGATGTCGATTACGAGTTCATCGGTCGATCGTCGCCTCCCGCAAGGAGCCGCGAGGGCACCGAATTGAGCCGAACTCGGGTGCGGTGCCCTTTGACCGGGCGCGTCAGGCGACCTTCGCGCTTCGTTTTGGGTTCGTTCGCCTCGACGAGATGAGGGCCCTGTCGACTTCTCCAGCCTCGACGAGGTTCACGCTCGGGTGCTCGCGAAGAACGACGTTGATGTGACCCATGGCCGATCCGATGGCCTTGTGCGTGATCTCGGCCATCCGGCGCACCAATTCCTTCTTCTGGCTATCGGACAGACCCTGTTCAAGATCGCATTGAATGAACGGCATGCTATTGGTTCCTCTTCGATTGTTGTTACATCTGCATCAGTTTCGCTGCGCGGCGCGCTGCCGAAGCTGCTCATGCCCGGCAAGATCCTGTCCGTCCGGACCGGGCACGTAATCCGGCACATGCTCTCCAGCATCCACGAAGTTAAACCCCGGCATTTCCCGCATCACGAGGAAGATGTGATCGATACTCACGCCGGTGACCTCCTGTACCGCCTTCGTGAGCTCCATCGCGAGCTCATGCTTCTGTTCCTTGGTCCTGCCCTGTCGGATATCGCACGTTATGATTGGCATCTGAGTTCTCCTATTGTGCTGGTATCAATGGCCTGTCGTGCTCTCTTCTGCCCCGAGGCCGGTAAGGGCTCTCAGGCGAAGTTGATCGAAAAGCTCGTCAGCGCGTTCCGCCCGCTTTCCAAAAAGGGATCCAAGCCAACCCGCAATAAATCCCGCTGGAATGCTGATGATTCCTGGGTTGGCCAGCGGAATTAGCGGCTCGGTCGAGGACAAGATCAGTCCTTTGGCGCCGATCACGGCGGGGCCGAACAGGACGGATGCGACGGCAGTGGCGGTCCCCACAAACAGAGCCAATACGGCTCCGGTCGCAGTGAAGCGACGCCAGTACAAAGAATACAGGATGACAGGCAGGTTCGCACTGGCCGCGACGGCGAAGGCTAGGCCAACCAGAAACGCCACGTTCAACGATTGGGCGGCCAACGCGAGCAGGATAGCTACCACGCCGACCATCACTGTCGAATATCTTGCGACCCTCACTTCGGCCTGTTCGTCACGATTGTGACGGAAGACGTGCGTGTAGAGGTCATAGGCTATGTTGGAAGACGCCGCGATCAGCAGTCCCGCCACGACCGCAAGAATCGTCGCGAACGTGACAGCGGCGATGAATGCGACGAACACTTCGCCGCCAAGCGTCCCGGATCCTCCACCCAGTTGTAGGGCCAAGAGCGGAGCGGCACTGTTGCCTGCTTTGTTGGCTGCGACGATTGCATCGTGACCGACCAACGCGGCGGCACCGAACCCGAGCACCGTCGTCATGACGAGGTAGAGGCCCACAATTCCGATCACGTAATTCGAAGACGTTCGGGCGTCGGTCGCGAGTGGAACGGTATAAAATCGCATCATGATGTGCGGCAAACCCGCCGTTCCCAGCGCCAACGCGAGCCCAAGCGAAATGAGTTCGAGCTTGTTCGAGAAATACAGACCGGGCTCCAAGAAGGCCGAGCCCTTTCCGCTCGCCGCCGCTGCAGCGCCCATCACCGCGCTCACGCTGAAGCCGAAACGAGCAAGCAGCATCGCGCACATCAACGCCGTTGCGCCGAACACGAGTACGGCCTTCACCATCTGAACGTAACTGGTCGCTACCATCCCGCCGAAGAGAACGTACGTGATCATCAGCACGCCGACGACAACGATTGAAATAGCGGGCGAGACCGGCAGGAGAAGAGATGCGATGGCACCCGCGCCGACGAGCTGCGCCAGGAGATAGAACAGTCCGATTATGATGGACGAGAGGCCCGCCGCCGCCCGCACCGACGGGCACTCCAGCCGAAATGCCATCACGTCAGAAAGCGTATATTTTCCTGAATTCCGGAGCGGTTCGGCGATCAACAGGACGATCATTATCCAGCCGACGATGAAGCCGAACGAATATAGCAGGCCGTCGTACCCGAACAGCGAGACAAGTCCCGCAATTCCCAGGAAGGAAGCAGCGGACATGTAGTCGCCGCTAATGGCCAACCCGTTCTGCCGACCAGACAGCCGTCGGCCGGCGACAAAGAATCCGGAGGCGTCTCGCACGCGCTTGGCTGACCAATAGGTCAATCCCAAGCTTAAAAGAATGAAGACAAGAAAGAACGCGATCGTGAGAACGTGACCTTGCGCCGAGCTAATCATTGTCCGGCTCGCCGTTGGATTTCGGTCAAGGTTTGGACCGCGAGGGGATCGATCGCGTGCTTTGCAATCCACGCGTAGACAATCGCGACCCAAAACGTCGCAACGAATTGGAGAAGTGCCAGAAGGTAAGCCACGTTGACTGACCCAACCACCTTCAACGACACGAGTGCGGGGCAATACGACAGGACAAGCAACGTCGATAGGAAAAGGCTGAACGAGAGGCCGAAGAGCGGCAACACCAATCGACAACGACGTTTCGCCAACCGTCCCAGTAAGGGACCGTCATCCAAGCTTGCGACCGCGACGGGCCGCAAAAGTCTGAGAGACCTTCTGCTCGCTTTCATCCGCCCCCCTCTCGTTCGCCATGGCAAACGCACGCCGGGCTCTATATCTGTACGCCGTCGCGCCCTATAAATAAAATCGTTTGTAATTATCGTTTCGATAGCTAATATCTATGCATGGAACTCTATCAACTTCGGCAGTTCGTTGCGGTCGCGGATACCGGCAGCTTCACAAAGGGTGCCGCGAGGGTGTGTGTCTCCCAGCCTGCGCTTTCCGCAGCCATCGCGAAACTTGAGGAAGAGCTGGGGACGCGACTTCTGGACCGAAGAAGAACAGCCGTGGCGCCGACGTTGGCCGGTAGAAAGTTCTTGGCTCGAGCGAAGATGATTCTGCAGGCGTGCGGCGAGGCAAAGGCCGAGCTGCGCTCGTTCCATCTGCCGGAGATTCTCCGTATGGGAGTCTTGAATACGTTGCCAACGGTCCACATCGCCCGGATCGTCGAGGCATTCAAGGCGGCCCATCCCGAAGCATCCGTCCAACTCATGGACGGCAACAAAGAGGCCCTCGAGGAGCGCTTATCCCAGGGCAAGATCGATGTCGCAATCACAACCTTGATGGACCCCGAAGATTGCCCAAATTCTCTGGCGCTGTTCAGTGAGCCCTATGTTCTCGTCGTTGGTCAGAAGCACCGCTTCGCCGACCTTCCCAGCGTAAGTTTGGCGGATCTAGAGTCCGAGCCATTGATCTCGCGCACTCATTGCGAAACTTATCGACAGACTACGGAGCTGATGGTCTCGCGTGGAATAAAGACACGAGTTGCTTACAGGACCGACCAGGACGACCGCGTTCTGGGACTGGTTGCGGCCGGACTAGGCGTCGCACTCATGCCCTCCGTCTACGACGCGATCGGTATCGTAAAGTTGTCGGTGAGAGATTTCGCAGCGGAACGAATGATCGGCCTCAAGTGGCGCGACGTTGAGGGTTCTTCAGCCTTGTTGAACACCATGTTGTCGTTCGCAAAAAGTCACGATTGGAAAACCCGCGGACGTTTCGGTGCATCCCAGGTTAAGCTGCGCCGTCCAACAGGCGCGTGAAAACTTGGATGAGAGCCTCCCGGACCCGCTAATGGAAGCCAAGCTTTGACCCGACAAAGGATTGCCGCTGGTGTCCCACGTGCTTGAATTCGGGGGCTTTCGGCTCTATCCGCAACAGCGGCTGTTGCTCGGAAATGATACGGCCATAGAAGTTCCAGGCCGCGCAATGGACATTCTCATCGCTCTCGCGGAGCGCGCAGGTGAAGTGGTCTCGAAAGATGAGCTTCTTGCGAGCGCTTGGCCTGGTTGTGTGTGCCGCCTCCGCCAATCAGTGCAGGTCGAAAAAGTCTCCGCCGAAAGTCTCCCGAAAGCGGGAATATTTCCGATAGGGGCCCGAGACTTTCGGCAGATTCTCGCGTTAGTTGCTCTTTTTTGGAATATGGAGACGTCTCGCAGAACGCAAGAAAACCCCTATTTTGCGGGCTTTTTGTGATTTAGGTGCACACTATCTTACGTTGAGCGAATGGCTGGCTGGGGCGGGAGGATTCGAACCTCCGCATGGTAGAATCCACTGCGTTCCTATTTCACCATCCAATGAGCAACGATCTTGCTCAGAATTGACTGGCTTTCGGGCAGGAACGGAGCGTTGCTGTGGGTGACTTGGGGCGGCTAAGGGCCGGCTTCGGGATCCTGCCCTGCCGGGCGATTTGCCCGGCGGGGCTGAGGTGGTGCGGCGGACGGCGCCGCGCGAAACCTCAGAGGATCCCATGACGAAGCCCAAATCGAAGCCAAATACTGCGACCCGCTCGACCGGCCGAAAGTTCGTCAAGACCGCGCCTCGCAAGCGACCGACACCCGTATCGTCGAAACCAGCGGCACGACCCGACACTAAGCATGCCCGCATCATCGCGATGCTGCGAGCGCCTGCGGGCGGAACAATCGCGGCGATTATGACGGCTACCGACTGGCAGCAGCATTCGGTGCGCGGCTTTATGGCCGGTGTCGTCCGCAAGAAGCTCGGACTCAACCTTGTTTCGGAGCAAACGGACAAGGGTCGCGTTTACCACATAAGAGATGGCAAGGCTGCACCTACTGCGGCAAGCCGCACCAAACAGGCGGCCTGATGCGATGCAGAAGCAAAGTCGCAGTGGTCGCACCTCGACCAAGACTTCCGTTGAGGACGAGATCGCGCACCTGCGCGGTCTCGATCTCGTTGGATTACGAGTGCGCTGGCACAGCGTAGTTCAGCGGCCGGCGCCTACTCATTTAACGCGGCACCTGTTGTTTGCGGTCATCGCCTATCGGCTACAGGCTGATCGCTTTGGCGGCCTCGATCACGCAACCAGGCAGGTGCTGGATCGCTCGGACACGAAAGAGACTGGACCAGTTACTTCCGCCGGCTGGCGAGCTTCGACCAGAAGCGAAGCAAGCTTACTCCCGGCACGGTTCTCGTCCGGGAGTGGGACCGGCAGTCGCAACGGGTAATCGTACTGGCCGACGGCTTTGCCTGGAACGGTCAGACCTACGATAGCCTCTCCAAGGTCGCCTTCGCCATCACGGGCACCAAATGGAACGGCCCGCGCTTCTTTGGTCTCCGGGATAAGGACGATCGATCGAGGTCGGAGGTTTGGTCATGAAGACCCCTCCGGTCAAACAAATCCGTTGTGCGATCTACACAAGAGTTTCCACTGAGCAGGGATTAGACCGGGAGTTCAACTCGCTGGATGCCCAGTACGATGCGGCCTCGGCTTATATCAAAAGTCAGGCCCATGCCGGTTGGACCCTGATCCGGTCCCGCTATGATGATGGCGGCTACTCCGGCGGATCAACCGACCGTCCTGACCTGCAGAGACTCTTGGAGCACATCCGCGCCCGGAAGATTGACGTCATCGTCGTCTACAAGGTCGACCGCCTGACGAGGTCGCTGGCCGACTTCGCCAAGCTGGTCGAACTGTTCGATGCGCACGGCGTCTCATTCGTCTCGGTCACCCAGCAGTTCAACACCACCACCTCGATGGGTCGGCTGACCCTGAATGTGCTCCTGTCCTTTGCCCAGTTCGAGCGCGAGGTCACCTCGGAACGGATCCGTGACAAGATCGCAGCATCGAAGCGGAAGGGAATCTGGGTCGGGGGCAACCTTCCTTTGGGATATGAGATGAAGGACGGCAAGATTGCTGTTGACGAAGAAGAAGCTGAACAGGTCAGGTTGATCTTTCGGCGTTACCTCGAGGTCGGCAGCGTCAACGAACTGGTCCGGGATCTCAGGGAACGCAACGTAAGGACCAAAACCAAGAAGCTCTCTACGGGCGCGACGCGCGGCGGCATCCCATTCGGCCGCGGCGCGCTATACTACCTCTTGAGCAACCATTTCTACATCGGCGAGGTCAAATACAAGAACGAGATCCTGCCGGGCGAGCAGCCGCCGATCATGGATCGCACGCTATTTGAAGCGGTCCGGCAGAAGGCCCTCGCCCAATGGTCCCACCGCACTCTCGTACGCAACAAGTCCGACCATTTGCTGGCGGGTTTATTCTTCGACGATGCCGGTCATCGCATGGTCCCAACCCACGCAACCAAAGCAGGCGTCCGCTATCGTTACTACGTCTCGACGCCTGTCCTGCATGGAAAGGCCAAGACCGCGTCAGTCGGAGCGGTCTCCCGCGTGCCGGCCGCAGACATCGAAGACGTCATCATAAAATCATTGAAGGAGCGTCTCGCTGCCAACCAAGGTACGTCGACAACCAGCGCTGCGCGCATTGATGATCGCGACGCCCTCGTTCGGCTGGTCAATGCGATTATCGTGCACAAGGACAGGCTGATCGTTCGCCTTAAATCAGAGGGCGCGGACGAAGCATCCGACGCCTTGGACGATCGGTCGCTCACGATTGGCAGAAACCGCCGTCCAAAAAATCTCGCCAGATTCTGCTTCCGCACAATACGTCGGGAAGCAACGTCCGCCCCGAACGGTTCGAGCGTCGCGTGCGTCTGGTCAATGCCATCGCGCGAGGTCGTCGGTGGCTCGATGATGTTGTCTCAGGTCGAGTGACCACCGTCGCAGAGCTCTGTGCTCGCGAGAAATGCAGCGTCCGGCAGGTCAACATGACGATCTCGCTCGCTTTCCTCGCGCCCAATCTTGTCAAAGCCGCCGTGGAAGGTCGTCTACCCCGTGGCATCGGTATCGAGCGTCTCCGCGATCTGCCGACTGAATGGAGCCAGCAGTTCAAGGCACTCGGACTCAATCGGGAATAGCGTCAGCGACCGGTCCAAGATTCGACTTGCGGCACCGCAAAACCCGAGTACGGCTTCAAATGGGCGGCTCAGGCTTCGACCTCGAAGCTAGTGGCGGGAACGGAATTTTTGGATGCGGAGACAGGACGCCTGAAATCGCCGCTGAGGCGCTTGGAGACCTGCAGAGACCAAAATCCAAGAAATGAAAGGCCGGAAATCCCCGCAGAAAGCGCACTAATGAGCGTCGTCTTGGAAACGCGCGTTTTGCGAGGACTGGGTGGTGGGCGCACCAGGGCTCGAACCTGGGACCCCTGTCCGACTTCGCTCGAAACAAGGCTTGCAAGAGAAGCCCACAAATAGAGACCGCGAATTGAAAGCGCGATCCTGAAATGAGTCAGATGCCTTGTAAAAACTCAATGAATTTTTTCGGAATGAATGCATCGGCCGCTTTGTGTGCTCACTGTGTTCAGCAACAAGCCGGTACAAAAGCAGCAAATCGAAAATGGCGGTTAAGTTATTGCAAAGCTTGGTGGGCGCACCAGGGCTCGAACCTGGGACCCGCTGATTAAGAGTTAGCGGCCCAACGGTTTAAGCGACTTCAGGAGTACAAAAGTAAGGGCCCGTACGAGAGCCATTTCACTTGTTCGTTACTGATTTCGTTGTACTTTTGTCCGTGAACCCTCTAACTCTCAGAATGTTTAGAGCCATGTAGGTCGGCCCATGGCCTGCCTTTTCCCTTACTTTCCAACCTGAGAGAAATCCTTGCCACGGACCAAGCTGACCGAGAAGATCATTGAGCGGCTCAAGGGCAGACCAGCTGACTCCAAGTCGAAAGAACCAATCGTGTACTGGGACCTCGCCCTGCCCGGCTTCGGGGTGATGGTTTCCACCAAGACCGGTTTGAAGTCGTTCGTCGTCCAGCGCGACATGCCCAGCGGCAGGCCGGTGCGAAGGACGATCGGCCTGTACAAGACCGAGATCAAGACCCTGGACGAGGCCCGCGAGAAGGCGGGCGAGCTCATCCACCAACTGCGGCAGGGCATCGACCCGAGGACTACAGCGCGCGGAGGGGTGACGCTCAAGCAGGCGGCGGACGCGTACCTGGCCGCGAGCCCAAACCTGGCCGAGCGGAGCAAGAGGGACTACGCCCGCATCTTTGATTCGTATCTCTCCGACTGGAAGGGCCACAAGTTGAGCGCGATCAGTCGCGAGATGGTCGAGAAGCGCCACCTCGAACTGGTGAGCGAGATTACGCGGGACATGGTAGATCGGGGTCGTACCAAGCCGGACCAACGGCGCGGCCAGGCCACCGCGAACAGCGTGATGCGGACCCTCCGCGCCGTGTACAACTGGGCCGGCGGCCGATACCCCGACGTCGGCGCTAATCCGGTCAAGCTGAAGTGGTTCGACGTGGCCAGGCGCGAGCGTCACATCAAGGCGGACCAGTTGGGCGTTTTCTACAAGGCCGTGCTTGGCTTGGACAACCCGATTGCGCGCGACTACATCCTGACGCTGCTGTTCACCGGGTTGCGCCGCGAGGAGGCCGCAGGGCTCACGTGGCACGACGTAGACTTCACCGCGCGAGTGATCAGGCTCCCTGCCCTGCGGACCAAGGCCAATCGCAAATTCGATGTCCCGCTGACCGAGGTCGTGCTGCGGCTGCTCAAGGATCGGCGCGCGATCGGCGACACCGAGTTTGTGTTTCCTGCCAACTCCAGATCGCATCACATCTCCGAGCCGAAGCACCCGCTCGGGCTGATCGCGCAAGCGACCGGCATCGCGATCTCGGCCCATGACTTGAGAAGAACGTACAGCAACGCGGCCGTCGCCGCCGGCGTACACGGCCTGCACCTCAAGGCGCTGCTCAATCACGCCGTGGGCAAGAGCGATGTCACCGTCGGCTACATCTCACTGAGCGTCGAGGACCTGCGGGAGCCTGCCCAGCGAGTCACGGACCAGCTGAAGCGGGACCGCCGATCCCGACAAAATTATCCAAGCCGTCAGACGCGGGCACCAAGTGTTAGATTCCATCCACTAGAAAGGTCTAGGAATTTGGGGGATGTACAAAAGCGAACTTTTATAGTATAACTATAAGCAGTCGCGAGTATATTTCCTCATTTATTCTTTCTTTCATCAGGTCAGCGGCTGCTCAAACGGAGGCAGCCAATGACGAGCACCAAGACCAAGTCCAAGCCGGCACCAAGCCCGGTACCCACCACCTCGACCGGCGCGCAGGGCGCATACTCACGGAGCACCTCTCCGAGGGTCCCGACGACGAGTTGTTAGACACTGCCGCTGTGGCTAGCTGGCTCGGCGTCTCGGTCCAGTGGCTGATCCTGCTGCGAGGCAAGGGCGAAGGCCCTCGCTACTCAAGGTTGTCCCCCAAGATCGTCAAATACAAGCGCGGCGAGATCAAGAAGTGGTTGCGCAGTCGCGAGCTCACCCACACGGGGGAGCGGTTGCGATGATCGACGTGCCCGAACTGATCGGCCAATTCCAGCGCGAGGCCGACGCGCTGCTGCGCGACCTGATCAAGACCGAGAGAGAGCAAGAGCCCCACCTGATGCAGGAGGACTTGGCGGAGTGCATCATCTTCCTGTGCACGCGCTATCGCTGCGCCCTGGATGAGCAGTGCGACAAATTACAGAGCGCCGACGATCTGATCGACAACTTCTTCGCCTACGCCACGGGCATGATCGAACCGCAGGTGGAGAGCTTGAGACGAGAGATCCGCGAACAGGAGATCGAGGACTCGCGACCAAGCTTGATCGTCATCAGGAAGCATGGGGATGAGTCATGACCCATCGCGAGCAACGCATTCAGGCATTCGTCGCTGGCGCGGTCGTCATCCTCGCCGTCGTCGTCGCCGCGGTCGTCGTAACGGGGAGACCGCAATGAAGGAAGTCATGAAGCAGCGACTGGAGCGAGCGCTGGTTCGCCGCCCCCACACGGAGGAGGAGCTCACCGAGATCGTCGCCGAGATCGACCGGTTAATTCACGATCTGGAAGAGCATCAAATCCAGCTGTGGCGGGAGTGGCTGCGGAAGCACCCGAGAGAACGGCAAGGAGGACATAATGAAAGGATCTGAGGGCATGACGCCGAACGAGCTCCGGCTGAGTCGAAGGCGACGTCAAGAAAAATCAGCGGCAATTCGGATTTTTTATTCGACGGGTTGGCACTTGTAAGTACGTTGGGCTCAACTACCTCGAACTGAACACCGAAATAGTCGGAGGAGTGACGGCGGGGCACCTTGACCGGACCAAAACAGGCTAACCCACCCGCAACACTGCTGGCCTAATGCGTGAACCGACTACAGCAAGGGACCTCACGCACGGGAAAACAGGAGGCACCGATGGGTGTATTCCTTCTTCTCGAAGCCAGTCGGCCGCACGGTAGAACATACCGTTTCGGCTTTGGATGGTCCTTCCATCCAACGCTCGCTTCGGTAATCGCCGCACTGTCGCGGTTGATCTAAGGAAGGGGCACCTCGGCGACGGGGTGCCTTTTTCTTTGTGGTCACCTCTAGAAACAGAAGAGCAGAAGCTCACGAGACGTGAACCTCTGCTCCCTGTTATCACATCAGCGCCTTGATGATTGCCGCTATGCCAAAAAGGCAGGCAGCGACATTAAGCTTGATGATGATAGTAACGTGCCGTTGGGTCTTCATTATTGAAAGCCCTCAGGCCACGCCGGCGCAGCCCATAGGGGTTGCGTGAAGCGCCCAGTATCAACGGCGATCAACCGGCCGTTCACTGGAGTAGCGGCCCAACATCGACGCTCGCGAAACCGTCTCCGATGGCCCCTCGTCGTCCCCGGGTATCCATTCGCTTGGTCGCCCTCTCAAGGGCGACGGGCGTTCGGGCCGGGCGAGGAGATCTGGCTTATCCTCCCGCTGGTTGTCCCGACGAAAGGACAGTGCGGGTCGGGGCCGGGGCGGACTGATGAGGTAGATTCGCTCCTTTGTCTAGTGCTCAATCGACCTATCACCATCCGCGAGATGCGTCTCTGCGGCTTGCCACGTTGATCCGCAAAAGAAAACCCGCCGCTGGGGTTTGCAACGGCGGGCAATTCTCACGGAGAGGCCCAGGGACAGCGAGACCTTGGACCCTATGCCCTTGTAGCACAACCAGGAATTGTGGGCCAGGGGGAAGGAACTTTTTTATGGACACTCCCACCAGGCCTGCCTAGGATTGGGACCTAGCCCGCCGGTGTAGGGTTTGCACATCGGGGATAACCAGGGCTCTATAGGAAATGAAGCGGTCTGCCCGCCGCGCTCAAGGGGCCGGATAATCGGAGCCGCCAAAGCGGCTCGATCTAGACAGCGACCAACCCTCCGGCTGTCCAACGGTGCCGCCATCAATTCTTGCTCGCGCACGAGCGCGCGGCCGATGGCGGTATTTGGTTTCTTGCATCCTCCATTCGGCCCCGACTCTTTCGCGAGCAGTCACGGAGGAGGATGCTATGGCCGAGTATGAGTACCACTACAGCAGATTTCCCGCGCTCAAGGCCTACATCGACCGCATCAATGCAGTGCAGAAGAACCACAAGAGGTTCGTGGTCGAGCAGCGGATTGAAAAATATCCGAAGACGTTGGCCACGATCCGGATCGTGGACAAGAAGATCGACTGCGCCGCGGAGGAGTACGCGCCCACTGCGGAAGAGAGGGCGGCCATCGAGCTGGAGCTCACTGCGGTGGAGTTTCCCAAGAGCGTTCGCGCCAGCAGAGCGCAGGTGGAGGACCTCATCAAGACTGGCAAAATCCTCGGCACCGCATACATCTTCTTCGACCGCTTGCGTCAGGAAGTGATCTTCGTCCAGGACAAGGTTAAGAAGCAGGACAGCGACAAATATTTTGTGGCTTGGACCCTGTTCATGGCTCCTGGAGGTCAGCCGACGTGGAAGCAGATGGAGCCGGACGGCGACTCGTTGCCCTTCTGGAAGCCTCCAGTCAATCGAAAGAAGCCGATCATGGTCCACGAGGGCGCAACGCCCGCGGCATTCCTCGATGATCTGATCAACAACCCCGATCCCGAGTGGAGGAGGCTGCGAGCAAGCCACCCATGGATCGAGCACCTAAATCTGTTCGAACACTGGGGCGCGCCGGGCGGCGCACTGGCGCTTCACCACCGCTGCGATCTGGATGAGTTGAGCACGGAGGACCATCTGGTGTTCGCCTGCGACAACGATCGCAACGGAGAGATCGCGGTCCAGCTATTCTCCAGGGCGTGGCGGAAGGAGCTGACCATGCTGCGGTGGGACAAGCGCTTCAAGGTCGGATGGGACTTGGCCAACGCGGTGCCTGAGCAAGTCGAGCGCATACCGATGTGGTCGTTCGCGGAGCCGGCGACCTGGGCGACCACGCAGATCGGAGAGACCAGCCACAAGCGACCTCTCTACGCGCTGTCCGAGGTCTTTGCAGAGCAGTGGGTCCACGTCACGGAGCCGGAGCTTTACATCAGCGTGCGCTTTCCTCGCAAGATATTCGCCCAGAGGGAGTTCGATCACCACTGCGCGGCCTTCTCCGACAAGGGAGTGAGGTTGTCGGAGCTGCTCAAGAGCGCCGTGGGCGGCGTGCGCACTGTCAACTATCGCCCCGACTTGGAGACCGGCAGGCACACCACCTTGGACGGAGAGAAGTTCTTCAACGTCCACGTGCCGCGGAAATGGGCGCCGTACAAGAAACTCCCGGACGTCAAGCCGTGGGAGGACATGCTTGACGCTGTGTTTCCAAATCCGCTCGACCGCCAACAACGTCGAGCGGTTCGCCGCTACGCTCATCGCCATGCAAGATGGAGTATGCTCTGTTGCTCGTCTCGGAGACCCAGGGGCAAGACCACGTTTGCGGACGTATTGAGGGACATCCTGGGCTCGTTCAACTGCACCTATGTCAACGAGCAGCAGATCATCGGCCGGTTCACCGGATGGATGGAGCACCGGCTGATCATCTGCGAGGAGATTTACGCCGGGCACAGCGCGGCCGCCTACGACAAGCTCAAGGCCGTGATAACAAACAAGACGGTCACGGTCGAGAAGAAGTTTCTCCACGAATATGACATCGACAACTTCGCCCACGTCATTGCGTGCAGCAACAGCCTCAAGGCGCTCAGGCTGGAGGACACCGACCGCAGGTGGTTCGTGCCAGAGGTGACGGAGCACAAGCGCACCAGAGCGGACTGGGATGCGTTCTTTGATTGGCGCGATCACCAGGATGGCCTTCGCAAGATCGTGGCCTGGGCCCTGGACTTCGCCAAGCGCAACGAGATTGTGCGGAGAGGAGAGCCGGCGCCGTGGACTGCGGCCAAGACCGCGGTCGTGGAGGCATTCCGCAGCGATGGTATGCAGCAGGCCCAGGCCGTCCTGCAGTTCATCAAGATGGTCTACGATGTGGAAGGCGACAGGGAGAGGTTTGGAATGAAGCTCGACTCCAACAAAGCGCACATCGCCCGGCTGATTGAGCTCGCCAGGCAGAACATCCCCTGCCTGTTCTTCGACGTGGATGTGATCGACACCATTCAATTCAAATTCAACGGAGACGCCAGGCCGCAACACCAAGACAAGCCCGTGGCAGTCCGCCAACTCGCAAAGAAGCTGGGCTTCGCGGTCGCGGATCGCGACCATGCGATCAGGCTTCCGAACTGGAGGAGCGTGAGAGCGCACGGCATCTCCACGGACCAAGCGACCGCAGATGGAGCCATGGAATTGCTGCGGGACAAGGACCCTCACAGCAGAACGGACAGGGTCGAGCAGTTGATCAGCTTTTCAGAGTTGGCCACGGAGCTTCTAGGATCTCCGACGATGTGATCCTTGCAAGAGAGGGGTGGGTTCCCCACTGTCCACTGTCCATTTTTCGCGCCATTTCCTGTCACTCCCCCAAATTATTTCTCTCTCTCCCCAATAAAATAATTCTGTAAGGTAGTAGGAAAACAGCAAAAAAATGGACAGTGGACAGTGGGGAACCTGACCCTAGCTTCGCAGCCGGGGAGCGGCGCTATAGGCGGCCCGCCTGGTAAGGGCCATCCTGAAAAATGACCATGGAGAGGGGTTTAGCAGGGGGGTACTCTACTCCCTAACCCTGCCTGAACACCCACCAGCCGCGCCCCTCCAGCCTGGAACTTTGCCCCGCAGGGAGGTTTGCCAAGGGTTTACCGCGAGTTCAACTATGTCTGATTTCCCGCGCCGCCGCGGTCCAAAACTTTCGCGGAACTATTTTTCGCTAGTCCCCACTCCCCGAGAACGACATGCCAATCTTCTTCAAAAACCGCTTGCATCTAGCGGGTGTCCACAGATGGGTACACCCCCTGCCTGCCAGGGAGGGACGTCGGATGCTGCCATCTGTCCGGCCTCTGATTGCAGCGATGGAGCTGCGGGCCCGTATGGGAGTTCGCGGACCGGAACCAAATCATAAATGCGTGCTCCAGGCACGATGAGTACATCTGGTTCTTCCAGCCCCGTCTCGCCGATTGTTGCGCTCCTCAGCCCCGCCAGGCTAACGCCTTGGCCGCGAACGGAGCTCTGTAGTTTTCCTGCTTTACAAGTAACGCCCAGATGATCCGCGCCATTTTGTTGGCGAGCGCGACGGTTACCAACATGTGCGGTTTGCGAGCCAGCATCTGTTCGAGCCACGATCCCTTTGGCTGCTGCCGATGATGAGTAGGCGCCTCCAGGCGAGCCTCCTCGATCTGGCGGATCTGATCACTGACTAGCCGCCGGCGCTCCATGTCGCGACGCAGCTCAGCCAACGTATTGCGCGGTATTGGCCTCAGGTGTGCGCAAATCTTCAAGGCGTCCGGCGGCCTTCTTTAGCTTGGGATTGGTCAACCTTGTCGAAAAAGGATTGAACGTCGCAATCGAGTACCCAGTTGATCCGCCGATGCGCTCGCGTTCGGGATCGGGAAGCGCTCACCTCTTCGACCGGACGACGCTCCGCTGTGTTGGGTCCGTATTGGTCGGATATTGGTCTCAGGGTCTCGCCAAGTGTCTGAGATTGCTGGCGTGTGTTGCTGTGTTGACCTCTCCGCAATATTCGCCCCATGCTTTCTCGAATTGCGATCGGAAGTAGCCTCGCCCGCTCTTGCTGCTGGCGGTCCGGAAGCGAGGCCAGATCGTTTTGGTCCGAATCCCGAATGGCGAGAGCATTTTCGATAGTCCGGAACGGGTGAGCGGCTTCGGTTCCGCCCAATTGCCATCGTCCGTCGCGCAAATACTGCAAAAGCGTCTCGGTGAACATCCGATCATCGGCGTGCATGGCAAAGGCCGTATAAATGTCGCCGAGCAGCGTGACCTTCAGATCCTCATCTTGGCGTTCGGCACCCAAAATCTTCGCAGCGTCGCGAGCCTGCTTGCCCCGTCCGACGGTGTCCGCAATCGAGAACAGCGCTCGCCAACGATCGGCGGTGCGGCCGTAGAAACCTTTCGGCATTTCCGGATCGGTGTTGAGTTGCGAGTGAGCCTGTTGCGCCCAATCGAATACGTGTCGGTAGACCACATCGAGTTCTTCAATCAATACGAGGTTCTTGAAATCGAGGCGCTCGATCTTGGCGGTCCGTGGTGCGCGATGCATGTTGATGATGATCGAGCGTGACATAAGCGGCAGCGGCAGTCGGCCGATCGCACCGAATGCGACCGGGCTATAGAGGTTGAAATCTGTAGGTTGTCCCTGCATCAAAATCGATCGTCGGCCACCTTCGTAAAATCCATCGTTCAGGACCGAGCGCAAGATCTTGTCACCTTCAAAGTCGAGATTGTCAGCTTCGTCGAGCAGCAAGATCGGCTGCTCGCGGTCGATCAAGCGGGGTAGCGTGGCAGTCGAGATGTGTCCGGACTTGCGAGCGCGAGGGCAGAGCTTGTTGCAGACGTCGAGCAAGGTGCTCTTGCCACATGCTCGCACCGGGCTCAGCGCCGCTAACCGCGGTGAATGCGAGAACTGGCGAAAGACGTGCGTGTGCAAAATCCACAGCGTCAGCGCCGTATGCTGGTGGTGATCGAGGTAGAGGAAGCGTCGCGAAACCCAGTCGACGAGTTCGAAAGCGCTCGGGATCGGACGCTGCGGCGGCGTTGTCTCGTCTTCATCGTCCGCCGATTGCTGCTGCTTCTCGTCGGCCTCTTCCCTTTCGTCCTCGATCGCGCGATGCACCATTCGCTCGATGTCGATCCGCGTCAACTTGTGCCTGCTGAGGACTGCATCAAGGCGCTCTTCTGCGGCTTGGCGTTCCTGGCCAGTGCCGGCCATCATACGATTGAGGAGCTTCCGGACGGTCTTAGCGAGCTTCGAAAGCGCGAGTTCTTCAGGCGATTTCTCGGGCATTATGCACACTCCGCAAACTCCGCCACAGCAACACAGCCGAGCAAACACAACGGCTTAGCTCGGAGCCAGGTCGTCACAGGGCGCGACAAACGAGCGCCACACAACGGCACTGGCCAGCGTTGGTTCGGGAGGGCAGGCTGCGAGACAGCTCGCGCCTTGTTGCTTCCGACACAAGGCTCTGGTTAGGGACTCGACTGATGTTGGACGCATCAGTCGATTCCGAATCTTTAGTCCCGCGATCATCGCGTTCAAGGAAGCGCGCGGATTGTTACCGATTTCCCCAGCGTTGAAGAGCTTTAATGCTGCTGCCGCAAGGCGCACCCGTGACGTTGATCGACGATGTTGGAAAAATGGTCGTGGCCCTTCTTTTTACTGGCGCTGGATGCTGGACGCTGGCCCAAAGGCGCTGGTCTCTGATCTCTGGCTCTCGATGGCGAGGGATGCCGCCACGCACGACCGGGATGGATGTTATGCCGGGTGCCACAAAAAGCAAGTGGTCAGCTCAACGTCACACCCACGCATCTCCGCCGCGCTCGTTTCAACTTGATTTGTCCGCATTGCAAGGTGCGCCGGAGGACAGCGGGTTCCGCTGCTTGCAAACATGCGCTCGATTCCGAACGCGCGCCGTTCCGCTGAGCGCGCCGGCGCAAAGGTGGCAGTCCTGCAAGGGGCGGGGCATTGGTGGATGTGCCAGCAACCAAAACAAGGGGCTGACGCGATCAACGCGTTCTTGGCAAATCTGAGCTAGGTCAGGACTTTTTAGTGATCTCTGCTTCCACTAGCAACTCACCATGTCCGAGTTGGGTCGATGCTGTCGAAAAAGTCGAAAATCGAAAAACGCCGAAAATCTCGCAATTGGTGAGTTTTGGATTACTCCGCCGCTGCGATGCCCTGTAGTGCTGATACGAAGGTCCGTGATCGTTTTGCTAAGACACGATGTGGTCCCTCACGTCGCGGCGCACGAAACGCATCAGCGGCTTTAGAAAATTTAGTCTGTTACCCAAAAAGACTTTTTCGACAGCATTGGTCATTCGCAGAAGACGGTGCTGCCACACTCCAAGTCCGGTCTGCCCTAGAAGCGGACATCTCAATCGGGTCTGGCCAAAGGTCCGCTATGACCATGTGTCGCCCTACACCAAGCCTACGACTCGCACTTGCGCTTCCGGATTTGCGTCGATGTACCTCTGCGTCGTACGAAGGTTGGAATGTCCGGCGAGCTCTTGAACGTCCTTGAGTGACCCACCGACCGTGGAGATCTTCCGGGCCGCGTTGGTGATGAAGGTTCTCCTCCCGCTGTGACTGGAGCAGCCGACGAAGCCGAGGTGGCGATACCAGCGCTGGAACATGTTTACGATTGCCTGCGGCGAGGTGAACAGGCCGCGCTCGGTACTGATGACGAGGGGCCCA
>Ga0210386_10000347_pt1 | contig 42707 bp, 65 predicted proteins | sample IncBWH32OmetaG_FD_160091 | JGI IMG/M metagenome (GOLD analysis project Ga0210386, IMG submission 160091) | Forest soil microbial communities from Barre Woods Harvard Forest LTER site, Petersham, Massachusetts, United States - Inc-BW-H-32-O ...
GCTGTTCGACGATCGAAATCGCGTTCCCGTTCTTTGCAGGGTTGAAATGACTATCCTCCATATTGCTTAGATTGACCCGTTTTATCTCAGCCATTTTTTTGAGGGAAGATTAAGATGTTTTTTTTCTTTTTCCGTCAAGAGCTTCGTAAATGATTCTCCGCAATGGCATCCCGAAGGATACACGGTCATCGCACTGATGGGAGAATCCCTGTCGGGGCGCACAGGAACTTCAAACGGTTTTGGCCGAAAGGCATCCCCACACAGCTTACAATGGGCAACTAATCGTGATTCAATCATACCATTTATTTTATATTAAGGGCAAGATTTATTCTCCTGTGGCATTCTTTGCACATTTTCTCCTTCGACATCGCCATATCACCCGTGGGAATGCGAATTTCGCGCTTCTTTACCGTCCACGCGAGGCGGTTTCGCTTACAGAATTTACACTTGCGGAATAGCTGGAGCATTGGTTTGGTCTTGTTCTGGAATGGTTATAATCGACCCGGCGGTGAGAATGGACGCCGCCACGCCAATAGCATTTTTCGCGGCATTTAACACGACGTCCGCCGCATCGACGATATTGGCCTCGAACATATCAACGATTTTTCCGCTTCGCGTATCTATACCTTTGTTCCGAGGTATTATTTTTCCATCAATTCCTGCATTTTTTAGAATTGTTGCGAAGGGAGCAGTTAAAGCAAAATTCAGAATGTGGGTTCCGACAGTATCAGCTTCCAAATTTATATTCGCCAAGCTAACGCCTCCTCCCGCAACGACGCCATTCTCCAATGCGCACGCTGCCGAGTTAATGGCGTCTTCGACTTTCAGTCTTCGGTAGGCCAAGGCTGATTCCGAATGTCCTCCCACGAAATAGCGCGCCGTATTCGTGTTAATCCGCGCTGCGCGAAGCAATGCGGCGTCCGATCCGTCGACTTTCAGACCCATAATATGCTTGCCGAGGTCGTTTACGCCTTCGAGATAGGTACTATCTTTCGTTACGGTGATGTATTTCACTCCTCCCAAGTCTTCTGGCGTCGCTTTCTGGAGGGGTCTGCCCGATTGCGTGCTGATAATGTTCCCCCCCGTCGCGATTGCCAAGTCTTCCCACCACTCTTCGCGCCAGAGCACAGGCATTTTTATTGCCACCGTCTTGAATCCCCTGACTGCGCGGGTGCGGATAAGGTCGGCAATGACCGGCGGCTCGATTTCTTCGCAGAAGATAACCAATTCCCGCACGGAACTGCTGAATAACGTCTGGAACAGCTTCTCGAAGTCCATCGCCGAGGTTACTTTCTGCCGCAAGAGGAGCACAGATGTTTCTTTCCAACGCAAGGAAGACGTCAGTGCGCCTTTTTCGTCAATATCGCACATATAGGGACTCATGTAGGTCGCTCCGTCAATCGTAATGCCTGTTCCGATTGAATATGAGTCCTCGGTGGTCTTTGACACATCCCAATGGATGATGCCTTCTTTACCGATTTTCTGGTAAATCTCCTGAATCAACGCTCCGATTTCTTCATCCTCGGCCGAAATCGATGCTACGGCCTTTATTTCGTCCACGGTGATGGTTTTCTTCTGCGAGGCGATAGACGCTTCGATTAACGGAATGCACGCTTCTAGGGACGTTTTAAGCTCCATAGGGGGCACGGTGCCGATATGTTTCATGCCTTCCTCCAAAATCGCAGCCGTAAGCACGCAGGTCGTCGAGCTGCCGTCTCCCGACTGCTTGTTCGCACGGTTGATGCTTTCGAGCAGTATCCGATGACCCAAGCGTTCAATCGGATCGGCAAGGACTATGGCGTTTGCAATACTGTAACCATCATTCGTTAAAAAATACCCTGGTCGTTCCATAGTCTCGATGATACCGTTCGCTCCCGCCGTCCCCATCGTTTTCCCGACCGCTTCGGCGACTTTCTTAATGCCCGTAAGCATCTTTGCCCGCGTTGACTCTTCGGTAAATAAATTGTCTTTCATTGTTTTGGATATTCGTGAATAAATAACGGATCGTTCGGCTTCAGAATCTCGCGGAGGTGATAGCTCAGGTAGATTAACTTCGCTTCCAGCCTGAAATATTTCTGCAATCCGCACCGTTCGCACCGTTCTACCGCACCGTCCGGAAATTCCTGTACCGTTCTAAACTTATGCAACCAACTGCCTCTACAGTATGAATTTTGATATTTTCTCATTCGTGGGGTTCGACAGCCCTGATTTCGCTCCATTTCACAAGCCAGTAGTATGAATCATCGTCTTTCGGGTAGCGAGCCGCCATCCACGAGTCAAAGAAGACTTTATCGCCCTGTTTTACCTCTTGTGCAGGATCGGAAACAGCAATCACAATCCCAATTTCTTCGTACGTTCCCCTGTCGTAGGCGATAAACGTATCGTGCTTGACGGGTTCTATTAAAATGTGTCCGTTCACTGGTTTTATCATTCTTCGGGTGGGGCAAACGGATCGGCCTTTTCTTCGGGAATGATGGTCGCGGGATTCTTCGCGGCGGCATTCCACGGGTTTGATTTCGTTCTGGCGGTTCGTGAACCATCGCGCAGAGCCGCACAGTATGCCGTTATCGTTCCGCCGCAGATGAATCCAATCAAAAATATAAAAATATCGTGCTTCATTTTATGAGGGTAACGCAGCCGTTTGATGACAAATTCTGCAACAGGGAAGTAACTTCATTCATCCATGGGATAAGCCTGAAAACGACGAAGAAGACAGCAAGCATCAATCCGAGCAAATACAGAATAAGCTTATATTTCTGGCTCCAGTCGGACACCCTGATTGTCTTATCGCCTTCCATAGAGACAGTATACCATGCCTATTTTCCCGTGGGGACAAGGTGTTTATAATACGCAATCTTCGCTTCGTAGTCTTTCCGCGTCCATTGGAGGTTCTTGGAAGCCTGCCGAAGTTCGTACAGTTCGGCAACCTTCTCGGTTCCGAGCCGCCTGCCGAACTCGTACTGATTTCCGTCGAGAAAGATGTTGCAGTACGCACACTGGGGTTTTACGTTGTCGGGATTGAAATACAATGCTAGTCCGCAAACCGAGGCTTTGATGAAATGACCCGCATGGTACTTCTTTCCCGAAAGACGCGTCCGGTCGCAGGTAAAACAGCGGCCGCGACCTTTCTTTTTCACCCAAGACGCAAAAGCCGACCAGAGTTCCTTCTTAAGGCTGCTGATCGGCTTTTGTTTCATACCGCCAATATACCACTTTTTTCTAATTCGTGGAATTGAGATTCAAGAAAGGAAGCGGAGCATTCCCTGTCATGTACGTCGGCAAGGTTCCATTCCACTTAGAAATGGCTTGCAACTGAACATAATCCGCACCGCCTTGGCTGTTAATAGCCTCAGCCTGAATCTTAATCTGTTCCGCTTGGGCTTCCGCTTGGGTAATCGTCGTCGATGCGTCAATCTGAGCCTTCTGGTAAAGCTGTTCGGCGGTCAAGACATTCTGCTGCGCCGTTACCTTATCCTCGATAGCCTGATTGTACTGATCCGAAAACTGGAAATTGACGATATTCAGAGAGTCCATATTCACCCCAAACGCCTGCAATTTCGTCGTAAGCAACGTAAGCATGTCTTCCCGCGCTTTCTCACGTTCCGTTACCAACTCCTCGGCCGTATAGTTCGCCGTTACCGACTTGATTGATTCCTGGATGGCCGGATCAATAACTCGATTCTGGTAGTCTGAACCGATAGACTGGTAAATCTCGCCAGCGTCTTTAGGGTTAACGTGGAAGTTAATCGCGACGGTAGCCGTAATCTGCTGGAGGTCATTTGACGCCGCAGTCGCATCAACTTGCTCTTTTTGGGTCTGCGTATCCATGAGGACTACGTTCTGCACCAAAGGAATCTGGACATATAATCCTGGATTGACGTTTCCCCGAACCGCACCAAAAGTCGTCCTGACACCGATGTAGCCCGCAGGGACAACCCCTACCGAAAGAAACAAGAGAATCAATACTATTACTCCGAAACCTACGCCAAAAATCGCGGTTTTATTCATGTTTGTTATTCATCCTTCTTTTTTCGCTGCGGGTCTTCGTAATCCACATCAATCAGTTCCTTGATGATTGGCAATGCTTCCTGCAATTTCTTGTGGAAATTTGTGCTTATGGTCAGATGCTTGTTGTTCAGAGCAATCTGTCCGTAAAACACAATAGATGCTGTTGCAGCCTGCGCAATCTCAATGGCCTGTTTTGTGAAGTATCCCGATTCCTTGGAAGCCTTGGAGGGGGAATAGTCCGGATCGTTCACGATTTTTTCGGCCAACTTTTCTCCTGACAGGGAAATAGCCTTCCGGTATTTCCGCAGTTCCCGTGCCGTCATGATGACTTTACGGTCAATCTTGTCTATGAGGGCTTTCTCCACCTTATCCCGCAGTTCCTCGGAATTCCTGAGAATACGGGAAATGGACCCCATTTCGGAGATGTAGTCGAATGGCAACTTCCGATCCATCAGGCTTGTCGCCGTCCGCTTGGAAAGAGATGAAATCAACTGGTAGCTCTGAACCTGCTTTTGGCTCAATCCCAGAAGATTCTGCGCTTCCCCGCTTGTTGCACCCGTGGAATCCATGAAATTCTTTAATGCCAATGATTTCTCCCATGCGTTCCATTGGGTATGCTGTTCCTGAAGGTTAAACCTCATAATCATCCTGTCTTCCTCGGACATTGATTCCTGAATGATGACAGGAACTTCTTTCAGCCCCAGCTTTTTCGCCGAACGATAGCGGCGTTCGCCGTCGATGAGAAGATACCCTTTGTCGGTATCTTCGACCACCAACGGTTGCAAGATTCCCTTGCGGGAAATAGAACTTTCGAGCTTCCGCATTTCCTCTGGAGAAAACTCCTGCCGGGGATTCTGCGGATCGGGCTTCACTTCTTCGATTTTTAAGATAGTTATTTTGTTCATGATATTCGTTTATTCAACAAATTTCTTCTTATTTTCTTAGCTGTTTTTCTTTTCCGCTTCGTCGATAATCTGCTGCGCCGACGCAACAAATGCCTTTTGGGCATCGGTTGAACCGTCAAGCAAGGCTTCGATTGCCGCGACTTTTCCCGCTTCTGTCAATTCCAACCCACCGTTGCGGAATCCCGCCTTTACCTGTGTCTGCAAATCCGCGCTGATAAACTTCTTGAATGCGTTCGATATTTTTTCCATAATTGATTTTTTGTTAATTAATTGCAATTCGTAATTCCACCCAGTACCGTAATTGCTGACAGCCCACATGCTGTCCTTCCCTGAACCAAGGTGTCCGTCATCTCTCATGACGGAAATCTGATAATTGCCATCAACGGAATACACAGTACCCGTGAACACAATATTGTTGTTTTTTCCCTGCACCCGGTCGCCTACGTTGAAATCCATGCTGTTTTTATGTTTTTTATGTTGACGTTGTACGACTATGATTCGTCCTGTTCTTTATCGTAGATAATAACCTCGCCTTTTTTCCGGTCGATGTGCATGTGGCGGCCGTATTCATCAAGGTCTCCTTCAATGGTTCCCCAGAGAAGCTTATGCTTCGATTCTGTTTTGTTCTTTATCTCTTCCAGTTGGTCAACCAGCGCCGAAAATTCATCGTGAATCGCAATCCAGTTCGGCCGCAAGGGAACGGTTTTCATGGCTTTGCCATGCTCGCAGGAATCGAGTTTCTCCTTGACGCCTTTAATGACACCCGCCATTTCGTCAATCATTTTCTGCTTATGGTATTTATCTATCACGTCTTCTTCCATCGTAGGTAATTGGTTAATTTATTCGCTGCCGCTTATCTCCCACACAGGTTGCTTTACCAGTGTCCCGTCTTTCAGCTTGATGGTTTTGTTCTCGTCATAGGTTGCTTGGAACGAGAATTCCGCACCGCTTACGGGGCATATTCCCACACCTTTCTGGGGTACGGGGAATGCGCCGCCCAAATCCAAAGGGCAACCATGATTAGGACAAAGGATTTTGTCAAATGTTGCCATTATCGTGTTTCGCTGGACAAAATATAGTCCTCGCGAGCCTGACGTTTTCTCGACCGTTTACCCATTAAATCTTTCGATTCGAGGATTCGTTTTATTCCCCGATCAAAAGCATCCATGGGAACCGATTTCAGTCCGTCTGCCGCCGCGAACCGTGCCGCCTGCAATACTGCGTTCTTGATTTGGCCTCCCGTCAGCGCAAATTCCGCAAGCTTATCAATCGAAACATCTTTGCCCAAAGGCATTTTGGAAGGGATAAGATGCGTCCAGATTTCCGCGCGGGCGGAGAATCCAGGTTCGGGAAATTCAAGAATCAGCGACAACCGGCGTTCCAAGGCATCGTCCAGCGTATCAATCCGGTTCGTCGCCAAGATGCACACCCCGTCGAATTTTTCGATTTCGGTAAGCAATGTATTGATCTCCGAACTGATAATCATGCCGACATCGTTCCGCGACGTAATCAGAGAATCGCACTCGTCGAGGAAGAGAAGTTTTTTGCTGGATTTCGCTTCCTGAAATGCTTTCTGGATGTTCTTCTGGGTTTCCCCTGCCATATAGCTTTGGAGTTCTGCGGAACCGACGGACATAATTTCTTTGCTCAATGCCTTTGCAATGCAGTGTGCCGCCCACGTCTTTCCGGTTCCCGGGCCGCCGTGGAAAAGCATCGTCATGCCCTTGCCGTACTTGATGGTCTCACCCAGTCCCCAGTCGTCGAAGATAAGCTTCGTGTGTTCGTGCTGCTTGAGAACCGCGATGATTTCCTTCTTCATTTCTTCTGCGATAACCAAGGGGCGCAGATGGGCAAGGTCAACATTCTGGATTTTCTCGACTTCGGGAATGATTAATTCGCAGTCGCTCGTCCAAGATTTTCCGTCAAATGCAACCAACCATGAACGTGCATATCCCGAACCCGTATCTCCGTCATCCCGCAGAACGCTTATTTCCTTAGGATTTGAAATATGCACTACCGTCCCCAGAACGTTAAATTCCTTCAAAATCACGCGGTCGCCGACCTTAAAGATTTTTACCTTTTCACTTTTTACTTTTTGAGTCGGCATAGGATTTTTATTGTTTGTTGGCGGTAGAACTGGGATACTCAAATTGGACAGGGAAAGCATTGCTTTCAGAAATGAATCATTTGGGTCGTTAGGATTGGAAGTAGCCATTAGAAGTTCGTTTCACTGGATTTTTTCGCGATACGAATGAACTCGTCGATACTATACAGCTTATCCTCCTGATCCTTCGTGAACCGGTACGCGTCGGTTGTTTCCACCTCGACATCTACTGCGGCAATATTCCGCTTTTCCTGATGCCGCATAATGGACAATTTGTGCTGCGCTACTTCCTGTCGCATCTTGTTCAGGAGCTGGGCTTCGTCGATGCGCAGAAGGTTAAGGCGGAATGCGGCATTCAACCAGTCTTCGCGGGGAATCGCTTTCTTCGATTCAACCAAGGACTTCATGTAATTCAGGATGTTGTCCGACGTTATGGGATTCATGGTTAGAAAGGAATTTTAGAAACATCGTCTTCGTCTTTCTCCCCCGATTCGCCGAGAATTTCGAGAATCTTTGCCGTCGTATCCTCGATCCGTCGAAGCTGGGTGAACAAGTTTTCTACAAGACTGCCGCTCCATGGGCCGGATGCTTTCGCGGTGCGCGGCTCTATAATCGTCCGGCTGGGTGCGTAGGGCTGATTCGTTTTCGGGTTTATCTTGGTAGATGGTTTCTCCTCGTAGGCAATCTGAATCGTCTTCCCGATAGCGGTGAGGTATTTATCCTCGAAGGTCGTATACCGCGAACCGTCAGTTGCGACAACCGAATACATCGTCCACGGGCGATTCTGACTCGTTGTGCCACGGGCAACATCTTTCACCTCGGCTACCGTTATCGTTATTTCCTTAGGCATGTTATTTTTTTGTTATTCTTGGCAACTCTTTTGAACCTGTTGGGATTTTCTTCCAAACAAGTTCTAACGGGAAGTCTTTCTGACTTGGCTGCTGGCCTGCCGTTTCCTTAGCCCAGATATTCTGCGCCGATTTGAACAAACCATACTGATCCTCGATTTCCGTAAATTTGAACTTGTCCTTGTTGCGCGCGTAGCCCACCTGCAAGATGGCGATTTTTTCGACTTCTTTATCGGCTTGCTTATACGCCGAAACCTGCAATTCATGGGACGGGTAGATATCCTTGGAAGTCTTGATGTCGATAATCCAGATTTCGCCGTTGATTTTAACCTTCATGTCGATCGTCCCCGCGTAATTCTCTTCTTCGTTGACTAGGGTATAGTCCACCGCGAGAATTTCCGGCTGTGTCTTGTGCAGCCAATTCACGAAGCTCATGATGGCTTCGTACTCGATGGCAGTCAGTTCTTTCGGCTCTTCGCCGTCGGCGGAATATTTGTCGGTAATCTTCACGGTGTTCCCGAGAAGAATATCGGAAATTGCTTTGTGTACCCTGCTCCCTTTTTCTCCTGCGGCGATTTTGATTGCCTCTGCCTCGTCGTAACCGTGTTCGGCAAACCAGCGCATGTAGCCAACTCCCTTTGGATAGTACGAACAAATCCACGTTGTCGATGGCATATACCTGTCAGGCTTATTTTCTTTTGAGATAATATACCACCGCTCATCTGAAAGGGTTAACTGAACAATACCCCTAGCGGAATCAACCACCCTTCTTTCAACTTTCATTCCTTAATTTTTTATCATATTTCCTGTGGCAACTTCGGCAGAGTGCCATATAATCATTTAAATTTCTTTTATATTTATGGTCTTTATTGGCCCAATCTAATTTTTTTTCACGAATTCCGCAATGTTCGCAAGATTCTGGTTTTTCCTTATTACGGATGACCCAAGCATGTTTCGGTCCGTACTGCGTTAATTCTCCTTTCCACATTCCGTTTTTCTCGTCGCGGCCAATTCCTTTCATTCCTTTATTCCATGCTACCTGCCCAATATGCGCAAGCGACATTTTCTTTTGGTACATTGGATTAGCCCAAAGAATTTTTTGTCTTTCGGAAGAAAAAAACTTAACCGAACATTTAGGAGAACAGTATCTTCGTTTATCCCATTGCTTATCCGATCCCGTCCCCTTTTTTCTAAAGTACCGCCCGCCACATTCGCAAATCTTGCTCTCGATTCCAGTGGTTCTACTTTTCATGCTTTCAATATACCACATTTCATCTCTTCTCGGCAGAAGAAAGGGACTTCGATTTTAGGATTTACGATCCAGCGTTCCAGCGTGAAATCTACCCTACTTTCTCCATCCCCTTAACTTCTGCCATAGGGGAAGTATACCATACCCCTTCCAATAACGCAAGTGGTAAGGTATCAAGGTTTTGCGACGGGTTTTTCATCTGGAAAAAGACCAGATTTTTCAACCTTTTCTTCCTTTTTCTTGATAGGTTCTAGTTCCTTTAACTTTTCCAAAATCTCCTTCGCATCGTAATTCTTCATTTTACCTGCATGTCGTTTCATAGGAACATTGGTACTTGTGCGTTTGCGACTCTTTCCGAAGCAACTTTATAAAATTCTTCCGAAACTTCGATACCGATATAATTTCTCCCCATCTGTTTCGCGGCCATAAGGGTCGTCCCGCTACCGCAGAATGGATCGAGAACGATATCGCCTTCCTTGGTATAACATCTGATTATCTTCGCCATAAGAGAAATCGGTTTTTGTGTCGGATGCAATTCGTTTCCCGTTCCTACGGCGTGAATGACATCGCTTATTGCATTTTCTGGTTTTTCCGGATGTCCCTTGCTTAAAAGGTAAGCTTGCTCATGCTGTCCTCTTGTAAACCATCCCAGCCCCATATTATTCTTCACCCAGACTATATGCGATTTAATTCCAAAGCCTGCCTGTTTGAATGCAGATACGAATTTGTCGGCATCTGGCCATCCGTAAAATGTTAGGCAAAGACTATCGGGTTTCATGACCCGATAAATTTCCGAGAACACAGGAAGAATCCACGAATCGTCTTTGTCGTTTGCGATAATATCCCATTTGTCTTTACGGCGGTTGCTTTGCCACTCCACAAGATACGGGGGATCGGTGGCCACAAAGTCTACGCTGCCATTGGGAAATGTTTTAAGAACCTCTAGACAATCTCCTAAAATTATATTATTCATTTCACCTTTTGAAACCGTCCGTTCGCGCCGCGCTTCCGGCGGCCGGAAACCAGAGCTTCGCGAACCGATTTTTTCTGCCGGTTGCGGAAGGCTTCGTGCTTTTCCGGATTCTTTTCCCAATATTTCTTCCTCAGTTTTGCTAGTTCTTTTCCTGGGTTTGTCATAATTTTTGTTTTAGCGAATGGCGTAGGGATCGAACCTACCACGGCAAAATTTGGAGTTTCGCCCGCCAGCCTTGGACATGGCCACTCTACTTCTTTACCACCCACTTATTTTGGCACGGTTCGCAGGAAATGCAATGGGATATGGCATAGACTTTTCCTATTATTTCCATCATGTTCTCGGCCTCCGCCTGCGTGAACGGTTTCGCACGCGGCAGAAGTTTTAACTCTAATTCCCCCATTTTTTCGGTGTTTACCAAGGAATCTATTTTACGGATCATGGCCTCGAAATCTAGTTTCTTGCGGAACATCATTGGGTTATAGATTTTATTATTTATTAATTACCATCCCCACTTGAACAAACATCATACCGACAATCGATCCGACACATCCTAGTAATCCTCCATGAATGGAGAAACCGCCAATCATCCCGCCACCAATGCAATTTAATACGTAAGAAATTATTTTCATTTCGTTATATTTTTTATAATTTCTTCGGCCTTCTCCGCTACGGAACGGTGGTGGTGATTCCATCCGGTTTTGTCATACCAAGAGTTTGGCGTCGCGAGGAACAGGTCTTTGTCTATTTTCTGTTCCTCTCCGTTGATTTCCGCCGCGAACTTGGAAAGCAGGGCGGCTTGCTCGGCACGGAAGAATGCCTTGATGTCGAAATGTTCCTCCCTTAATTTTAGGCATTGCTCTCCTGATGGATTTTCACGCCCAGGATTATAGGGATACCTACATTCCGAATGCCCTTTGCCCCCTTCATTATTGTTATAACAACAGCTTCCATCAAAAGCGTGGTCAATGATCTTGGTGGAAGCTTTCTTATCAAACCGCTTCTCTATCTCCTCGATTTCAGTGTTGAAGTTCATGGGTTTGGTTTCTTTTGATGGGTTAGTCCTAATTTCTTTAGATGTCGTGAGACCGACATGACGCTTTTGAATCCTAGTATGCGTTGTATCTGCCTCTGAGAATATCCTTGAGAGTGCAAGTGTCGGATTGATTCACGATTTTCCAGAACCTGTTTACGTCCTCTAGGTATTGGGTTGAGTTCCCGTTTGAGAAATGCGCGAAATAGACAACGAGAACATTGTGCCTTTTCATGTTCGTCGCAGAGCGAAAGAGTGCATATTCCAAACTCCTTATCGAAGCGTTGTATCAAGGAATAAGTCATGATATTTGTGGTTTGGTTTGTTCTGCTTCGAGGGCTTGGAGGGCGACGCGAATCCGTTTTACTGTCTCATTTATCACCCGCTTTTCGTCGTCGGGGTCTTGAACATCCCAGTACTCAAACTCCACCGCTGCAATCGCCTTCTCGATAGCATCCCGCCCCCCTTCCTTGCGGGCGGCTGCGATGAGGTCGCGGATGTCGCGTAATAGGGCGTTAGGCCATTCTTGAAAATACTTTGACACGATAGCGCGAGCTTCTTCGATTCCATAGCCCAATGCGATTGCCTTATCTCCCTCTTCCTTCTCGGCGGGGCTGGAAGCTAGAGCTTGCGCCTCGCATATTCCCCCGTTATTTTGCGGGCTTCCAGTGTTATCCTTTCCCGCGCCAAGGATGCAAAACGTCAATCCGTTCCGGCGACACTCGTATTTAGAATGACTCCCTGTTGCAGTAGGTTCATCGCAAGCGCACTCGCGTGGGGATATATTATCCTTTCGTTCAAGTATCTCTCCGGCCTTCTCCGCGCCGTCGAGGAAGTTATCGAGATCGAACTTCACATCGTCCAATAACGGCATTCCGGTGTATCCTTCGCCCGTGTCGGCATGGTTGGGATCGATTGACATAAGTCCGTTCGTATGGGTGTTTACTGCTGGATGGATGTTATTTTCGGTCGTGTTGGCGTGGTCGGCTTTCTCAAACAGCGCGCGAATTTTATCAGACCATAGGTCATAGCGGATTCCTTTCGTCTTCCATTCGGTATTCTCCGAGCGCGTGTCGGCGTAAAATTCCCTAAGAATCTTGCATACGGGGTCTTCGGCGAAGTAGCCGGTTGAATGGATTACTTCTCGCTGCATCTCATTCGATTTCTCGGCGGCCTTCCTGATGTTCTCTGGGTCGGAGATTATGTCTTTGACTGCGGGGCGGCGATGTATGCACTTTCCATCGACATTCAAACATCGGTCGTTATGCGCTGGCTCTCCACAACCGTCGTTGAAGCTATGCGTCTGGCCCGATTCGTCATCTTTAAACATGTTTCCAGGTGTTATTAGTTAATATACTGTAGATAGTCGATTCACTTTCTCCATGAGGGGGATTAGTTAGAGGGTTAGTAATTTATTCTCTATGAGGTAGATAAGAAGTTTCCCACGGGCATCTGCTTCGGTTCGTGCCTCTCCGGCTTTCAAGGTGTTCTGGTGGTTCGTAATAAACCAAATTCCAGTTTCGTATTGCGCTGTTTGCCAGTTTTCGCTTTTGCTTGGCAACATCTCTCCCAGCTCAGCGACGGTGAAGGCAGCATATCTGCGCAATGTCTTAGACTGTGGCGGTGCGTATGATATTTCCCAAGCGGAAGCCGACGCGTCTCCCTTCATATCTTGATACGAATTGTTCCACCAAAATAAACTCTCTTGCTCCACTCCCAGATTTTTAAGCTGACGAGCTAGCTCCAACGATACGACTTGATTTTCGAGTTTCATCTTAGTTTTTATTCCTTATGCTTCATTCCCCGTGTGCGACTCTTGGGGGGCTGGGAAGGGTAGATATTGTAATCACCCCAATGCTTATTTTCTTTTGAGTGGCGCGTTGCATCATCGTTATCCAAGAAAGGTTCGCCGCATTTCGGACAACGAGTTTTCTTATAAATCTTCTTCTTCATTGTTTCATCTCCCCATCTGGGGAAGGGTTAGGTTCCATAAGTTCATCCAGTTTTTTATGCCATGCCTTCAGTTCGCGCCGCCAGTTCGGATTGATCCAGAAAAAGAAAATTCCCGACGCGGTGAATGTCATGATAAGCGATGCGAAATAAAGCGGCCAGGAATGGATGAATAATGAAACGAACATTCCGGTAACCCCTACAACACTGAATGGATGTCCAGTATAGCTGCGGCGACTCCAGATTTTGCAACGATCGCGAAACCCGTCAAGCTCGGCGAATACTTTTTCCATCTCTTCGGGGGTAAGGTTTTTCATGGTTAAAAATCCGGATTGGTTGCGATCCAGAAAACAAGGATTACGAAAAAAACCGCGAATGCGGCAAGTCCGGCAATCCATGACGAATTTTCGATGATGATACCGACTACGATGCCGGAACCGAGAATGATGGCGATATTTTTAATCATGATTTTTGAAAATTTCTTCGAAATAATGAATGAAGGTGGGGAGAATTTTCTGTCTTCTCCCCGCGTTATGTACCGACCACTAGTGCAGTTCTCCTACTTGTAGAGGCATTTCCCGCACCTGGGCTTGCAACTGTCGGGGCCTCCTGGTCCGCAACATTTATAGGCGCTAACCCATTGGGACGGGTGAAACGGGATGTGGCGTTCGATCATCGCCTCCACGGTATCCCGCGAAGTCTTTGCCGAACGTACATCGAAGTCATCGCCATCCGAAGGACAGTGATGGATGAAGTGTCCCGCGACCCGTTCGCAGAATTCCGCGTAATCGTGCGTATACAGGATGAACGTGTGCCATCCGATGTCTACCACGGCTGACGGCGGAAAACCTTCCTGCGGGCTTCTGGCAGCCAGCAATAGGTATCCCAGTGCGCCGTCGAGAATCTGGCGGGCATCCTCGATGGGTATTTTCTCTTCTTGGGAAATCCGGTTGGAAATCCGGCGGAAAAGCTGTTCGGGAATACTGTCCGCGAAGAACAGTTCATGGTCTTCGGGCTGGTACGGGATGTCGACGGAATTTCCGTCAACGGTCGTCGTAAGAATCATCTCGTTCATAGTCGCACCCTCCTAGTAAGATGCTACAGGAAGCGTACCATATGCGTATCTGGTTTGTCAAGCAACTTCGGTTTCCTTCTTTGGTTCGGCAGACTGGCCGTTTTGCGACAGGTTATCCGAACCGTCCGTCGCAGGCTGTTCGTCGATGTTGCGAAGAATGGCGTCGACCTCGTCGGAAACCCCCGTAGTTAATTCCCATTCAATAGCATAGGCGAGGGATTGGATCGCGTGCTTTATCGCCGCAAGTTGTTTATCGATGTCGTCCATATCAAATTTTGAATAAATCTTTTTTCATTTCCATAAGTCGTCCTAAATTTTTTCCACCGATAGAACCATCTCCTAATTCCGCATCCTCTCTATCGGGCAATCCTATAGATTTCAAGCTGACTCCCATAGCTAAATATTCATGTACGATATCATCGGCAGGAAAAATTTCTTTTATGGAAGTTGTCTTGATAACCCTATCTTCCAAAACCAGTCTTTCCGCGCCATCGAGCATTGCCTTTTGATACTGCCGGAATGTCGGCTCGTCAATCAAGGTTTCTCGCGTCTCGTAATCACCACCATCAACATAAACCATCATCTTGAAATATCTCATGTTATTATGACTGCCTTAATTTTGTTGGCTACCTGTTTCGTCTCTAACTCAGATTTTTTCGCCATATACGTGGCGATATTGTTTTCCAGTTGTACAGGGGTTGTACTTTTCGGCCAATATTGCTGACCGTTTATCTTCGGGAGTGCCGCAATCATCGCCTCCAGTTTTTCGCGGCCAAACTTTTTCAGCAACCGTTCAACTGCTTTTCTCTGGGGAGGGGAGCCGTATAGTTTTTGAATCAATGGATTTACCGACTCGAATAGTTTAATTATTTCCGGTATTTCACCTCCCCCGCTCGCGGGGGGTATTCTCTTCTCTTCTCTTCTCTTCTCTATTCTATTCTTTTCTATTCTAGCGTTATCATTCGCGTTATCAGGCGTTATCAGGCGTTTCTTTTCCCTGAATTTTTTAACTCGTTCATACGGAGTCATATATTTTTCCTGCCTTTTATGCCAGTTCAGTACCGTTATCACTCCGTTATCATCCGTTTCAATCATCTTCAATTTAGAAAATTTTGATAACGCGCCCAGCGTTTCATCCCAAGCGTCGTCAACGGGGTCTAAACCAGCTCTTCGCATAAGAGAATCTTCCGATAAATTTACCACCACGCCATCACTTTCACTGGCAAAGCAAAGCAGGCTTATCCAGCAACTTCTCTCCGATGGAGAAAGTGATTCGATCTTGGGATCGCCAAGATATTCCATCCCATAAAATTTGAACCAAAGATTCGGCATTTTTAAGTTTTTTTTATATATAAAAGACAAAAGCCCCTGCGTGAACAGAGGCTTGTGTCTTCCAACGGTTCACGCCGCAATGGAAACGGGACTATATAATTCTAACTCATTGGTAAAAAATAACAACTGCACTTCCAGTCCCCGCGAGCCGAATTGTTGGGATGATAATGAAGTTTCTCCGAAGGGAAACTTTATGCCAAGATTTCTCAGAGGCATCACCTTTTAATTCAAATCGTGGGGAATAGAATAGTTCCGATAACCGCAGCTATCGGGGACTGGAAGCTATCTTATTTTCAAAGCGATTCCCTGAGTGATGGGAGTTCCTCGCGAAAGGATAAAATTCAATACCGGATGAATTTCCCCTCCCATCATTCAGAGAACCACTAAAACGTAAAATCCCGCTCGTAGGAGCGAGCAGGACTTTACGCACCATTCGCTCCTACGAATGACGAATTACAAATACAGTTTACTCCGAAAATGTTTTCCACAGCAAGCCCCTACCAAATCCCCCGTATTTCCTGCTTTTTTGGACGTACAAACGTCTTGCCACGCCGTTTTGCGTCTTCTTTCAGGTACGAAAGATAGTCCCTGCCGCGTATTTTTTTTGGCGAATTTTTGTACGGATTATACGTTCCGTGCGTACCGCCGAGGAAGGTAGGCTTCTTGCTGTTCAATGCGCCGATCCAGTAGAGAACGCTTGTGTGATGGCAACCGAATTTATCAGCGATGGCTTCGACGGGAACGCCCGCGTCGTGCATTACCTTCATTTCCGCAGCTTCTTCCTTCGTAAATTTTCGCCATGGCATCCGTTTAGTATACTATTCGTTTCATGAAATATTCATACACGCGTTATCCACAGTATTGATACTATATCGTGGGTATGGTGTAGTAACTTGACGGACTCTGGTTGCGTTGTATATAATGGAGTCCATAAAGCCGATTACGCCGCTTGCGACGTTAAAAATCGGCTTTTTGCGTATTTAGGGAAAAAACAAGGCCGAAAATCGTGGAAGATGTCGGCCTGTAGTGTTCCATGAAGGGAAAATCAGGTGCTGATGGGGTTTCGTTTCATGCGCCCATTCCATGCAACCGAGACTCGGTGTAGTTCCCTGGACGGAGCGTTATTTCTTGGTGCTCGAGAGCAGAGAATTGTTTTTCGGCCATCCAAAGTTCCGTATGGCCTTTCGCAAAGATAAGCCAGAGAAGCTTGTAGATACATCCTCCCTGGATGATGAAGTGGTTGGCGGTGTTCATTGGACGTATCCCGTGAACGGCAGAAGCATCTGGCGGCTTACGGAAGCGTTAAACGCGTTTGTCGCCGGATTCTCCGGCAGGCGTTTCTGGCAGCGCGAGCAGCGGTTATTGTTATGATCCACAACCGAAAGGCGCAGATAACAACTTGGGCAAATAGGCATCGCAGGGCGAGCCGATGAAGCAGCACTTTTCTTTTCCATACCATGCAATCTCCTGTGAATGAGCTGGGGGAGGCGGCAGAATACTCTGCGAGCTTTGGGAAGCCTTTTATACGCCCCCGTGATTCCAGTCCGCGAATGGGCTGGGAGCTAGGTACGGGAAAGAGCGACTTTCCAATGGCAGAGCTGCTGCCGAATATACGCCTAGCTCCCAACCTACTAGGGGGTGGGAGGGGTTGGAGGAACGTCAACCGTGTCGGTAGCGGGAATATATTTCCGGAAGAAGTTTATCCCTGTGCTCGCGAGTGCCGCGCCTTCGAGAACGAGAAGGGCGTGAAGGTCAAACGTTCCCGATGCAAGCCACGTCGTCGCGGTAACGAACAATGCGCCGCCTTCCGCAATAAGAAAACCCTTTCCGACCGAGATAAGTTCTTCCTCTGAAATGCTGAATGATACGGACATAGTTTTATTATATATATTTTTTAAGAATCGCTTCGACCTCGGATAATATCTGATCCCTAAGCGATGGTGTATTTACAGTATCTTTTGCTACGGCCGATACTATCGTCTGCGAATTCTGGACTGCTTGGGCTTCGGTGTCTGCATCCTGCGCGAACGTTCCCGTAAAGAAGGGCATGGGGTCAATACAACCGCCGTATCCGTTATTCGGGTCGAGTTCATGGTCTTCCCCGTCGGTCGGCACGAGGCCGAAATGTAAATGGTCGCCAGATGACTCGTAGGGTGCACCCGTATTGTCGGTATAACCCAGTAATGCCCCCACTGTTACCGCGATCGAAGTGCCGTCCGTAGGAATTAACGGATGGTACACAGGGTCGTCTTTGCCGATGAGATGCCAGAGGATGACGTTATACTGCTGTCCTGCTTCGCTGGAGGGCGTCCTGATGTAGATTCCATCCCCGCCATGGGAATCAGTCGCATAAAACGCTTCGCCGTCGCACGGGGCGTATAGGGGCGTTGCGTGGGGTGCGGTGAAGTCAATCCCGTTATGACCCTTCCAGCCAAATTTGGCGTAGTAATCGGGGTTCTGGCCGAAGAGTTGGTTGATGCCTGCGCCGACAGTTTTCCCCGTCATGTCGAGGGGAAGGCCAAGGTTGGGTTTTACCGCGAAATAGAGCTGGAGCATTATTTTACGTAATGAATAATAAGGCCTACCACGCCGACAATAAGAGTCATGGCGACGGTTGCCGTCGACCAGCTTAACCGAAAGGCATCCCGTTCCCCCTTATTTTCCGACATTTTGTTTTCAATCTTGCCGATCCGGTCTTCTGCTTTTTCCAACCTACCGTTCCGTATTTCGTTCTGCCGCACGATTTCATCGAGTCTCTGGGTAAGAGACAGCCCCATGGACTCCACCGTACCCTGCAGTTTCCCTAAAATCCACGTGTTCTGGGCGTGCTGGTCGCTGGCAGGGGAAGAAATCGGTGGAGCGTCAAAATCGGCCATATCAGACTTTAGGGGTTGTTGCTTGTACAGCATTGGGAAATTGCTGGTTGAAAGCAGTTAATTTTTGTTGGAGTGCTGCATTTTCCGTTTGTAACTGGGTAATCTGTGCGGCAATGACGGTTATGTGCGCCTGTGCCTGGAGGGGATCGAAGGGGACGAGGTTCTGTTCCGAATATGTTCCGTCGGGATTTGCGATAAAGGTAGGCATGTTATTCGCAGAAATTGGGTTGGGTGGTTGTTACGACCATCGCCGTGTGGTCGAAATACATATAATCAAGGGTTGCGCTGTTTGTCTTGTCGTACATTTCAATACATCCCGGCAAGGTGCCTCCTGAACCGATGCGCACGGTACTCGATGCTCCCGATACTTGCAGCGTTGTTGCAGGGAAAGAAGCTCCGATACCGATGCCCACGTTGCCGCCGGATTTCATCAGTTTCACGTTTCCATACCCCGACGACGAACCGTTGATATCAATGGCAGAATTGAATCCCAAGCTGGGGCTGTAATAGGTCATCACAATGGGCTTGGACGGGTTTTCCGTGGTGAAGGCCATGGCGTTCGAAACGCTGTCGAACAGGTCTCCTGCGGGAATTTCATACGCCCCGCCATACGATGTGTAGAGGGCAATGTTTGTGCCTGGCAGTCCTCCGAAGGTGAAATTTCCTGAAGGACTAATGGACATGCGGTACGCGTCTGCCGTGTCGTCGAGCAGCGTAAAGTATCCGGCTCCCGATGAATCCGATAATCCCGTCGAAGTGAAACTGTAAGCATGTCCCCCTGTCTGTAACGTGGAATCCATTGTAATCGAAACGCCGCCGTTCGTAGTCGTCGCGTTGTCCGAAAGATACAAAGGGCCGTTGCCGAATTCATCGGTTGTCCCGAAAACCGTCGCAGGATAGGGAGAATTCGTCGTGGACGTTCCTACGGCGAAACTGCCTAAAACGGTGCAGTTGTTCGTTTCGCAGACAAGCGGCGTCGATGTTTCAAGGGTGAAATAATCGACAATGAATGTTTGTCCCGTTGTCGTTGCGCCTTGGATGGTACTGGTGGCAACCCAATGCCCAATCGAAAAGTCTTCCTGCCCAGGGAGGATTTTCGCCTGCGCACCCGCAATGAAGAGTTGCTCTTCGTTCGCGCCCGTTACCTGTAAATTGATGGTATTCGTAGAATTGTTGTCAACAAATTCAAGCGTGGTCTGTCCTGAATACAACTGGGAATTGCACGGGAATCCCCCGATAGCGGTCGTCGAAGGAATCGTAAAATTTATATTCCCCGAAGTCCCCGTTATATCGAATGTCGATCCACTGCAGAACTGCGCACTGTTCAATACGGTTGACGTGGTCAGGTTGAAAATATTGCCTCCCATAACCGTATAGCCCAAAACCGCCGTTCCCGTTACGTTCTGGGCGATGATACTGTTGCCTGACGGAAAGACATTGGGACCAATAAAGTCCCCGCCACCATCGAGGATGGGAATGCCGTTCTTCAGGGTTACCCCGCCGCCAGGCTCTGAAAGCGAAGAATTGCCAATGCTGGTCGCACCGTTGATGATAGGAATATAGGTCGGGGTAAACGCCGTGGATGTCGTAACCGTTCCCGATCCGCTTCCGCCACCTGCCGATGCGCACTGATAGGTAACATAGGGAGTCGTCGAAGAAAACTGTAGGTATTTATTAAGACACGTCGAACTGGCCGACGGCCCGAACCCCGTACCGCCTTGGAATCCTTGTAACACCGAACCAAGGGCAACCTGATAGAAACCCATAACGATAATGCCTGCACCGATCGATATTGCAATGGCTAGTTTCTTCAATAAGGTCATGATTTTATGATGACAGAAAAAAGAAAAAGAGAGTACCTTCCCGTGGATTACGACATCGTCGGTTTCTTCTGCATGTTGGCCTGAAGCGCGTTCTCTCCGGACGTCTGAAGCATCCGCGCATACTCGTCGTCCATCGCCTGCATTTCGGTCTTGGAGATTCCTTTCGTTTCGTATTTCTGCTGTAACTTCTTCAGGTTTTCCATATTCTCCGTGTCGCCTGTTTTCGCGTACCAAGCGGACAGTTTCTGGAACGTATCTTTGGTGTACGCAGCATTCGATTCGCTCTGGTTGTCGGGTTTCACGACCCCCGCTGTATTGTAATTGACCGAAGCAAGCGTCGCCTTCGGCAGGTTTTTCTTCGGAAGGGAAACGAGACCCTTCGAGGGCGAAAACCGGGAAACATCCTTCGCGACGGCTTTCACTTTCCCTTTCAGGCTTCCCGAAACGTTTTCAGAATCGTGGGGAGTTTTGATCCCTTTTTTCCGCAACGCCGTAATGATGCGGTCGTATTCCTTCGGGCGCGTATCCCGCAAGGTATCGAGTGCCGCTTTCATGCTTTTCGTCTGGAAAATATTCTGGGAAAAATGGCGGTCAAGTTTCCCGTTCAGCCAGTCTCCCGCAACCGAGGAAATGGCCCCGCCGATAGGACCGCCGATGGCATCGCCGATATACGCCTCTGCCGCAAGCGCGGCGCGTTTCACGATGTTCTGCCAAATCGGATGGACATGCGTCGGGGCGCGTTTTCCGTTTAATCGTTTCCCGACCGTGCGGGCATTTATCAAATTCCGTTGGATACGCTTCGTTTTGTCGTAAAGCGTCTTATCGGGCAACGCATCCCGAATCATGCGCCCGTAGGCTTGTCCCAGCGCTTTATGCGCCATGATTTCAGGGTTTGTCCTTTGTCCCTTGTAGCCGTTCGCTGCGGCCGCATAATGGGCTTTCTGGGCTTCCCGGAGGCTGGAAAGTGGCACTTGGCCGTTCATCCCTACTCCTCCCGTATCATCCGAAACGAATCGCTGGATGTACTGGGCGGCTTTTTTTCTATCGGTTGCTGTCTGCAATTTGTCATTTCCGATTGCCGTCGCCGCGTAATTGATGGCGGAAACGGGAGAAGCCGACCCTCCTTCCGCTTTTATCTGTTCGTCGAGAGCATTGCCGATTTCCGCATCCAGAGATTTCGCTTTAGTGTCGTCGAAGGTAAGATTCCCATTTTCATCCGGCTGGATTAACCCGAACTGGGATGCGGTTTGAATCGCTTCTTTGCCGTCGGAGCTGTTCGCAAACGATCGGTTCGACTGTGTCCCCTGCATGGTTTCATTGATGGCATCCTGAACCAAGGATGATGCTTGGGAAGACTGGGCGATAGGATTCGGTGTGTTTTCCTGCGGCTGTTGCTGTGAACTTCCCGTATCCGTTGGCGTTTGCTGGCTGTTTCCTCCTCCCATCGCACCCGTAACATCCTGCACAACGCCTTCAGTAAGACCTGCCAGTGCCCCGGAACCTGCTCCCGCGAGCGTTCCCGCGCCTGGCAGAATGCTTCCCGCAAGACCTCCCGTAACCGCTCCTGTGGCAGCATCTTCTAAGGGAGCTTTTGCCATGCCAAGCAACGCTCCAGCACCACCCAAGCCCAAGCCTTCAAGGGCAGTCAACCACCCAGGTTGACTGGATTGATTCTGCGAAATATCGGCAGTCTGCCCCCCGCCAGGAGTTCCCGCAGTTGCATTATTCACCTGATTTTGGGGATTTTTCGCCGCTTCCTGATTGTAATATTGGGCAACTTTGTTTACGTAATTCTCCGTGCTGCCATACGTGTTGTTCTTGCCGTATTCTGGGTCTTGCCACGCATCGGGATTTCCTGTGTTCCACGCGCTTGCAATCTGCGCAGGGGACAGTTTTCCGAGTTCTGGATAGCTCGGATCACCCGATGTGGACATCGTTTGCACGGCATTTCCCGCAATTTCATCCTGTTGCTGGGGAGTAAGCTTCATGCCAGCTGTGTACTGCACTCCCGCTTTCGGTGCCCATTCCTGAAGAAAATTCGGCGTCATCTGATACGCTCCTTCTGAATCCGCATTGTCTCCCGTAGCGTCAGAGGCTCCGTATTTCCCACCGCTTTCCGCCATGCCGAGTGCCTTCGTCAATGCAACCGTACTCGGAGAAAAGTTTTGTGTTATCGAAGGCGGGGTCTGGGGTTGAGCCGCTGGTTGTGCAACTTGTGGTTCCATAGTTTATTGATTGCCGAAAAACGGCGTGTAGCCAGAAGGGGTCTGGGAATTCCCCGAAGCACCTGCACCAGAAGGCGTATAGTTCGCGTTGCCGTTGAACGTGTTGTACTGTCCGTTCAAGCTCGCTTTTGCAACGTCGATAATCGTATTCATCTGAGTCTGGATGCTCTGTGGCGTTGCATCCGGTTGAATCATCGCGTTCACGAGTTCCTGCTTGTAATTCGTCGTTGCACCTCCCGAAGTTCCGACGACCGAACTCATCTTGTTCGTGAAGTCATTCAGATAGGTATTCAACTGCGCAAAACGCGGGTCGCTTAAATTCTGTCCCTGCGCCCAGTTCTGGAGTTGGTTCGCAATGTTCGCCGAACTGAAGTTGATTCCTTGACCACCGCCTTGGGACTGCGGGGTATTCAGCCAACTGTTAAACGACTGCGCATCGTTCAGCGCCGAATTGTAGTTCGGCAAAACATTCTGATAGAAGTTCTGGCCATTTCCGAGATTTCCCGTAACTTGCGCCGCAGCACCGATTCCCGTTCCGCTTTGTCCTCCGCCGTATCCTGTATATCCTCCAGCTCCAGGCTGAACTTGGGTCGGGTTATACGTTCCATAGGGATTCGCTGCCGTCGGAGCACCGAGCTGTCCTGCTGCGGCAAGTCCTGACTGTTGGGTTCCTTGCTGTGATGTTGCTGCGCCTTCCTGCTGCGCAGCCGCTTGCATTTCTGCCGTAAGAGGGGCTTCCTGAAGTGCCAATGAATTTTGAATCTGGCTACCTTGTCCTGAAAGAAATTGGGTGTTCGTCCGCGAACCGGCAAGATTTCCCAAAGCAGTATTTGCACTGCCTTCGAGTGTCGCACGTTGCGCATTTGCCTGATTGTACTGGTTCTGCGCTGCGGTGAAAGCATCGCTCGGATTCGCAGCCGTTGTCTGCAATGCTCCCACGGTAGAACTGAATGGCGCTGCGCCCGTATTGGTATTCGGATTAGTCGTTGGCGGCGGTGTTACGGGCGGCGGAGTAACCGGTGGCGTTATGGGAGGGGTTGCTGCCCCTGCCCCAGAACCCGTCCCTGTTCCTGCCCCTGTATTTGTCGGGGAAGAAAAACTATAGCTAGTTGGCGGCGGAACATAAGCCGATTGATTCGGCCCCGTTGATACATTCGGTGCATGTGTCTGGGCATTCGCAACCTGAATCAGCCCTGAACCTGCGGATGTTCCCACGCCCGTTCCCGTAAATCCGGTTCCTGGAGCGGTATTCGCAAACCCTTGGATAGCACTGCCGATACTGTTATCAATGCCTGTTGCGGCATTCTTCAGACCTCCTGCGATAACGCCCAATCCCGATCCGAACGCGCTTCCCAAGCCGTTCCAAAATCCGCCACCCGATGATGACGGAGGAGACACAAGACCTGGATTCTGTACGGTGTTGGAGATAGGTGATGGCATAGTTTTATTTTAATTACTCGTAGGATAGATGTACAAATTCGGGTTGGATTGCACAGGAGTTACCGACAAATCTACGTTAACCTGTTTTGTCGAAAGATAGAATTCCGCAAGTTGTAATTTCTCTTCGAACAACGAATTGAACATCTGGTACTTGTTCGGGTCTTTTACGATGGAATTGAAGTAAATCCGGAGCGCACCGTAGACGATGGCGTCGTGGAAGTTGGGATCAAGCAATGGGTACTGCCCTATGACATAATTTGCCCCTGAAGCATTCGGAGCATTCACGATGGGCTTCACGAGTGTTACTGCGGTTCCCGACGTGAAATACTGGATGGGATAGGCAATCCCGTCCCCGCCGGGCGGCTGTATGGTCATGTAGAGATTCGTGAACGTTAAATCCGTCCCTTGGGGATAGCTTGTCCATGTCGTCCCCGATCCGACGATTGCCGTCGAACCGACAGAAGCAGATGAAATAGTTCCCGTTGTGTAATCCTGATACGACATATCGACAACGTTCAGTTGGCAGTTCAGCGTGATGATTTCTCCCGACGTTGCAGGGATCGGCCAGAAGTTAATCTGGTTATTGTAAATGAAGAAATACGCCGGAATGGAAGAGGCATAAGGAAGGGCGTTGAGCCGCGTCCATTCCTGAACGCTCTGCACGGGGGCGGGAGAATAGACGAGCTGGCCAATCGTAATGGTCGAATTTTTTATTTTCGAAACATTCGCCGGCAACGGATAGGACTGCACTCCTTGGCACGATAAATTCGCCGATGTCTGGTTGGAGGTAAGCCCCGACTGCCAATAAATAGCGGTGGAATTTTGGGTGAAAAAAACCGTGCGCTGTTCTCCGCTTGAAAAAACCACAAGCTGTTGGCATGTCAGATTCGGCCACGGAGCCGTAAGCGTCGCTGAAGTAGTGCCTGCGGGAAGTGATGCACTGCTAGCTGTAAGAGTCTGCGGACCTACAGTCAGCATCGTAAATGACCGTTCGTTGTCGAAATATTTCAGTAAAAGATACCGATGCTGGTCGTTAATCAGGATCGTCGCCAAGCTGTTGTTCGCGGGCGTTGAATTGAGCGAAAGCGACGTAAAAAGATTAGTTAATGCGGTCAAGGACTTCATGCTTCTAGTATCGGTTTTTTGTATTTCCTGGTCATTTTATTCGTGGATTACCCGACTTTTGCAATCGAAAGATACGTTGCATAATTGCTTCCACCACCTTCGAGTTTGGACATGATAACTTCAAACCCAGGCCCTGGGCTTGACCCCAGTTGTTCCACTTTTCCCGAAAGAGAAATCGCATCGCCGATATTGCAATAGGTAATTACAGAAACGGGAGCGGAAACGAGTTGGTCGCTTGCGGGCGTCGAAGAGTCTGCTGCGGATTGTTGCGCAGTCGTAACCGCAAGCGATGTGCTGCCGTTAAAAATCCCCGACACGAAATACGTGGGAGGAGCCATGTTTTTTATGGCGATATTTCCCGTGATAAGGTAATACCCAGCCGTTATGACCGTAAAGGTATTCGCAGGGCCACTCCATGTGAGATTGTTTGAAAAAACGTTTGTCATCGCCACCGTTTGCCAGTTGAAATTCGCCGCAATATCAGTGTCATTCGTGATATAGGAAAACCCCGTAGCACTCGTTATCGTAGGCGTAGGAACGGAGGTGTAGGTTGGAATCGTCCCCGTCGATGTTACGACCGTTCCAGGGCTTCCCACGGCCAAAGAAACCCACATATGTCCGTTGTAGTACGTCAAATCCCCCGATTTCGGGTTGGAATCAAACCGCGCGATATTCGCAATATCAATCTTTGGCGCATCAAGTCCCGTATGTTTGTGATACGGGTTCTGGTCGATTCCTCCGAATTGGGCTTTGCTCAGTTCGTCCTGAACAATCTGTTGCACTTGTGCTTCTGTTAGGGGCTGGTTCATACGCCGTAGTAGCCTGTCTGGGGATTCGTCGAACCTTTAATGCGCATTTCTGTCAACCGGACAAACGAAGGATTGCTTGTGGCAGCCGTCAGAATCGCCTTCACGAGAATCCATTGGAACTCTTGCACGGGCATGGATGTCGTAATGCCGGATAACGTTGTGAGTCCCGATACATACGGGAAAACCTGCACCGAAGTAAAACTACCAACAAGATTCGTTGCCACTTGGATTTCAACCTGTTCGGTCGCCACCAAGGGAGCTGAAAGCTTGAATTCAATCTGTAACGGCGTTGTCGGCTGGATCGCCGTGCCAATCGGAATCATGTCCGAAACAACATACGCTTGCCCACTGGTATAGAGACTGCTTGTCGTCGTGTCCAGTCCGTAATTCGATGTTCCATCGAACCAGCCAATGAATAATGCTTCGCCTGTGCCATTTACCGCGACCGTTGGGTTGTAAATCTGCGCAATCATCGCCGTTGCATATCCCGCATACGTCCCGTAGGAAAGCTGGTTCGCCAACCGAATCGCTTGGGTATTCGTATCAATCGCCCACAAGCCGCCCATCGTCGTGATAGCGGTTCCCGAATTCTGCGTTGCAAGAAACGAGCAAAAAAGCTGGTCTTTGTTGTAGCACGTCCCGCCCCACTGGAAGTAGGGTTCTACCGTTCCCGAAACATGATCCGGAATTTTCTTCCATAACTGAACTTGGCTGCCGTTTGTTATATAAATTCTTCCCCGATTACCAATGAAAATATAGGTATTCGTATTCACCGTAATCATGCTCTTTACGAAAACTTCAGGAAGGATAAGGGCATTGTTTACGACGGGAGAAAACGTATCCCATGTGTAGACAATATTACTCGACCCACCGATGAGAAGGTTCAGATCGGAAGGAGCGAGACACTGGGCGCGGTCGCCGAAGGGAATCAGTTGCGGCTCGTTGTAGGAATAGGTCGAAGAGGTCGTGGGAACGAACAGCGTCTGCGAAACATTCTGGAAAATCTGCCCAATGTTATCGGTATCGCAGAAATACAGGACACCATTCGGATGGATCAGTGCCATGTGCGACCCAGTGAATCCTTTGGGCGACGTAAGATAGGGTGCTGCTTGGTTGATACTTGCCGTCGCTGGATTCCAACCATACGTCCATACTCCGGAACCTGGTCCCCCGCTATACGAAGAAACCACAAAGAAGTCTATCTGGCTGTTCCGGAAGACGAAGACATAATCCACGGCGACGGGTGCGCCGTTGCCGTCGAGAGCACCGTTCGTAACGCGCCAGTAGACCAAGCCATTTCCCGAACCGTTGAGTGTTCCTGAATCGGGGAATCCCCCTCCCCCACCGACGCCTCCTGCACCCGTGCCATCCGTAACCGCATTGCCCGTATACGTCCAGTAGGAATTCGTTCCCGTAACATAGAAATCACTCCAGACGAGTCCCGTGCCGTCAACTAAGAACGTATAATATGCCGATGCGTTTGCGTTGATAGGCTGTGCAAAATAAGTAACGGGACCACCGCCACCCGTAATGTACGCGGGGGAAATCCCTATCTGGTATGCTGCAAACGCCGCCGATCCTGAACCGCTTACCGAAACAACGTTTGCCTGATTGTAGTCCGAATACAGTTTAAAGGTCGATCCCGAAAGATTCCCCACCCAGTAGGGTGTTTTTGTGGCAAGACTGGAATACGATCCGAGGCTTGTAAAATAAATCGCCATCCGATTTTCAAGAACTCCCGTGAACGTTGCGGTGAGTACATTGCCAGAAACCGAGGTTATCGTACCCGATACCGCGCCTGAATAAATCTTCGCCGTCGCGAAGTTCACGTCGGCTTCCGACGGGACGCTCGTAATATTAATATTGCGGAGGTCAGTTATCCCAGAGTACGGAGAATCCCCGATGCCTTTATCAAAGCCACTGATGATGAAATCTCCGTTTGTATTGTCAATGCTGTACGCCATTTAGTAGGAATAGGTAAGAATTACGATTGATCCTGCGGGAACTGCTGCCGTCAGCACGTATTCGCTGCCGCCTCCCACGAGGGTATAGTCAACCCCTGGGGTCTGCCGCAGGCCATTGATATACATGCCAAAATCGAATGACACGTCCCCTTGCGAGGTAAAAAATATGGTCTCGTTCGCGGAGCTGGTATAGACATCATTCTGAAAATTAGCGAACCCCCCTGCCCCTTCGACAAGAATCCGTCCCGTGCTTTGGTTAATCTGCCCAGGCATAACCTGCGGCGGGCTGCTGCCGTCTATTTCAAATAACGCCGCCGGAACAAAGTTCTGATCGCGGGGAGCTTGAATATTGTTTTCGGTAAGCCCTCCTGCCATGAATTAGGTTGTGGAAATTAATAATTTACCGTCATTAGTCGCGACCGCAGGGTACGTTTTTCCATCCGTCCCTTGGAATAGCCAGCATTGCACATAATTTTCGTCTCGGGGAGCGACCGGAATCATCGAAAACGAAATCGTAGCTGTTGTTGTCGTTAACACCCTTCCCGTCGAGCCGTTTATTCCGATACGCACGAGATGTTTGCCCTGAACCGTATCGGTGTTCAGTACCGCAAGCTTTCCTGTTACGAAATTTTGGTCGCGTGCAGCAACGGTCATAATTTTCCTACGTTTTTAAGCATTATATCCCTCACTTTTGTCCTATCCGCAATCTTTATCGCCTGTTGTTCCAATTTTTTCTCGATAATTTCATTTTCTGCCTCCCGTTGGGCGACATCTGCTTCGCGCTGTGCCACCTGTGCCTCCCGATTTGACAATTCCTGTTCCATTTCCCTCTGTTTTTCCCCTGATTCCTTGGCCTTTGTTTCGGCATCCAGAATCAGTTTTGTCAATTTTTCCCGTTCGGCTTCGATGAACATGCGTGCAGTAATGGCAGAGTCCGTATGCGTGCGTGCCCGTTCGGCTTCGTCCTGTGCCTGCTTTACGAGAAGCGCATATTCGTCCTTTCCCCTGTTCACTTCCTCAATGCGTCCGACAATCTGCGCATCCTTTTCGCGCAATGCGTTTTCCATCGTTCGCAATTCCAGTTCCTTGGCCATCACCGCCAGCATTTTCTTGTCGGCTGCGGACTCCCGCTTTTCTGCTTCCTCGCTTTTTGCCCGCACGGCATTCCATTCCTCGGAAACCTTGGCCTGCATGTCCCGATACGCATTCATGGAATCCTGTTCGGATTTTCTGGCTGCTGCGAGAATCTTTGCCGATTCATCGCGATAGCTGAACGCGCTTCGGTAGGCATCATCTGATGCTACCGCTTGCCGTACAATCCGTTCCTTCTCGGAATCCAGGAATACCAACGATTTCTGGTACTCGGCATCTCGCACAGCGCACTGTTTTTCGCGTTCCTCAATGGATGCCTCCTGCAGGAAAATATCTTTTTCCTTCAGAGCCAGCAGTTCTTTCGCTTTTTCCACTTCGGAAAGTCCCGCCGATTTCTCGGTGCGCAGTTGCTGCACTTCTCCCTGAATCGACTCTTTTTCCGTGGTGGCTTCCGCGATTTGCTGCATAACAGCCGAAAGAGATTCATCCCTGAATTTAATCAACGATGCTTCGTCGTTTGCCATCAATTCTCGCAGAGCATCAACACGACGGCTGATTTTCAATCCTTCTTGGATTTCTCTGTTTTTCTCGGAGTTTTTTGCGGCGGCTACTTGTTGTTTGGACAAGAGACGCATGTTATTTATCGACCGATGCTTTCTTGCGCAACGATGTTTTCCGGTCGATCGCTTCGGTTACGAGTTGGTCTTCGTCATCCCGATGCAATTTCTCTTCCATAGGAACCGACTCAACGGGAGTGATGACTGCTTGCGTTAACGGAAGCGGATCGAGACACTTCTGGATATAGGGAGTCAATTCGTTGAGCGTATACGTTCCTGCGTGGCTCATGCCATACCCTCGAGGCGTAATCATGCCCATATCGTCAATCGTTCCTTCGCGGCTGCGGATTTTCTCGTATTGTCGGCTTTTGAAGAACTCGCGTTCTGCCAAATCCTTTGCGAACTTTTTCCGGATAGCCTGTATTTCAAGGGGTGTATGATCCACGATAATCATGGGCGACGTGGCCTTTGCCGGAAAACGATATTCCTTGCTTCCCCAGACACCCACGAAATCCTCATCCGTCCAATTCGTAAAGCGGAATGTGCCGTCGAAATTCTCCGGCAGAACATTGTCATACTGCATGATATTCTTTTCCATATTTCAGGTGAAAACCCTTGTTCAGGGTGATTAATTAATTTCCTGGGGCGGAAGACAATTCCTCCGCCCCTGCTGCAACCGTTAAACCTGCAAGAAGACCGAGCGAGACTTCGCGGAAACCGCCGTCTGGTTGGCATAGCCAATGATAGCCGTCGGAGTCGTGCCGCCCGCCAAGGCAACCGTTACGTCGCCTGCAGTCGTGGTCGACGGCGAAATCGCCTGACCAACGCTTGCCGTCGTCGCATCGCTGATGGCTGCCACGAGTCCACGCGTCGCCACGAATCCGTAGGACTGCGCTCCCGTACCGCCTGCGGCACTGCCAGCAGCCAACGTGTAAAGCGTTACCCCCGCAACTGCTCCCGTGGGAGTCGTCGGGTTGATAATGACATTCGCACCGTGCGGCGGAAGCAAGCAAACCGTAGAACTGGTCGTAAGTGCCGTATTCGGGCTGTCTTCAAGCGTGATGGTTCCTGCGGTCGTGGCTCCAATAACCGAGTTACCGGAAATCTTCAGTGTCTGACCGATGCCAGGACCCGAATCCACCATGACGAAACCGCCCTGATACTGGTTCGCAACGACTGCCGTGGCATTCGTTCCGACCGAGACTACCGCTGGGATATTGCCGTTCGCGGAATACGCCTGGAACGCCGTAACCGCAACGCCTTGGGCATTCGCGACAATAGCCGCATCCTGCACCAAGACGCCAACGCTGTTTAACGCCGTTGCGCCCACCGAGACCAGCATGACCTCGCGGCCATCAGACAAGTCCCACCGCGTTCCGACGAGCGTGGCGAGGTTAGCATCCGTGGACGACTGGAATGAACCAGAGGCCTGAAGTGCCAACGGGCCATTAGCCCCTTTTTGAGAAATAGTTGACATTTTAGTTTTATTGTTTTTATTTATTTTTCTTTAAATCGATAATGTCTTGGAATAGTGGGATAGATTTTAATTCATCTTTTCGTTTTCGCGGATGGTGATATTCGCAAAGCGTGATGCCATTGTTCACGTTATAACGTTCTGCTGGATAGTCCCGCCACGGAAGGATGTGATGAGCAACAAGATTTCCTTCGCAATCTTTTCCTAAGAATTGGCATTTCCAATTATCTCGCAATTTTACTGTCCTCGCCCAAGCGAGATAAGCAGAATCGTTGCGTTCGTCGTTTCTCTTCCTGAATTCCAATCCTCCTTTCCAATTCCAAGCATTTTCGCCGCGATGAGAATCGCTCATCTTTCGGCGTGTTTCGATAGAAGCTTTCCTCCCTTGATTTATTTTATTTCCACTAGCAAAAGGATTATTTGATTTTGATCCTTTTTTCACCCCTGCCAGAGGACTTCGCTTCATACCCTTGTAGAAACTTCCAGAATTTGCCTTCACTAAACCTTTCGTTCCTTTGTTCCACGGTATGTTCCCTTTTCGAGGCATGCCCCTATTTTAACACGATTTTAAAGAACTTTTCGACCCTACGCAGAACGAGTAAACACATACGCCGTCGCACTGGAGAACATGATCGTAAACCGACCGATGCCCGTCGCACCCGACGCAACCGTCAACTGTCCGAAGCTGCCTGCCGTCGTGTTTGCCGCGTCCGATTTAATACCGTTCGTCGCAACAGCCATCGTTACGGTGCTTGCCCCCGCCGTGTTATCGACGTAGAGGTCGAAGACATCGCCTTGCTGTGCATTCAGATACGCTCCCAAAAGCGTCCCTGTAGGAAGCGTAATGGTCGTCGCCGCAGCCGAGGTTGAGGTGATATACCCCGTAGCAACCTGCGCTGCCGTGGCTGTCGCGGTGGCGTTAATTGCCGCACGCGAATTGGTATTATGACCTGAAACAATCGGCAGGCGGAAAAGATACCCGCCCTGCTCGAACCCGTTCGGATACATCTGTTCAAAGGTAATCATAATATTTTTTTAGTAGTATTATGACCTTTCCTTATGCAACGCCGGTAATGCCGGTAAGAACCGCCTGACGAAACGGTGCCGTTGAAATCAGTTGACCGCCGAGGATCATGAAACCGTTCACCGTTCCTTGGTTGTACGACCGAATCATGCCCGTCCACGTGAAGGCATCCGACGGCGCGTAGATTTTGTCCTCGTACACGTTGCCTTCGATGTCCTTCGCACGCGGGGAAACCCGTTCGCCCTCCCACCATCCCAAGGCATACCACTCGAGGTACTTCAAATTCATCATGTAGAAGTAGCCCGTCGTGATTTTCTTGTCGCGGGAGATTTCCATACCATCCCAATACTGCGAATCGTAGCCAGAGGTCGACGCGCTAAACTTCGGGCCTGCGCCACGGAAGTCAGACGTATTGCGCTGGAACGGCGTCTGGAGCTGCTCGAAGTAGCCCCATGTGGTGTAATCCGTGATGATAAAATCAGGCTTCACCGGACCATCTGAAATGGCATTCCACAAGGTACGAATCTTGGCGAGGGAAATAGTTCCGCCCGAAGCCGTAACCGTGGAATTAAGACCCGTGTATGATGCACGCGTGAGACCGCCGTAGGTCGCGGCCACCGTACCGTTATCAATCGTATTCGCCAAACCGTTCGGGGCTTTGCCGCCGAACGACGTGCCATCACCCTGAAGGAAGTTGCCGATGTCATCCGCCGCATCCTGTGCGCGTGATTCCATCGTAACCGACATAAGCTTCAAGGTCTGCATCGGCGTATCGTTGATCGAAAGGTCCGAACCTGCGAGAGAAACGTTCGTAGCGACACATTTTGTTACTACCCTTGCGGGCGGGGAAACCGCTTCGGATTTCCCTCTCTACATTCCTGTAGAGTTCAGACTATTACATCTCCATTAGGAGTTCTTTCGTTTAGTCGTTGTTGGTGCACCGTTTTTATGATGAGTATAAAGAGTATATTTTTTCTTCGCTGCTTTCAATCTATCTTTGATGAGGATGCGTGCATTTATTTCTTCGGCTGACAACTGCCGAAATCCACGCTTACCTTTCAAAGTTTCGAGATACTTTCCTTTCGTATTTTCAAATTCGAGAGCCAATTCGACTTGCTCTTTTTTGATTCTGACGAACGGAAAGATTGAAGAAAGAAATCGTTTTGCCGCTTGCGATCGAATATCCCAGCGATGGATGAAATTATCACCTCGCTCAATATAGGATACACTTCCACCGAATTTTTCCTTCAGAAAATCCATTATTCTTCCATCCTTTTGCGTTATGATAACTCGCAACATGAAAGAAGGACTTTTGCTGGCTTTTGAGGTGGTCGCTTGGTAGATATCCACATATCCTTCTCCGTCGAAAATTCCTGCGGCATAGGCTGAATCGATTTTATTGTTCATACCTACATTATACCCATACTAGAAACGATGTCAAGGTGCTTCCAAGGCGTTATCCATTTACGCAAAAGCGCAGTTGGGAACTTCGCCGTATATTAGAAAGAATTTAACGACGTCTGTGAGCTGTGTAAGAACTTTCTTAAACGTCGGATAAAAAGTCATGTTAACCGAAACCGGCTGCTGCGTTACCGGCAAGAGGTCATAGCCATTGAAAGCAACGGAGGCAAGGCCCTTCTGATATTTAATCGGAAAGAGCATCTGCGAACCGTTCCACTTCTTTGTCTTTGACATCAGCTTGCCGAAGAAATAGTTATCACGAAGAACCTGGTCGACCCAGTAAGGGGCCAAGTATTGGTTCGTAGTCGTAGTAACATTTACTCCTGGGACTGAGGCCATAGTAGTGATAAATGTTGTTTAGTTTATTTTCCGTCTAGCTAGATGATTCCGTTTTCCCGCAAAAAGCGGAGTGTGGAATCATCCTGAATCTTCGATTCTTTAGAAGCACCGCTTCGCGTCATGCCTCGGGAGGCCAATTCTTTGGCTCGCGATGATGAACGCGTCATGCGGGATTCATAGAGTTCCCACACCGTCGTTGGGTCGGCATATTCCACAATGTAGCCATCCCGATCCTTCGGCGATGCTTTCTCGAGCAAGGTAAGGAATCCGTTGCGCACGTTCGGGTCGGAAAAATCGGCTCCATATTCATCTTCAATACCTTCCATCATGGAATCCAGATTCTCCTCTTCTTTCTGCACGGCAACATCCTCGCTGCCCCGCTCTTCCCGTAATTTCTCTAAAGCGCGTTCGACGGCTGAATCCTGTAATTTCCGCAAGGTGCTTTCCAGTAAGTCCGATGCCTGTTTTTTCTCAGGCGTATCGTCCCCATAGATAGCCCGCACGGCTTTAATAGAATCATCCTGCCCAACCTCTTCGGAAAACTTTCGGGCTTCGCTCATGCCCTGAAGGCGTGCATTCAAGGCAATATTGGCTTCCCGCTCCGCGCGGTACTTCTCCTCCAACCGCCTTTCCCGCCGCCTGCGATATTCGAGTGCAGTCTCGCTGGAATCTTCAGTGTCCTTTTTTTCAAAAGTTCCCTCTGCTCCGTCAAGTTGCTTATCAAAAATATCGTCTCCTTGCTGTGCCTGATCCGATTTAAGTTCTTTCAAAAACTCTGATTGTTCGGACATAGATGTGTGCGCTTCTTCAGCGTCGGTTATTTTATTCGCATACAAGCCTCTTTAACGCCTAGCTTTACGAAGGCAGAAATCCTACACTTTCGGAACGAACTCTTCGGTCGTACCGCTCTGCGTCGTCGTCTGAACCGTAACAACCGGATCGGCTGACGGGGTCGGGACGATTGCCTGCAATGCCGCAATAGCCGCCTGCAACTGCGTATCCAATGCCTGTAACTGCGTGATTACTTCATTCATGTTTTTTTTTATGTTCGAGAGCCTTAGTTTTGGCCTCGTGTTTTTTTTCCATCGTGCGACCTTTTTCCGTTTCCTTGCTGCCGTGCATAGCACCCAAGGAATTCATTACCTTGTAGGGAATATCTGATTTCGCTCCGTATTCTTTTTTTAGCTTTGATTCTAGGAATTTTGGCATATTATCGGTATTCGTCTTCTCCGTTGTAATTGACTGGTTGCTTCTTCTTCTCGACAGCCTTGGACTTGGAACGCGCCGCAATCTTTTCAATCATTGCCCGCGCTGCATCTTTCTCGCTTACCACCTCCTCTTTCCCCGTCATGAATTTTTTAATAGCCCGCTTCGCTGTGTCGTAAATCATTTTCGCGGTGGCTTGGGTGGGGCGACGGTAACGTGATCCAACGGCTTCGGAGGATCGGTTACTTTATTGCGTAATGCCTTGCGCTTTGCGTCTCGCAAGGGTTTGCCGCTCATGAACTCGGCCATCCGCCTATAGGAATCGTTTTTCTCGTCCACCGATTTTTGTTTCCAATCAAGCATGTTATCGGTCGTTGTGTTCTCCGGAAGTTGCGCCGGAAATATCAGTAAACTCGCGGTCTTTTGGCTTCTTTTTCTTCATAAGAGCCTGCGACTTCGCTTTCCGCATGCCTGAAATCTCCGCTAGGTTCTTTTTCGCATTGGCGTTCACGATATCGGCCTGCAATTCGGCCTTGTTCACTATTCGTTTTTGTTCGTCGTTAGGCATGATAGGGATTAGGTTGGTCTTTTAAGTCCATGCCAAGTTCGTGCGCTCGGCGTCCATACCTTGGATTTTGCAGTTGTCATGTTATCTATCGCCTTTCATAACTTTCATCCAATTTCCCTCCTGACCGCCGACAATATCCTTTTTTCGCGTACCAACCCTGTCCGAACGGGACAATTTCTCTTTTAGTGCTTTGCTCTTTGCCGAGAGTTTAGATGCTGGCACTTTAGAATGACTTTCCCGTTTTTCTGAAAAATCTCTGTTTTTTTCAAACATATTATTCCTCTTCCTTCTTTTCCTTTTTCCCCTCCTCCTCGTCGCCTTTTTCCTTCGAGGAGTCGTTATTCGCGAACTTGTGATACTTCGGATGCTCGTCGTTCTTGTGCATCGCGTGGGACATTCCCTTGCCGCACTTCGCACAGCCGTTATCGGTATCGGACTCGTTTTTCTTTCTCTCTAATGCTTTTGTTTTTGCTTCTGGCATATTATTTTTGTTGTAATGTCGACCTTAAAATTCTGCGACGGTATAGCTGGGTGCCGTGCCTGCCGATGTTATGATTCCCGTATAGCACACGTTATCAAGCACCGTGAAAATGCCGCCACTGCCGTCGGACACTGCCGTGCTGCCCTTCAAAATGACGTGATAGACCGAGGTGGTCGCTCCCGCGCCGAACCTGACGTAGAGCGGATTCGTCCCCTGATTCTGGATCACAAATCCCGCACGGGAAGAATTTACCGCAAGCACCGTCGGCTGGGTGGAAACCGAAGGGACATTCGCCTGGGAAGGCTGGACTAATGACATTGGGTCGGCCATGAATTTAGTATGGTGTTATTTTATTTTCTTGAAAAAGATTTCGTGGATTATTTCCCCACGGGAACGCTCGCCAGCTTGTTTTCGGTAATCGCTTTCTGCTGATCCATCTTCGCCTGCGCGGACTGCGACTCGTGTTGCATCTTCTGCTGATGCGCCTGCTCCTTGTGCTGCATCTGCTGGCCGTGCGCCTGCTCCCCTTGGGCAAGCTGTTGCTGCCCCTGGGCAGCCTGCTGTTGCAACTGCTGTTGCTGGGCTTGCTGCTGGGCTTGCGCCTGTTGCTGGGCGATTTGCTGCACCTGTTGCCAGAGTTCCGGAAAGTTAATCTGCAAGTACATCGCCTTGTCCGTAACCCACAAAACGCCGTCTCCTGCCGATTCATCCGGATCGGGGAAATCAAGCGTCTCTAAGAGCGTCTTCGGGCCGATTGCTCCCGCCTGATAGAGCTGCAACGCCATATTGCTTTCCGACACTTCGTCTTTCGGCTTCATGGAGTTCGGAGCTACCGTAACGATAAGCTGGCGGTCAATGTCTTGGGCTTGGAGCGTAACGTATTCCACCGCTTTCCCGACACCCATCACTGCCGCGAAATGCTTTTCATCGTAGAAGACCATATACAGTTGCGTCATCCAGTTGAATGCGCTGCGGGCAACCTGTTCAATAGCATCGCCAATGCCCCCGCCGATACGCGAGGTATCGTGGGACTGGTTGATAATCTGGCCACGCGCCGTCTCGTCAGGCTTCGGAGGCTGGGAAGCAATGCCCTGGACGCCCCACGAGGAGCGCAGATTATTCATGTTGTTCTCGATATTGTCGAAATACCCATTCGGGATGGTCGGAGCTTGGAGGCGGACAATCGCTTCACCGATGGGTTTGCCAGGCGGAACAAGGACTTTTCCCACCCCTCGCGTCAAGGCATTCGACGCTTGCTTTGCCGTCTCTTGGTTGAAATTGTCCTCCGAAAACGCAATGCCGTTGTTTCCTTGGGCAACGTTCATCTCGATTTGTTCGATACCACGGCTGATGTTCTCTTGGTTCGGAATGTTCTGTTCGATAAGACCCGTGATGTCGTGCGGCCTGTCTTGCAGGGAAAATACCGAAAGGAAGATATAGGGCTTCTTGGGGGATGCGAAGTGGTTTCGCTTTTCGGGCATCGGCGTTCCCGTCATTTCATCCACTTCATTGTCGTCCTGATAATTGAAATATTCGTTCTTGTGCTTGTCGAGAATGACTTTTTTGAAGGTTGAAAAGCAATAATCGTCGTTCCACCATTCGGTATAGACGACTTCCGTGCCGAGATTATCCTTGCCTTTCACGACCATCGTGATGTACTCCTTGTGCTTCGGGAAGAGTTCGATAAGCTTCTCGGCCGTAACCGTAATCCGTTCGCCGAGCCACGAGGAGAAATCTCCATAGGCATCAACGAATCCGTTCGGATCGAAGATGAAATCCTGAATCTTCCGGTTCTCTACGGCAATGTCGCCGATTTTCTCATCCCAGCCTGGCTTCAGGACGCCCAGTTGGTAGATAGACCATTGCCGCACCATGACCGCTAATTTCCGGCGCAGGATAAGCTGGTCGGCGTGGAATTCAAGCATGGTCTTTACGGCGTTGCAGATGGCATTGCCTTCCTTGGTGTTGTCGGCATAAACAACCGGATCAGGGTCTTGGGCTAACGCAGCCGCAAGGAACGTCTCTTCGGCCTCGAACTGGATATTCGCAGCCACGGGAACGTCATCCTGCGGCGCAGAATTGTCCTGAATGCGTCCGAGGTACGAACGCATGTTCCGCTTGAACATCGTGCGAATCTTGCCCTCGTAGGGGGCGTAGGCCTTTTCCCACTGGTCGCGGAGCGAGAGCAGTTCTTCATCCGCCATCGGCAAATCAAGGACATCAAGCTTTTCGCTTAAAACGCCTTCAGGCGAAACATCGCCCTTACGCATAGGGATTTTATTGACCGAACTCTCGACGAGGTCGCTGACGCCTTGAATGTTTAGGGAGAAAGAATCTTCCATTTAATCGTGCCCCATTTTACTGAATTTGTCTTCAAGATACTTTTTACGTTCAGGTGTACCATTGCCAGTCATACGCGTTATATGTTTTGGCTCACTATTTTCCTTTTTCTTTTTCAACGCTTTGCTTTTCGCTTCCTTTGCGACCCACTGTTCGTGTTTTACACGCGATGGATGATTTTTGGGAAGGCTATCGGGGTCGGTAAGATTTTCGTTCAACCGTTCACCGCGGCCAATACGCTCTTTTTCAAGACGATGCGCCGTCTCCCAAATCTTATTCATCCTGTCGTTATAGCGTTCTGAACCGGACTTGTAGTTTGCCATAGGGTTATATTCCAATTATAAAATCTTCCCGCCATTCTTCATATTCGGCGTGGATTACGAGCGTCGGTGCGGTATGGGTCTGGAGATACCACGGACAGCCTTGATGGAACTTCTCGAACTCCGGCCGCAAAAGGATAAGGCAAAGAGGACAATGCCCGCTTGCGATAATGCGTGCGCTACGCTGCCGTGCGCGGTATTCGCGCATCCAGCGTGCGTTGTAATCCTTCATGTGGCGGCTCCATATCTTGTAGGCCATTCATAGTTCAACGCGTTCGCCAAGCATAATCTGATTTGCTGGCACGCCCGCGTCATCGACAATGACCGCGCGTCTTACAAGTCCCAAGATATTCTCGCCACCCACCACCTTCGCCATCTGGTCGCCGTATTTCGACATCCCTACCAAAGCGTAAAGGAGCGCATGGGCGTAGTGATCCGGCCCGTTGCGCTTCCACACGTATTCTGCGCCGTAGAGCGTCCTATTATCCGCTTCAGGCGTTTCTTTGGCGGCAATCTTTTCGCGGTACATATTGCCGAAATGCGAGGCGAACTCAGCCCATTCGTCCTTCGTGCCATTCAGTCTGACCCGTCCGATATCCCGCATTTGCTCGACCATGAGCGTTATCATGCGATTCCGGTCGACTTCGACTTTCATGTATTCGTCGTCCTTGCCCCAGCGAATCATTTCCAAGCTCTTGCGGTCTTTGCGATAGAAACAGAGGAATACGCGACCAGGATACTCAGCTTGAAGCTTCCGCACGCCAATCAGGTCTCCTCCCTGGTCGAAGACTGCGATAGAACGGGGAAACCTGCGCAGATGGAGCCGTATAACGTCATACGGATCGGTGCTGGCCGTAATCGTTGTCTCGTGGTCGTAAAAGAAAACGCCGTCCTTGTTCATCAGGACATAGTGAATTCCGTGGCCGGTATCCGCGCCGATGACGGTTATGCCTTCCTGGGGGTTCACAGAGTCGACGCAGTTACGAAGAACGGCCAAGGGTTCGATTCTGTCCTCTGAACCGATATACGGCAGCCCTAGGACGTAGTTGTAGAAGTATTGTTTGTCTTTGAGAGGATCGCGGAATGCCTTAATAATGTCCTTCGCGGCTTTATTAAACAACATCAACTGACTTATATGGAATCCGGAAAATTCATAGCCACCTACTATCTCGTTATCCCATGGCACACCGTCCTTATTGATCCAACGTCCGTTAATTCTTGCCTCATCAGACAATTCAACTTTACAGAAAGAACAAACATACAGTTCTCTTTCCATATCTATATTCCCCGGCCATGTCAAAACCTGTTCCTTTTTGCAGGCATCGCATCGAATATTCCACTCCTTCTGGTCTGACAACTTCCAATAAATATCGACACCATGCCCGACCAAAGAAGGATGCGAGAAAAACCAACGCCATTTGTCTTCCTCTCTCTCCTGAGCTTCCTGCCGGGTTTCGTATTGCGTTATGGTAGGTTGGTCGCTGGCATCCAATTCGTCATGCACGTTCAAGGATGAAGAAACCATCATCGCCTGAGTCTTACCCACTGTTCCACGAAGATAAAGCATATTATCACCTATTTTCTTCTGCTCGATCGTGTCATGATCGGCTGTCCAATTCTTCAAAACCTGATTTTGAGATATTATGCGGTTGAACTTTCCGCCAACCATATCCTGCACATCCGACTGAGTGGGTAGCGTATAAATGGCATCTTTCTTTTTATTCTTAACGACATAGCAGACCTTCACGAAGGTCATCTCGCTAGCTCCTACCTGCGGCGGTTTAAACCAAACCTGCTTCGGAGAAAGATCGGCTATTAAAGCCCGCGCAAACTTCCGCTTTTCAAACTCAAATGGCAATCCATTGGAAGTTCTTAACTCATTTTGTAGCATCCATGGGCCAATATACAGTTCAGACGCTTGTCTCAATTCTTCGGAGGTGTAAGGCATAAGTATTTGTTTTAGTATGGCACGAAACACAAAGAGTTCGACCGTTCGATAAAACCATCCGCAATTCTGGGTAGGAAGAAAACGGCTTAATATGATCTGCCTGTAATGCACCGCCGCGTTGACCACACGAAACGCAAGTATATCTATCCCGTTCAAATACCGCCCTACGCCAAGCCTTGTATTCAAAGCTGGTTCTTATTTTCTGGTTAATAGGCGTTATTCCTCCGCGCCACCAATTATGATGCTCTCTTTGCGCCCGGCGTGTAGCACTCATCTTCTCTCTTGTCTCTGGGGAAAGAAGCTGTCCTTTTCTCGATCGGCTTATTTTTCGCTTTGTTTCCTCGGTTAAAACATGGCCTGTCAGAGCAATACTCAACCTGCGCCTAGTTTCGTTCGACTTAGGAATACCCTTGTGAGCGATGCTCATTTTCTCGCGGGATTCAGCAGACATTTTACTGCCCTTTTTCATAGAAAGCGTCGTTTAATTTCTTCGCTAAATCCTTTACCCGATCACTCGGCTCAGTGTCGATGTTTACATTCACTGACTTCTCTGGTGCATAAGCACCCTTGAGCTTATACGCCATGTCCAAGGCTTTGCTGACGGCTTGGGTGTCGGGAACGTCGATGAATGTTGTTTTTATCTGTCCCGTGTTAATGTCTTTTTCAAGATGCGAAATCTGTTCTTGCTTCTCTAAAAGTTCGCGATGCCGCTTGGCTAAGGCACTGTCAGGAAGATGCCGTCTCATAAGTTCTTGCCAGCCGTTGCTTTTCGTTAAAACTGCTGGAGTTCTTGCAACCGAAGGTGCATATCCTACGGCTTCCATAGCAGGCCCGACATCGCCATGAGATTCCATGACCTTTTTAAATGCTCTTTTTTGGCGAAGGGTGGGCATAGGGTTTGATGTCGGGATATTCCCGCATTATGTGATTACCGGTATTTTTTGCATAATAACCATCCGTGGCGGCCAGTCCTCCGGATCCGGACCGTGGATGCTTTCAAGGATTTTCATGCGTTCCTCCAGGGTTTTGCCGCCGACATTGTAGTTGCCGTAGAGATACGTATGGTAATAGTCTAACTCATCCAAGCGAATTTCGCTCATCGTGATGCCTTTGACCGCTTTCTGGATTGCTTTCTTGAAAGCAGGAAATTTCCAAAGGAACTTCAGGAGGAACGCCCCTTTTCTGAACTTTTCGGGAACGTCGGGATTTGCACCGATATTCTCCCGCGTGGATTCGAGAGCTATCAGGCGTTCCAATTCCTTGGGCAGGTTGTCATGCAGAGCTTCGGGGTTGCATTCGGTCATCATGTCCTGCATGCGCCAGCGATAGGCGGGATCGTATTCAAAAAGACATCCCACCGTTTCTGCGAGTTCGTCGGCAAGCTTCGCATCCATATCGAGTCCTACAAAGAACGTCGTGATAAATTTTCGAATTTCTTTGACAGGAGCGGAATAATAGCCGTCTTCGAGATAGAACGGATTCAAGGATACCGAACCGATCCGCACGAAGCGGAATGCCAGTTCATCAAGGAACGATTTTCTGAGTTTCTTCGATACCGTGAGCGTAAGTCCCACGGCGAGGAATATCATCCGGCTCGATTTCGACGCTACTAAACCTAAAAGTTGAATTAAAAGCCGTTTTACAGGGTCTGCCGCCGCTATCATCTGGGGAATAGCGACCGCCCGCGAGGGAGGAATGTCTTTGCCCTCGTAATATACAAAATTCCCCTTCCCTTCGATATATTCGGCGTGGGTGGGTATATAGCTTGCGTTGCCGTTGCCCCACGTATATGCGGAAACCGAAATGCGGTTTCTGTGTTGTTTGAAAATCCTGTCCGGCGGAAATTCAATGCCCTTTTCTGGGATTACTTTCCCTTGCATGCCGGCCCCTAACCACGGAAGGTCGATATACTCGTCGGTCATTCAGTGCCACTCGATGTTAACAACCTTTGGAGGACAACATCGGGAGACACATCGCGGACTTCCATGATGCTTCCGAACCGGACCATCCACCCCTTCCAGTTTCCGTCTGGCTGTTCGACGATCGAAATCGCGTTCCCGTTCTTTGCAGGGTTGAAATGACTATCCTCCATATTGCTTAGATTGACCCGTTTTATCTCAGCCATTTTTTTGAGGGAAGATTAAGATGTTTTTTTTCT
>Ga0210386_10000348_pt1 | contig 42645 bp, 61 predicted proteins | sample IncBWH32OmetaG_FD_160091 | JGI IMG/M metagenome (GOLD analysis project Ga0210386, IMG submission 160091) | Forest soil microbial communities from Barre Woods Harvard Forest LTER site, Petersham, Massachusetts, United States - Inc-BW-H-32-O ...
ATTATAATTCCACCTCCATTCCCACCACATCCACCACCACCACCACCACCACCACCACCATTACCACTACTTGCAAAGTTTCCATTACCTCCATTTCCACCCATCCCACCATTGCCACCATTTGCCGATACGATTCCATTATTTACAATCGAGGGAGCAGCAAGCCAAACCATGCCACCAGAGCCACCACCACCACCACCTGCTCCCCCTCCTCCACCATAACCAAAATTGCCCGTACCTCCTGCGGCACCTGCTGCTCCACCGCCTGCTCCTGATGCTCCGCCACCCGATGGGCCAAGTGTGAACGCAGTAAATGAAGGAAAAATATCGAATAAATTATATCCTGTGATAGGATTATGTATTGAATTAAATATCGTTCCGGAATTAACCCCAGCACTTCCCGCAGAACCCGGTGAACCTCCGCTCGCTGAACTACTAAATCCTCCACTCCCTCCTGTACCTCCTGCCACACCTGAGTTTGCATTTGTGGATGCTATTGACTTTACGCTGGTCGCGCCTGCAGAAGCTGAAATACCTGACGCACCACCTACGGGATCACTTCCCTGTTGAGAAAACGCTCCGTTGCCTCCTGAACTACTTGAAACTCCCGAAATCCCAGAGGGAAGGGAATTGCCTACGCCCCCAATTCCTCCTGACACACCAACACCCCCAATGCCGCCAATTCCTACTCCAACAGTGCCAGGGTTACCTGCGGTTCCCGCTTTGCCAGAATTATCAATTGTTCCCCCCGAATCAACTGTTATTGAAACTGTCCCGTGAATCCTCCAGCCGTTTGAAGCGACGGTGATACCGTTCTTTACTTCTACGGTTGTCCCAAAAATATCCCTTGAAAGCGTATAGACAGATGAAACAAGAGTAGCGAACGAAAATGTGTTCGTCCCATCAAAAACTACTGCCGAATCTGAGCCGTCGCCATAAAGAGGATCATCGCCCGAAGATCCTGCAGCATTTATTGTAACCGCCCCCGTTGCTCCTGAAATAGAAATATTTGAACCAGCAACGATTGAGGTAACGCCTGAATTAGTGACAGTAACAGCTCCAGTTGAACCAGAAGTTGTAATCCCTGGTCCACCAGCGATCGAAGAAACTCCCGCGGTCGTACCAATAGTCGTAATTAATGGGCTGTCCACCCCGTTATGTGTATGATAAGGGATGGAAGAAACCCCATACTGATTTACCGCCGCAGATTGATCTATCGCATCTTGCGCTTGGTCGTTTTGTTTTTTGCTTAACTTACTCATTGTGTTCCATACGGTTGTCCAGCGATTTGGGTTTTCGTAGTATCTCCGATAACACGAATCTGGGTAATTCGGTTATAGCTAGGATTTGAGGCAATGCCAGTCAAGATTGCCTGAACGATAAGCCATTGTTGATTTTGAACGGTAATCCCTAAATGATTTGAGCTATTATCCGAAACCACAATGCCGTCGCCGTTAGTAGTGAAAACAGAAGTCATAGTTCCTCCCGTGTAATCTGCGAGTGAGCTTCCCGCAAGAATCTGTACCGATTCGCCCGTTTTTAACGGAACAGATAATTTATATTCAAACTGATACGGAGTCATTGGTTTTAAAAATGTCCCTACGGGGATTAAATCTGATGCAATAACCGATTGCCCTCCAGTGTAGATGGTAGATGAAGTTCCGTCTATGCCGTATGTCGAAGCCCCAGAGTTCCAACCAATCCATAATCCCGTTCCCGAGGGAGTAGAAACATCAAATGCCCCTAGTGGTTGAAAAATTGGCGTAATAGCTGTTGCGTAGCCTGCATAAGTTCCATACGAAAGCTTATTAACCAAACGCAATGCGTTCGTATCAAGGTCAATCGCCCACAATCCTCCGTAGGCGGTAATAGCGGAATCAGCATTTGTAAAGCATTGTGCCGAAAAATAAAGTTGATTCTTTGATGACGCAACACCCCCCCATTGGAAATACGGTTCTACTGTTCCTGAAATATGATCGGGAATTTTCATAAACAACTGCGCTTGACTAGAATTGGTAATATAAATCCTTCCACGGTTCCCCACAAAGATATAGGTATTTGTATTTACTGTTACCATTTTTTGGATATAATTTTCCGCTAATAAAATTGGGTAAGTAAACGACGTTGAAGTTCTGTCCCACGGATAAACTGCGTTTCGCTGCCCCCCGACCAATAAATTGACTCCCAATTCTGCGAGGCAATTTGCGTTATCTTGCACGGGAAGTTCTAGCGCTTGTTTGGCAAACGTATAAGTGGCTCCGCTTGTTGGACTGAAAGTCTGTCCAGGTTTTTCAAACCACGATCCCAAAAAATTAGAATCGCAATAATAAAACACGTTGTCTTGTCCCACGAGAGTATAGTGAGGATTATTTGTTCCGACGGGGGTATTGAGGTAATTGCTTGAAGTGTTATTAGAAGCCGAAGCGGGATTCCATCCATAATTCCACGAGACCGTGGCCGTAGGGGTATAGTCTATACCACCATTCCTAAAAACAAATATATATCCCACCTGTGTTGAAGATTCGTAATATCCCAATCCATTGCCATTGGCATTCCCCCCCTGAGAGAAAGGATCAAGTTTATTTCCCGTATATACCCAGTTCCCCGTTGCAGTAACACGTTGGTTCGTCCAAACCTGTCCCACGCCATCTACGCACCAATAAGAGTTCTGTGTCGTTGCATACGCAAAATAGGTCGGCCCATTTGGAATCGCAGGGGAAATCCCAGGGGTGCCAACGGAAAAAGTACTGAATGTTCCAGTCCCTGAACCACTTAATGTAACGACGCTAGAGACCGCGAAATCCGAATATATTTCAAAAGTATTTCCTGATAAATTACCAATCCAATAGACTGTCCCTGCGACAATTCCTGACGGCAAAGACCCACCTGAAAATGAAATCGCATCATTGTTTTCCAACCCTACAGCTGAAGAAACCGTTATCACGTTTCCCGAAGCGGAAACCACAGACCCCGTAACCGCAGTGGGCGAAGCTAGTGTAGTCGAAAAGTTTACTGACGCCTCCCCAGGGATTGAAATAACGTTGATGTTTTTCAAATCCGTCAATCCGTCATATGGAGAATCAGCGATACCGTTTTGGAATCCATCAATAATTAAATCGCCATTCGCACCGTCAATATGGTAACTCATGCTAGTCTTCCTTGTTTAATACGTTCTAAACTACGCTGGAGAGTCTGACGCATATCTTCAACCTTGATTTTTTCAATGGATAACAGTTTTCTGTCTGAGGCGAGATTCATCTGTTGTGTTAAAAGTTCCTGTTCTTTCGATTTAATACCATATTCTCGGAGAATCAATGATGCTTCAATATCTTTTTGGTCGTTTACTGCCTTGTCATGGATGGTTCTCGCCGTGTCGAGTTCATTTTGAGCCTCTTGTTTCTTCTTTGAGGCCTGAATCAAAAGATTCCGGGTCGTTCGTTCGTTATCTTCGTTTCGTACGCGGGCAAAATCGGCTTTTTGACGAGCTTCTGCGACATCAATCTCCTCTAAATTGGTTTTTTCTTCCTTTTTTTCCAATCGCTTTTCCCATGAAAAGAGTTTTTTCTCGAAATCGGCCAATTCTTTACGTTTGAGAGGAATTTCTGGGAGTAAGGTCTCGTATTCCTTCCTTAACTGACGCAATGCTCCGGTTATTTTATCCTTTTCCTCTAAAGCTTTTTGAATTTCCTCCTGAATCGCCTGAAGGGTTGATACTTTGTACGTTTCAAATTCTTGTTCGGTCTTTGCTTGAAGTTGGCGCAGATTATCAACCCTCGTAGCGAGTTTTACTCCTTCCTGAATCTCGCGTGAAGTTTCCTTCGCTTTAAGATTCGCCATTTCTGACTTGTTGAGGAGTTTTACTGCCATTATCCGGTAAATTCTCGTTCGAGTTCCATCATCGAAGCGTTCCGTTTGATCGCTTTGGTGACGGTTTTGCCTTCTTCGTTCCGACTGAGTTTTTCTTCAAGTTTCGGTTTTACCGATTCGCTGACCTGTGCCTTCGAGGCAGGATAGACATATAGCCCTTTCTGAATCAAAGGAGCCAACTGATCATAGGAATACGATGCCGCGCCCTGTGTTCCCCCGATACCCAAGCGTGGAGTTCCGTCAGGATTCCGTTCACGCTTCAAATTTTGCTTGTACCATTCGCTCTTTGACCATTCCCTGACTGCGAGGTCTAATGCAAACTTCTTGGTGATGTTAATCAACTCAAGAGGCGATGCTAACTTCTGAAGAAACTGTCCGTTGTCGTAGGTTGAAATGTCCACGTTCACGAGTGGGGAGGTCGTATTCGCGGGAAAGAGATAATCTTTCGAGTTATATCGCCCTACAAAGTCCTCATCCGACCAATTCGTGAACCGCACGATACCGTCAAAGTTTTCGGGGAGCATCTTGACCCGCTCCATAGGGTCTTTTTTTGTTTCCATTCCTTTTTACAAGGTTAATTTTTTAATGGGGCGGGTTCGATTGCCCGCCCCCAACTGACTGATTAGATGTTCAAGAAAACACCTTTTGCGCTAGCCGAAACTGCCGCAACCGCAGTGTAGCCGATGACGGAACCCGTGAGGACGTTTCCTGCATACGAGACGCCTGCGATGGAGCCAGCCGTGGTCTTTGAGGCCATGACCGCATTTCCAACCGCCGGAGCCGTCGAATCCGACAAGACCGCGCCAAAACCTTTCGTTAAGAAGTAACCATAGGTTGAGGCAGGAACCGCATACAACGCAACACCAAACGATGAGTTCGTCGGAGTCGTCGGACTTATGATGACGTTATAGCCAACCGCAGGCCACAGGCTGACTACCGAGGAGGTCGTGAGCGCAAGCGCCGGACCGTCTTCAAGTGTAATGACTACACCCGTTGCCGATAATACTGCCGCTGGGTTTTCTGCGATGCGAAGTGTCTGACCAATACCCGTACCGGAGTCTACCGTAAGGAAGCCTCCCTGATACTGATTTGCGGTAAGTGCCGTCGCGCCAAGAGTGACCGTAACCGTCGCCGGAGTATTGCCAGAATTGGAATACGCCTGTACTGCCGTTACGGTGAGTCCCTGATGGTTCGCTACGACTGCCGCGTTCTGATATAAATCCCCCGCAACCGCGGCGGTTGCAGAAGACGTAAGACCGAGTGCTACTTCACGGCCGTCTGACGTATCCCATCGAGTTCCCAAAAGCGTCTGTAATGACGCATCCGTGGAAGTTTGGAAAGTTCCGTTTGCCGTGAGACCGAATGGGCCTGTTGCCCCGCGCTGTGTAATTTGTGACATTTTTTTATGATGTTAGTTTATTAGGCAGCAGCGGTGATACCACTGATGAGACCCTGACGCAACGGTGCCGTGCAGATAAGCTGGCCGCCGATAATCATGAATCCATTGATGGTTCCCTGATTGTACGCTTCGATCATGCCAGTCCACGTGAATGCGGACGGCGTGTACAATTTTTCCTGATAGACGTTGCCTTCGATATTCTTCGCTTTGCCCGTGACCGACTCACCTTTCCACCACTTGAGCGAGTGCCACTCCAAGAAGTTGAGGTTCATCATGTACAAGTTACCCGTCGTGAACTTTTTGTCACGCGAGATGATCATGCCGTCCCAGCGAAGCTCGGAGTAACCCGAAGCCTGCGAGACGATACGATCCTTCGGTGCGAAGTCCATATTGTTCCTCTGAAACGGGGTTTGGAGCTGTTCAACATATGCCCAGGTTGTGTAGTCCGTCCCGATGAAATCAGGAATGACACCGCCGTCCGAGATGTTGTTCCATGTCGTTCTCAACTGAAGCAATGAGATAGCCGAGTTCGTCGCGGTCGTGACATACGAGTTGAGACCGGAATACGTCGCACGAGTAAGTCCGCCATACGTCGAGGCTACAGTGCCATTGTCGATCGTGTTTGCCAAACCATTCGGGGCTTTGCCGCCGAACGTGGTGCCGTCGCCCTGAAGGAAGTTGCCGAAATCATCGGAACCATCCTGTGCGCGAGACTCCATCGTCTGACTCATAAGTTTAATGGTCTGCATATCCGTATCATTGATGGACAAGTCCGTTCCCGCGAGGGAGACGTTCGTGGCCGTGAATGAGGGATAAAAAGTCATGTTCACGGATACTGGCTGTTGCGAAATCGGCAACAAATCATACCCATTGAATGCGACCGTTGAAATGCCTTTCTGATATTTAATTGGAATCAACTCCTGTGAGCCGTTCCACTTTTTTGTCTTCTCCATAATCCGCCCGAAGAAGTAGTTCTAGGTGTTACCGCAAGTTTTTTAATTCTCTTGCTTCACGAGTTTTCTTTATTCTCGGCTAAGTACTGTACTGCATTTTTCAAGAATTGAACGTTGTCTTTTAGGAAACCGATTCCTCTATTACAGTTTGAACATAATAGACCCCTTACTCTTCCAGTCTTATGACAGTGATCTATGCTCAAATTACGTTTTTCCTCTTCTTGTTTGCAAATAGCACACCGATTTTCCTGTTCATTAAGTAATTTATAATATATTTCCGGCTGGATTCCGTACTTTCTAATCCTGGAATTTCTCATAAAAACCTTCCTTTGTTCGGGATGATTTTCTAGCCATTGTTCCATGTACTTCTTTACCCTTTCAGGATTTTTCTTCGCAAATTTCTTTGCTCTTTCCCGATTGGGAATAGGGTTCTCGAAATTGGATTGTTTTATTCTGGCTAGTACTTTAGGTTTATTGTCCTCATAGTATTTTGCACTCTTCGCTTTTATCCTATCTCGATCACGGATATAATATTCTTTCGCTTTTCTCTGTTTAAGAGTAAGTGATTCCATAAGAATACTATACTACATTATTTACTTAATTTCAAGGTTCTCGTGTTCAGACTATATCATCATTCTTTCGAATGTCGGGCGCTCGTGGGTGGGTTATTGATTGCATTCTCACCACCTAGTCGTTAGAGCTTCAAGGTACTTTGATTGCTTTCCCTTGCTTGCTACGGGATTGTCCTTTGTGGAGTTTCCCCGTTTCACCCAATTTATTATGCGAGACAACTTTTATCACGCAAAGTCAAATCATACCACTTTGGCGCTAAATACTGGTTCGTTACGGTTTGGATAGTGACATTTGGTGCTGTACCTCCTGCCATAGTTTTTTATATTTTTTAATTTATTTTTACCAATTCCCTGTGAGTCCGTTTTCTTCCATGAATCGGTCAATCGCGTTCTGGGGAAGTTTTGAAGGCTGGGATTCTCCTGAACGGGTCATCGAACGGGATGCAAGCTCCCTTGCTTTGCTCGATGTCTGACGCTTTTGGAGTTCCAAGTAGGTCTCTGCTACCGCGTCGGGGTCGGCGAACTCCTTAATATTGCCGTCGTCGTATTTTCGGGACATCTTCTCCATGAGAGTGATGTATCCTTTCCGCACGTTATCATCCGACATATCAAGACCGTAATCGTCTTCCACCTGTTCGAGCATTTGATCTACTTCTGAATCCGCTTCCTTCTGTGCTTCGGTTTCCTGTTCGCTGCGTTGATTCAATTCTTCCTGAAGCTCGGATTTAGTCTTCTGACTAACGCCTTGTAATGCTTCTTTCAAGAGATTCGTCGCCGCGAGCTTTTCAGGGGTGTCAGTGCCGAAGATGGCTTCTACCTTTTTGAATGGGTCGTCGCCTGCTTCTGCTTTAAACTTATCAACCTCCGAAAGCCGTTTAACCACTTCATTCAACTGGGAAACTTCGTCACGCAATCGTTCTGCTTCTTTCTCTTTTCTTCGCATGAGGCGATTTTTCAACCGCTTCTCATCCTCCACTGATACCTCTTCTTCAGGGGCTTCTACTTCAATCAATGGTTTTTCCAAGAGTGATTCGCCCGGAACTCCCAAGTCTTTCAAAAATTCGTTTATTTCTGACATATCTTTTTTCAAGATTATTAGTTTATGATTTCAAGCTTTTAATGGGTGAGCTTTACAACCAATTTTGCTACACTGCTACTGGCAAACTCTGCGTGCTACCATCACTGAACGTCGCTACGATGCTTACGAGAGTTACTGGGGTTGCTACGGGTGCGGGTGGAAGTGCCTGAAGCGCCGCAACGATTGCCGCCAATGCCTGGTCGTCCGAGGTCTGCAATGCTTGTACTTGTGCGATGATAGTGTCCATTATTCTTGATCTCCGTTAATTTCTTTTTTATTGTATTCTTCCTCTGATTCTTTTCGACCTTCTTTTTCTTTCTTTTCGCTCAGATGTTTCCCTTTCGGATGCTTCGCCTTGCAGTCAGGGCAATAGCCGATGTTGTTGCCGAGATGCTTTTCAAGGGCTTTTGTTTTTGATTCTTTAGACATGGTTATTTGAAGTTATTTCCCACTACGACGATAAGGGATGAGGATGAACTGTCGAAGAATGCGTTTTCCTGGATGGTAGAACTCGCAAGGATAGAGAATCCTGTTGCCGAGCAACCACCTACGACCGTGCTTGTTCCGACACCCGAAGTTTCGCACTTGAAGACCACACCCGTTCCTGCGGTGTAATTGACCGTGTTCGTCGAATCATTCACGACCAGTCCCCCGACCGACGTTCCGAGGTTATCAAGATTCGGACAGGAGGCGAAGGTTGAAGTTGCCGCATTGATAGTTCCCGTTGCCACTGCTGACGTGCCGAGCCACTGTACGTTCTGCGGAGTACAGGAAAGTGTGTACGCCGTTGAGGTTGCATATGATGCCACGAATCCGCCTGCTGATTGAACTGGCGGCACATACGAACCGAGCTTTGGCCCTCCCGTGAAGAAGGAAAATCCCGCCACGACTAATGCGACTACTGCGATGCCTAATGCTGTTATTGTTGATTTATTCATGTTAAATTATCAACCAATTTACGTTATTCGATACGACCTGCAGTGCGGTGTACTGCGTAATGCTCTGCGTGCTTGCGCCGTCAATCGTCTGACCCGACGTAGTTGCCAAGGTCACCGTTGATGCGGCGGTGTTTTTAATTGTGAACGTATATCCTACGCATCCGACCGCCGTCGGAAGGGTGATAGTATTCGCTCCTGACGTATTTTCTACCAACGAATGACAGTTGCCGACGTTGCCGATGGTATTCGCTACCAACGTGGTATTAGCCGTGACTGCCGTGTATTCGTAGGTTACTTCCGACATTCTTACTTTTGCGCCAGAATAAAACTCTGGGTGGTACTGATGTACCGGGACGTTCATTGTTGCCATACTTTTGTTTTCTGGTTATTTTAGTTTGTTTAATGCTTTTTGCTTTGCGTCGTGTTTTTCCTCCATGCGCCGACCCTTTTTGGTTTCCTTACTACCTCGCATGGCTCCTATTTTGTTGAGTGTCCCGAATACCGCGTGATTATCATTTCCATATTCTTTTTTCAGTTTTTCCTCGAGAAATTTTGGCATATTATTTCCTTCGTTTTAATGCTTTTGTTCTCACATCGCGGATGACCTTTGTATTCTTGTCCGCGATTTTGCCGAGCTTCTTTTCTTCTCTATCCAAGAACTTTTTGTTTTCTTTTTTTGAGTATTCCTTCTGCTCCTCACGGTTGCCGTATTCCATGCTAGTTCTGTTGATAAGTTGGGCTAAGGGTTGAGGTTGCCCCTGATTGTACTATCGTGAGTCCATTGAAGAATCTCGCATCAAAGGTCAGCGTTAGGGGAACTTGCGTAGAAGAACTAGGAATCGTTATCACTATCGGGGCGACCGCGCACGAAGAACTCGTGGCTGAATCGCAAATCGTGATGACTGAGTTTGATACCGGCTTTGTAATCGTTACCGTATGAAGAATGCCGCCAAAAGCGTAGAGTGTAGTCGTCGCCTGAGTAGCTGTTGATGTAACCGAAAATGCCGAAACACCATACACCTGGCCAAGAGACGGCGAAGGAGATTCAATTTTTACAAGAAATGCGAATAACGCTACCGCAAGGGCTGTGCCAAATACCGAATAAACTTTCTGTCGTAATGTCATAGTGATATTTTACAACTTATTTATTTTTTGAATTTGTGTGTACAGTTCCTTTGGTCTTTGCCGCGAGCGCAGCCGAAGCCTGTTCTTTACTGAGTTCGAGTTTCTGCTTATGACTTTCTTGTTCCTGCCTCATTTTTTGCTGATGCGAAGCTTCGCCTTGCTTGAGTTGCTGTTGTCCGGCTTGGGCTTTCTGTTGTAACTGCTGACCGCCTTGCGCCGCCTGCATCTGAAGTTCCTGCTGTTGAGCTTGCGCTTGAGCCTGCTGCTGCTGTTGTTGCATCTGCTGGAGCTTCTGGGCAAGTTCGGGAAAGTTTAGAGTGATATAAGACATCCCACCGTCGGCTTCTTTTGAATACGCCCATAACGCTCCGTCGGCCGCTGCATCGTCAGGGTCAGGGAATGAAAGTGTCTCTAGGAGTGTTTTAGGCCCAATAGCACCCTCTGAGAAAAGAGTCTGTGCTTGATTGCCTTCCGAAATCTGATCTTTTGGCTGCATCGAGTTCGCCGTCACGCCGACGATCAACTGCTGATTTAGGTCTTGTGCGGAGAGTTCAACGTACTCGGTGGCTGCGCCACTTCCAAGAACTGCACCGAAATGAGGTTCATCGTAAAACACATGGTAGAGCTGTAAGAGCCAGTCAAAACATCCTACTGCGACGGATTGCTCGATAATGTCTCCAATGCCTCCGCCGATTCTCGAAGTGTCTCTCCCTTGATTTAAGGTCATACCACGAGCCGTCTCATCGGGTTTCTGTTCCTGACTTGCGATGCCTTGCGTTCCCCATGAGGAACGAAGATGATTCTCGGAGTTTTCTAAATCATCAAATGCCGCCTGGGGGAAATTCGGAGCGTCAAGTCTCTCTACGGCTGCGCGACCGTTCATTGACCCTTCGGCTTTCGGCACTAACACGCCCCCGTGGCCTTTCTTGGTCAATGCGTCATAGCCCTGCTTTGCGCTTTCCTGCGTCCACCCAGCATCCTCTGGGAACAACAACCCGTTGTTGGCTTGGCTGACGTTGTTATCAATCTGCTCTACTCGCTTGGTGATCTTCCGTTGATTCGGGATGTTCTGTTCGATAAGCCCCGTGATGTCGTGAGGTCGCTCTTGAAGGGAAAATACGCTAAGGAATATATACGGCTTTTTGGGAATAGCAAAATGATTCCGCTTGACTTGGGGGACTTGCCCTGTCAACTCGTCAGGCTGTTGGTCTTCCTGTTTCTCATAATTGAAATACTCGTTCTTGTGTTTGTCTAATACGATCCGCTTGAAGGTCGAAAAGCAATAATCATCGTTCCACCACTCCGTGTAACAAACCCTTGTTCCCATTTTGCCGTCCACTTCCAAGATAATATCGGCGGTCTTCTTGGGGAATAACTCGGTCAAACGTTCGGCCGTGACATAAATCCGTTCTCCGAGCCATGAACTGAAATCTCCATACACATCAATATACCCTTCGGGGTCGAAGATAAAATCTTGAATCTTTCGGTTCTCGATAGCCACATCCTTGATGTCTTCGTTCCAGCCAGGTTTCAAGACTCCCAAATGATTGATTGACCATTGTCTGACCATGACCGCTATTTTCCTTCTTAACTTCAACTGCTGGGCATGGAACTGGAGCATCGTCTGCACGGTCTGGGACAACTTATTGCCTTGTTGGTCGTTCGCCGCGAAGACGAATGGCGAAGGGTCTTGCGCGGTCGCCGCCGGGAGAAAGGTTTCCTCGGACTCAAACTGTAGGTTGGCCGCTACTACCTCGTCATCTCCTGGGATATTGCCCTGTGCGTTTCTGCCGAGATAACTCCGTAGATTCCTCTGACGAATCGGAATCGCTACGGCGGTCTCATAACTTGCGTATTCCTGCTCCCATTGATTGCGAAGTTTCAATAACTTCTCATCGGACATGGGGAGATCCAGCACATCTACCTCATCCCCCACTTTCCCTTCGGGCGAAAAATCTCCTCGTGTGCGTATTTTATTCGTATCAGAAGACACTAAATCATCCACGCCGAGGATGTTTTGTACGAAGGAATCAAAATCAGCCATATAGGCATAGTATGCCTCAATTCGTCAATCCTTATTTGTGTGTACAGTCCTTATATTCTTTGATATATCGTTCGCATCCTTTCAAGGGATGTTTGTCGTGCCATTCATGGGACAATAAACATCCGCAGAATCCGCAATGTCCCGCTTCTTTCATGATGACTTCGATGGATATACTTCGTAGTTTAAATGCTTCCGTCTTAATGTATTTCCGTGGCTCGCCACGTTTTTTGATGCGATACTCCCGTGCTTTCTCTGTAAGATACTTTCGCCGTTGTTCGGTCATTTCGGCCACATAAGTTGTACGCCCCCATCCGACACGATTTGGGCTTTCCTAATGCCGTCCATTGCACTTCTCGCCCCGAAGATTTTCACCTGACTGCCCGCAAATCGTTGCATCCCAATATCTGAATACAAGAGCGCATGGCAATTCGATACCAAAATACCCTCTGCGAAATACTCCGACTCATTACTTACTGCTATATTGATAACGTCCTTCTTTTCGATATTTTCGTGCAAACCAACGATTTGAACATCGAGGGGAACAAAACTTACCGCCTGCCTTCCATTGTGTAGTTTTTTTAATATTGCACTCAATACAGTTAAAAGTTTTGGGTTCAACCAACTTAAAGGCTTTGATGGCATTAGCGCGTAAATGCCTCTTACCTTTGGTAGTTGTGAGCCATACATGGGATTTCTTTCTAATACGCCCCAAATGTTCCACGTTTGCTGTTCTAAACTTCTCATTCTTGAGTCTTTCGACAACGTGATGGCTCTGATGAAAAGCTCGCGGTTCACACAAAAGGTTTGTAATCTTGTTATTGAGCGGATTACCGTCTTTATGATGAATGACAAACCCCTCAGGAATTGCTCCATGAGTATCAATCCATATTTGCTGATGAAGCCTCGGTTGCCCATGTGCGCGAAGGGTTCCATTTGGAACGAAGTAAACTTTTGATTCGCGGCGGGATGAATTTGGATACCGTCTATAAGTAATTCCTTTGTATATAATGACTTCGCTTTTTGCCATGTGTATAGTTTAGCATGAGGACTGGTACTGTCAAGTCTGGTTTTCCCTTCCTCGGTAAAAATGGGATGGTCAGGAGTCGCCGTAAAACTAGAACCGTTAGAAAAATAAGCCGTGATAACCCTTACCTGACTTTGAGTTTTGCCTGCATGATACACCATATTGGTTCCTTTGCGGGTGAAAACCATATCGCCTATCTTGATGTCTTCGATATTTCTTTCCCCAGAAACCGTCAACACCTTAGTTCCGGCCACAAAACAGAAATGGTCTGGGCCGTTCCGTTTCCACACGTACTCTGCACCCAAAAGACTTCGGTCATCCTTGCCAGGCTTTGCATCCACCGTGATTTCTTCTCGATACAAATACCCGAAGTGTGAGGCGAACTCCTCCCATTCCTCTTTTGTGCCATTCAGTCTATACCTCCCGATGTCCCGCATTTGTTCAACCATCAAGGTCATTTGTCTGTTCCGGTCAACTCTTACCGTGCCGTACTCATCATCCTCGCCCCATTCAACATAGTCATTTGATTTCCTATCCTTACGGTAGAACACTAAAAACACTCTGCCTGGATACTTTGCTTGGAGCTTTCTAACCCCAATCAAATCACCGCCCTGATCGAACACCGCGACCGACTTCTCGAACGTGTTGAGAAAACTCGCTATCTTGTCGTACGGGTCTTTGGTCGCCGTGATTTCAGTCTCATGGCCGTACAAGAATACCCCTTGATTATTTCGAAGCACATAATGAATCCCATGTCCTGTATCACATCCGATAATGACTCTGTCTTTCGGATTGTAGTAATCATTCACCTCATCCACGCAATTCATCAAGACCGTCTTCGGCTCGATTCTGTCCTCGCTTCCGATATACGGAAGCCCTAAGATGTAGTTGTAGAAGTATTGCTTGTCTTTTTGCGGGTCGTTAAACGCTTTGATGATGTCTTTTGCGCTCTTGTTGTAAAGCTGTAATTGTGAGATATGATAGCCGCTAAAATCTCCGCTTGCCGTGGGTTTCCAAATACCGTTAATACGTTCGGCGTCGGAAAGTCCGATGCCACAAGATTTGCATACATACTCCTGAGTTTCTTGATTGATAGACTCCGGCCACGTAAGGATTTGTTCATGATTGTTTTTGCATTTAATAAACCATTCTTTTTTATCCGATTGCTCCCAGTATACACTAACTCCGTGTCCTTGTAAAGACGGATGGCTGAAATACCAACGCATACCACCATCTTCTTGGGCCTGCAGACGATTCTCATATTGGGTGATGACCTGTCCGTCGCTTGCGTCAACTTCATCATGAATATTCAACCCCGACGGGATCATCATAGCCTGCTTCGCACTGAATGTACCACGATAAAAAATCATTGCCTCGCCCACTTGTTTCTGTTCAACCGTATCGTGGTCTTTTACAAGCTCCATTAACACGGGATTTTGGGCGATGATACGATTGATTGAACCACCAACCATGTCTTGAATATCAGACTGGGTAGGCAACGTATATATGATTTGTCGCCGTTGCCTTGAAGCGATGAAGAAACTTTTCAAGGTAAACATGACCGTAGCTCCTATCTGCGGCGGCTTAAGAATCGCCTGTAGAGGGCTTAAATCATTGTAAATATCTATGAGGAACTTTCGCTTTTTGAACTCAATAGGGAAACCAACCTCGTTTTTTATCTCGTTCTGCTCTACCCATAATGAGGGATATGCTTGGGCAGCCTCAATCTTTTGTTCAAGCGTGAGTATTTCTTTGGGCATCTAAGAGTTGATCGGCATACGCTTTCATTGCGGGGCTTAAATCCGGCACTAACTCTTTCCCGTCTTTTCCTACCAATCCCTGCTCAGGATTGCCTTCTGCCATTTTCCAAATCGTTTCTTTCGATAATTCCTTTAAAAAAGCTAACTTCTGGTCATCACTCATTGCCGCTATGACTTCTCTCGCAAATACCTTTAACGGCTCTTTTGGTCTACCCTTCGGATTACCGCTTTGTCCTTTCTTCCATTTATACGCTTCAAGCCAATCAAACTTTCGCGCTGTTTTATTGGTGTTAGCAGTATTCATACCCGAATTATAACCCTCCCTTATGAACTCGTCAACTCAAGGACATTCCAGTCAACTTTACTTCCATCCGTCTCTGTCGCTCTTGTGTAATCTTCCTTTAAATCTTGTAACCTACTTTCTCTTACATTTTCTTTATTATCTTCCGGCGCGAAACTTATATTTGTGGCGAATAAATCTTTCCCTTTCCAACTTTCAGGATTCGTACATGGGTCTCCATTCAAGAAGTAATACTCCGTCTTATCGTCAATAATTTGATGCACCACTCGAAATGGGTTCTTTTTCGCAAACAATACTCCTTCCATTGATTCGTTTAATTCATTCATGGGTTAAAAATTCGGTTAATACATCTTCCGGCTTTCCTGACCGTATCACAAGCATCTTCCCGTGCTTCAGGCCGAATACCTTGAAATTACCGTCCTCCATTTGCATGATACTGATTACCTTTGGATTCTTTACCGGGTTGAAATCCTTATCTTCATAGCTTACCCAGTTCTTTCCTTGTTGTTCTTCTGCTTTTTTTATTTCTTCTTCGGGGGTCATATATTTCTTTCTTTAATGGCGTTTTGTAGTATATTTTTGCATCGACCACATATCTTAGGGCCTTGATTTACTCCTACCCATTCCTTGATTTGCTCTACCCAAATAGGTCTTCGTTTTACCTGCCATTTGAATCTCCAACGACCACACCCTCCGTTCTCGCATTTCTTAAAAATGAACCATTCTTTCTTTTTTTCGGGGCGGTAGGTCATTTTATGGGTGATTGCCAATTATTTCTTGCTTTTCTATCCCTCATCGCTTGCCATTCAAGCATATTATCCACAGGATGATGCAAAAACTCCCAATTCTTTGCAGGGCGACCATTATCATCTGCTTCGCCCATCATCCATTCAAGAATATCGGGGTCTAATTCTTCTCCAACCTTTTTAATTGTTTTTTCAATCTCGGACATTATTGAGGTGTTTGCATTATCTGTTTTATCGCTTCATCTACGCTATTTTCATTTCGAGGGAGGAGAACAATAGTCCCTATTGTTAATATTCCGGCGGCGACCCCAATTGCATTTTTAAGTGCCTCAAAAACCACATCATAACTATCGACGATCCCTTCCCTGAACATATCTACCACTCCTCCCGTTTTAGAATCAAATCCATGCGTCGGCGTAGCTTCTGAAATGAATTTATATATCTGTTCTAGATTGGTTGCGCCCGTATTTTTGACTATCTGCTCAAATGGCTTTTTTAATGCTTCCTTCAAAATTTCATTTTTAATTTCCTTTGAAGCGTTGAGGAGTGCTACTCCGCCGCCGGGTAAAATGCCGTTTTGAAGCGCAGAATAGGCCGAACCAATAGCGTCTTCCACTTTATCCCGGCGCTGTCTTAAAGCGGAATCCGAATGTGCACCAACAAAATAGGTAGCAGTTTTGGTATTCAATCTCGCCGCCCTTGCGAGGGCTTCATCGCTTCCGTCCACCTTGAGCGCAAGCAAGTGGGTAGTTAAATCCTTAATTCCGTCAATAAAAGTATCTTCACGGGTTACGGTGATCTTTCCGAATTTTCCCATGTAAGCCATCTTTGCGTCCTTCATCTTAATGCCTGATGCCGGGCTGATGATTCTACCGCCAGAAGCCTTTTCGAGGTCTTCCCACCACAAATCATTGAACACCGTAGGCATTTTAATCACCAAGAACCTGATTCCTAACGCTTGTGGCGCTCTCGCAAGGATAAAACTATTGAGAATTGGCGCGTCCATTTCATCACAAAAGATAACAACATCTTTAACTCCCGCTTGGACTAATTCTCCTAAAAGTCCGTAGGCACTCCCATTTCCGTCTATCCCTCCCATTTCGCTTTGGTTCGTTATCTTGGACTTTGCCAAAAGCACCAAAGGGTTTTCAATCGTCGCCTGATAGGTAAATCCGTCCCCTTCCGCATCGCACATATACCGTGATGCATAAGTAGCCCCGTCAATCTTTATTCCCGTGCCGATTTCATAAGAGTCTTTAGTATCTTTTGACGCGGCCCAATTGACGATACCCGTGGTTCCGATATGGGAATAGATTTCTGCCAATAACTTCCCGATTGATTCATCCTCTGCGCTGATTGTTGCCACTTCTTCCAAGAGTTTAAAATCAATATTGCCGTCTTTGTCAACCAATTCCTTGCGTTGTTTTTTTAGGGATTCCTCGATCAAGGGGATACATTGTTCCAAATTCCTTTTCAAATCCATCGGGGACGCTTCGCCTAGATGTTTCATTCCTTCTTCGAGGACGGCCGAACAAAGCACGCAGGTCGTCGAGCTACCATCCGCCGAGTTTCGATTAGCTCGGTTGATAGCTTCTTTCAAAACGGTTGCACCGAGATTTTCCAATGGGTCTGCTAGCCTTATTGCGGCCGCGATTGAGTAACCATCATTCGTCGGATAGTAATGGGGCGCGGCAAATGCTTCAAGAAGCGAGTTTTTTCCCGCACTTCCTAAGGTAACGGCAACTGCACCAGAAACCTTCTTGACTCCTTCCATGAGTCCTTGCATCGCCTCCTTGCCGCTGTAGAGATTGTCGCGTTTCATTGTATTAAAGTTTAATGTGTGGATACTCGCGGGCAAACAAGGGATCGTGGCTCTGCAACATCTCTCTCGCAAAGTATGAGGCCGCTATATGCCGGGGAAAATCGCTTCTGAGATGTAATTTTGTTCCACATCGTTCGCATCGTACTAATTCTCCTTTTTCTGTGTATCGTATCGTTAGCCATTTGTGTAAAATCGGGGTGTCGTCTCTGCATAAACTATTTTGATAGCGCGTCTTCATTTTTTCGCTTTCACATCCCTCCATTTAACGAGCCAGAAATAATTATCGTCTTCCCCTGTAGGATGCTTGCTTGAAAGCCATGAATCGAACCAAACCTTCTCCCCCCTTTTTGCCCACCAAAACTTGTACCACGGGCGCTCACTCAATACTATTCCAACCTCATCGAAAGTACCTTTATCGGTCGGCAAGAATGTCGTTTGTTTGAGTGGATCAATTACCAAATGGCCATTTACTGGTCTAGGAATCATTATCTTGATTTTATCATAGTTTTTCTTCTTTTGTCAAACAGGGTTAATCTTTTTTTGGTTTTTTACCGGGCGATTACTTGATTTATCAGCATCAAACAGACAATAAAGCCAACTAGGAAAGCACCACATAGAATACCCGCGGCAAATATCATTAGTTCTTTCATTTTGATTTTAAGTGTTTATCACGGAGAGAGGAGAGGATTTCGTTCCAATCTTTTTTTGTTATCGTCCAATGGTCAGCGTAGGGTTCTTCTAATCCCGCTATATTGTGTATTGCTTTCTCAAAGAACAGTCCCTCTACTTCTTTTGCCATTCCCTCCCGCGTCCTTTCGATGGCTTCGGCAACGGCTTGAGGTAAATCTATATGCACTGCTTCTTGATGTCCGTCATTCCACGCTTCGGCAACTGCAGTATCTTTTACTTTCTTCAAGGCATATTGCGCGGCGACTTCAATAAATGGAGCTTCAAAACATTTGGCAATAAGTTTGCTGTATAGCTTTCCATCTTCTCCAAGTTCGGGCGACAAACCCTCTAACGCGATTTGTTTTTCTACTCCTTCTTTTTTCCCGCACTCAAAAGCTTCGGTAATCTTCTTTCTTTCTTTTTCTCTTTCCGCCGCGAAAACATCTCCCGTTTCTTGATGGTATAAACACCACATTTCTTCTATACCTTCTTTCTTCCCCCGCTCATATCCCTGCTCGTCGATGGTGTGGGCAAGTTCCTCAAGGCGGCGACGCACTTCGGATTTTGCCCGTGTCATATAATCAACAGAAGTAAAATCCCTTACTATCTCATCAATGAGTTGTTCTGTAGGTTTGGTCATAGTAGACTTTTTTGTTTTTTTTCGGCGGGGATTTCCATTGAAAATAGGGAGGTGTTTTTCTCTACGGCTTTCAAGATGTGTACGCCGACTTCTGGTTCTACGCAATTTCGCAACACCAATTCCCTATCAACCCCTTCCAACTCGTCCCAATCGTATCCCTTGCGAACTGCGATAGATTTCGCCGTATCATTTTTACCCATCGCCCGTCCCTGTGTCGGAATAGCCGTTGAAAATAGGAAGTTCGTCCAAAACCAATGCTTTCCAAACTCCACCGGTGGAATGAGCGGATCGTAGTAGGCGATGACATTCTCCACACACCACTTGCCTTGAAAGAAATGCTTTAGGAAGATGATTTCCTGATATAGTGTCATACTAGGATACCGCGGCGTTATACCCCCCCCTTGCTTCAACTGCGCCGAATTATCCTTGTAGGGAGATAATTGGTTGGCTATGTTCATCTTGGTATGCGTAGGGCATGGAGGCGACGACCAAATGAAGTCAAACTCGTGGTAATGCTTCAAAAGATACTCGTGTGCATCTCCTACAACCATTGTATCGGCCGGAAAAAAACGAGAATAAACATCAGCGATTTTCTGATTATGTTCCACTGCCGTTATCTCATGTTCATCGCCCCATAACTTCCTATTACCCCCTATTCCCGCATAAAGATTTAATATCTTCATTGTTTATATTGTCATATGTTAGGACTCTTTTTGTTTTTCTTTGCAGGGCGGATTACGTTCTGTATTTCAGGATTTATTAAGGTATTAAGGCGTATCACGAGCCATTTTATCTCGTTTAATCTGTCGCTCGCTTGCATCTCAATCATCACTTCGGTCATCGTTTTTGTTTGTTTCTTCTTCATTTCTTTTTAGCTTTATTTATTACCTCGGTGAATGCTTCAGGGGGAAGGGATTTGATGTTCTTTATCATTTCTTCGCGGGCGGCGTTCCACCAAAAACATTGCTCATAATCATTTCCAGATGCTAGCTTTTGTTTTTTCGCCGCCGGAAGAATAGAAATAAATAACTCCCTTAATCCTTCCACGAGAGAATCTAATGATGGCTCTGGGAAATGATGGCACGCACAAGGACACGCTTCGGAATCAATACTGCCGCCGATAAATCGAGTAATAAAACCGTTGTGGCAATCTTTTACTTCGCACTTTTTCGGCAACCTACACTCACTCACCTCTTTAGGGGATTCTTTTGGGGGTTTAGGACGAAAAGCACGACAATCACAAACCATCACAAAATCGCCGGAACAAACCGTACAGCCAATATCGTCCCGATGTTTTATATCCTCATGCCCACATACGCACTCACTTATCTCTTGGTCTTTCATGATCTCTTTTTTTATTTTTTTTCTTTAATACGAAGATTCGGAGTTCTTTTTTGCCACGCGAATTAACTCATCCATCGTAACTATCTTCGCTTCTTGATCTTTCATCTCCACGAACTTATCCATCGTCGCAATTTCTATCTCGGCGGCCGCCACGTTCTTTTTATCCTGTTCCTTGAGAATTGAGAGTTTTATGACGGCCACTTCCTGATTCAACTTATTAAGTTTCTGCGCTTCAGTTTCCCGCAAAAGGGAAAGATAAAACGCTGCCTCTAGCCATAACTCCCGATTGAGGGGTTTACGCTCGGATACAATCTTCCGAAGGTCTGAAATGATGCTGTCGGCGGTACGTTCCATTTATTTATTTGCCGTTCTTGTATTTAAGTTCCCGTACCTTTTTATCATTGTTATCTTTCTTGTTGCTGAATGACCGTCGTATTTCATATGGCACTTCCTACAAAGTCTTATCCAATCACTTTTTTCTCTCAGATATTTATGACTTTTATTTGCCCAATCTATTTGATGAATCCCGAATCCAGTTTTTAAACAATGCTCACATTTATTTGGTTTACCAAGAACTCTTTGAACCCAGTTGTGTAATCCTTCTTTCTTAACTTTATTTCCTTTCCAATTAGGACTATTTTCTTCTGAATGATTTTTTGCCATCTCCACAAACTTGACCATAAAACATTTTCTAGAACAGTATTTTCCACCACCACCCCTTCTTTTGGTTTCGTGGAGAGTAGTTCTAAATTTATTTCCACAAAGTAAGCATTTTCGTTCGATCTTTCCATTAGATATTTTGTTATCCTTTATGGTACATACCTTACATTTTCCTAGATGTCCGTCGTCCATTTGTTTATGAACATAGAACTCAGAAATATCCTTTGACTCGCCACATTTAAAACATTTCTTCATTATTCCATTCTAACATATCTCTAGAATGGAATCAAGTCCTCCGGCTTAATTTCTTTGTCTTCGAGATTATGCACGGGAAGGTCATTAAGGCTTGGTAACTTCTCGGTCAAACCATAATTTGCCGCCTTAGCATCAATCTTGGCCTCCATCCTATCTAGTCGTGCAAATAGCTTTTCCCATAACACTGGAATGCCGTTTAATGGCTCATTAAGGATTTTGACCTGTGGGGCGTTTTCTCCCCCAACTACGCCCGTGATACTAGTAAACTTGCCCTGCGTGGATGTAGCGACTTCTAGGGTTTGCCCGACCACAAAGAAGTGCCATATCGCCTGAACGTCCGACCAGACATAAAACCAATTCCCATTAGTTGATTTGACGTTCAAATAGGGCTTGCCTCCTTTTGTCGTCTTATTCTGTACTTCCGCGATAGTTAGTTTAGCCATTAGAGTTCAATATCAATTTGTGTGTCGTCGAGGTTCTCTTGGAACTTCGGCTGTCTGCGTTGCTCTGCTTTCTTCTGGTAAGCAGTTCTAGGATTTGTATTAACTGGCTGGCTGACCGAGTTACCGTCATCATCTACCGCTTCGAGGGCGAAGAATGACTGCAAAGCATAGCGACGGAAATAGGTTATTGCTGAACCTTGTTTTTGTGCGTCATTTACATCGGGCAAAATAGTCATTGCCCTTACACTATCCCCCGATTCTGCGTCAGCAAGAATAGTATTTAACGCAAGATGCCCATTGAGTTCTGCGAGGGGTTGAATCAATACTAATCCGTGCTTTGACAGAACCGGCTTTAACGCCGCCAAAAGTCCGTTTACATCAAAGTACATTGACTTGAAAAACGGGTTCGCTTCGGTCTTTTTGATCTTTCCGACTTCCTCTTGAACCTTTAAGAGTTTTTGATAGATGTTTGTTTTTTCCATGTTATTGAGATTCTTTTATTTTTTCTTTCTGCTTGAACCATGCGATACAGACTTCACATCCTTGACCTTGTTCGGTGCGGCAGTCGTGATCGGGTAAAAACTTGATGCAATCATTGCAGAACGGAGCGTTGAAGAAGTGGCCTGCCCAAGTCTTGTCGCAACCTTCGCAACGAGTTGATGTTAGTGTTTGTTCCATTGATTTGTTTTTATTTTTTTCTTAATTCTTCTGAGGGGAAAAGCTGGACGGCCGCCCCCCAGAGGAATGTCCACCTTATGCGCTAATGTTCGCGTCTTCGAGGCCGTCCGCTTCGTCCTGCGCTTCACGCTCGTCGTCTTCTACTTCAATGCCCTGCTCCTCTAATTCTTCTTTCGTCGGTAAAATTGCTTCGATGTCCTTGATGCTCATGGTTAGCATATTGTTTGGTTTCCTTTCCAGCTCGACCTTGATGTTTCGCTACCGTCTTTTAATGCGTTTTCTTTCATGTTCCCCTGCTGCAACTCCCATAATCCGAGAATCCCCGTGAAGCGCATACTGACATTCTTTGCTTCGGTGAAACGTCCTTCCCTGATTAACTTGGCAACTTCACGAACATATTGTCGACTGATCTGACGTTGATGTAACTCCAATGCGGTTAAATCCATTGTTTTATTAAGTACGCTATACACGCCGCGAGGATAAAGACAGAAAACCCTATGAATGCTTCCTTATCTCTCTTTGCTTTTTCTTTTTCTTCAAGACTTTTCATACCTTTTTTATTTTTTTTGGGTGGTTCGACTATTTCCACCTATCATTAGGATAGCACAGGGGTATGCCATGTCAACAGCTCAATAGCTATGTTGGGGATAGCGTATTTCCCACATTTCTGTCAAGTTTCCACGTCGATTTTCGCTCCCCTATTTCCATCTTTTTCTTTACGCTATCGAGATTCAAATGACACCGATGGCAAAGCGTAATCATCTTATCCATATTTTCCCTATCCCACTTTATATGCCCTCTTTCTGCGCTACGTCCTTCGTGTTCTTCGTCGGTGTGATGTACATCGAATCGTCTATTTCCTTGTATCCACTCAATTTTGCAAATCTGACACATATGGTTATCTCGAATCCTGACTAATTCCCTAACCCGATCACGGCTACCAGAGGCCATACCAGTAATTTTTCTTATATTTTCCCCATCGCCAATGGGAGTATACTCGTTTATTTTTGCTTCAAACTCTTCCCAATTATATTTGGGCTTCTCTTTAATTTTATAATAATCAGTTCCTATTTGATGAACCCTCTGCCGCGTTAATCCAACTAACTTTCCGATAGCAGTCCATGTAAGACCTTTTGCCCTGCACTCTTTGATAAATTGTTTTCTTTCCATATAGCTATCTTACCAAAGCATATTGACGTTTGTCAAGCATACCTCATTTCTTTCCCCATTTCCGCTTTGCCCCCAATAACCCGCGACGAGCCATCTCTCGTTTATATCCTTCTTCGCCGCCGAAAAGAAGAATTTGAGAAGCCTTACTCTTTCTTCCGTCTTGTAGAGTGAGTTTTTTTGAACGTTTTTTCATGTTTTTTTTATATTCCTAGCCTTCTATCCTTCTGCTCGACCATTGAGTCTTTTTTATTTTTTTCTTTTTTATCTCCCGCCGGAAAAATCCTTGACCTTGATTTTATACATATCTCCGTTTTCACAATGCCAGACTATTCCCTCAATGCCACACTCTTTGCCATATTTTGACTTCTGTGCGGGCAACCATGCTTTTAACCCTTCATAGTCCGTCGGCACATCCTCAAAGACTGGTGCTTGTCCCAGCGAAAAGAACACAACACGGTTGCTATCAAGATTTAACGGATTTCCTTGAATGTTTGTACCCAATGCTTCGCCGCTCCACTCGCCGTCAGGGATAGTAGAAAAGTCGGTGTTCTTAACTGCGTCCATAATCCATTTATCCTCGTTTGATTCGGAAGCGTCCACATACCACGGTTCAACAATGCCTTTATGCTTTTGGATTTTGTCGGGGTTTCTCCGCTTCTCCACCCTAACCACTGTCTTATTTCGCACTGTAACCCGAATGTTCATGCCATCCAGTTTCTCGGTGGCTTTCGCGCCGGAAAGCAAAGAGGGGTCAAATCCCTCGACATATTTGTTTACTACTGCAGTGTTACCGTCCCAATCCCTGTCAAATATTGTTTTAATTTTTCTCATATTAGTTTTGCTTGATTAGTTTCTTTCTCGACTTTTCTGGGCGCGATGCCATTGATTGAATAATCTATTGGCGGCGGGGAAAAAGAAGAAAAAGATTCCTCCCTGGGCTCGCTTACTAACCGATACTTTTCTAACCCATTTTCTTTTTCACTTTCTAGTATTTTTTCCGCGCGCATTTTTCTGCATACCCGCGATAATTCCGCGCCAAAGAATCCGCCGCCGTAAGACTTGTCTAAGTTTTTCGCCGGAATGATAAAGGGATATTCTTTGAGATATTTCAGCACCAACTCTTTTTGTGTCATAGAAATAATGGAACACCTATTTTAGCTATTCGACGGTTAGCTATTTCGATATATTCTGGGTTAAGTTCGACGCCCAGATAATTTCTTCCCAATTTCGCCGCAACAAGTCCAGTAGTCCCAGCTCCCATAAAAGGGTCTAAGACAACCCCACCTGCGGGGCAACCCGCTAAAATCATTGGCGCAATAAGTTCTTCGGGATAGGTAGCAAAATGCGCTTCGGGAAACGGGGAAGTAGTTACGGTCCAAACATCTCGCTTGTTTCTCATACCCGGCGTTCCTATAGGTTCGCCGTTCGCTTTGAAGTATCCATCATGCCCCATCATTGAAGTTCCACCGCCCGCTTGGTCGGGAGTATACTGCTTTCTGTTAGCGGAGTTCTGCGGATCGTCCTTGTGTTTTCCATTGATGGATTTGTTCCCAAATCCATCAACCATCCTCGGGTCCGAATAGACAGATTTTTCCTTGATAGCATCTGCATCGTAGAAATAGTCCTTATTCTTTGACATTAAGAACACATACTCATGGCTCTTAGTGCATCTATCCGTTACGCTTTCAGGCATAGGATTAGGTTTAGCCCAGATAATGTCTTGGCGGAGATACCAACCATTCGCTCGAAGCGCAAAAGCCGTCATCCACGGAATACCTACAAGGTCTTTCGTCTTAAACCCCTTTGGGGCTTTGCGTTGTTTTATCTCTAACCTTTCCCCACCGAAACGGCCGTTACTTCCGCTATCATCCCTCCCGCTTTTACCCGCGGCATAACTATCCCCTAAATTGAGCCACAGCGTGCCTTCTTTTTTTAGAACGCGCTTTACCTCACCAAACACTGAAACGAGGTTCTCAACGTATAATTCGGGCGTTGTTTCAGCTCCTAGCTGTCCATCTACTCCATAATCCCGCAAACCCCAATAAGGCGGGGAAGTAACACAACAATCCACGCTTTCGTCGGGAAAAGATTTAAGAACATCCAAACAATCGCCTTGTATGATTTCGTTAAGTTTCATTTTTCTTTCACAAGGTTATAGAGATTATCTTTGAAGCTCATGGTTCTAATATTCTCGTATGAATTTTTTTATATTCTTGGACTTTTTCCTTGAATGTTTCGTATGAAATTCTTTCTATCCAACCAAAGCTCGTGCCTTCTTCATTGGACGCGAAGCTTATCTCTAAATCTTCGTCGTTCGCATAAATGGTAAAAACCCTCTCTGTTAAATTAACATCGAAAATGAACTCCGCTACTTCCTTATCTGTCCCTAGTTTTATACTTTTTCCGACGCTTATCATATCTCTCTTAATAGTGTTATTCCTTGATTCATTTTTTTATTTCTTTTTCCGGGAATAATTGATTTTTGCGGTTATGTTCATACATTATTTTTTCCGCGTCGCCCTTGCACATACATTCATCTTCGTCCTCGCATTCGCTATGCTTTCCTTCGTAACAATTTTCGCATAATGATTTATCAGGGTTGCATCCAGGGCAATCACAACTGCAGGTCTGGGATTCATAGAAGTGGTAACAGCCTACGTTTGGTCTATGGTATCCACTTCCGCAATGTTCAACGTGAAGGTTTGTAATCATTTTCGCGGGAAAAAAATTAAAAGGGGAAAAAGATTAAAGAGGGTTAGGGGGACTTTTTTGTTTTTTTTTAAGAAAATTCATGATCAAAAAAGTGGTAGCCATCAATGATTATCACATCCCTACTTTCTTCGGGGTCGGTTATCGCTTGTTTTGCGTCCACCATCTTCCAAAAGTCCTTATGCGATATTTTGCGATTATATTCATCCTCTATTTTCTTTCCCTTTAACCAGTTCTTAAAATCCTCGATTGATTTGTATATTTCGCCGTTTATTTGAAATGCGAACTTCCAACCCGCCGAAGACTTCCCAATATGAAAGTTATCTCTGCGCTTACACGTTGGACACGCTTTTTCTGTTGCGTAGTAGTTTGTTCCCATGAATCTATATTAGCATACCCCTATAGCACACGTCAAACCCCTTAACTGTTAATAACTTCTTAGCTCTTTTTCGGGGCGATAAGCTCCAACCGTCCTAACTCCGCTTCGTATTCTTTCCTACCAAAAGGCGGCGCAATCGTTTGGCTTTTTCTTTTGAGTGCAAGGAATGCTTTATCTCCCATTCGTTCAGTAATCCACAAAGTAAACTCGACTGGTTCTCGATGCGCCCAATAAAGATGACAATAAAAACAAAGTCCTATCGAATTGGAGGTGTCCCAGCGAGTCGAGAGATTGCCTCTAGTAAAAATGTGCGCACACTGCGTCGCTCCTGTTTTTCCGCATCGTTGGCATATCGGATCACGCGCCCGGATATATCGGCTAAATAACTTATCGAGTTCTTTTTTCGCTTTTTTAACATTGAAAGGTTTTGATTTCTTTTTAGGGTCTTTATGGATGCCGGAGATTCTCATTTTTCTTCTTTATCTTCTTTTGCGTGCCACCCCGCGCCGATTACTTTATACCAAACATCCAGTCCTTTCGTCGCTAACCCGCACATCGAACAATCCTTAGGAACGCCAAATCCAAAAGTTCCCGTGGCAATATTATCTTGGTGTCCACACTTCTTACATTCAATGGTATCCATTATAAAACTCATTTTCGCGCGGGAAGAAATTAAAGAAAAATTAAAAAGAGTTATTCGCCATTACGCTAGGGGGGATTCTTTTTATTCTATTTGCTGGGTTCAATTTAGATTCTGCCCAGTCCCACTTCATGCGTTTAAAAAAGTCTTCATGTACTTTCATTGACTTGTTTTTACTTTCTTCGCTGGGTTCAATCCATTGCGGAGCGCGTAATTTTAATCGTTCGTCATTCTGCTTCTCCTGCTCGTCCGTTAATTGTTCGGTTTCCCTAATGAGACGGATAAAATTAACATTGATAGCTAACTCGTCATTCCGTAAATATACCACAGACTTTCCGCTTTTTATCTCATCCTTGATGCGATCATTTTCATCTTGGGAAACAATTATATCCTCTCCGTCCACCTTATAGCGATAATTCATTTTGTAAATGCGAATTTAGTTTTATTCTTTTCTTCAATTTTTCCTTTCTTCTGATTCCAAAACGATTCTAGTTTTGCCATTTTTTCTTCTAATTCTGCGGGGCTGGTTATCACAGGAGCATACGGCATTCCATTAGACGTCCTAACGAGACGCACGACCTTTTCCAAATACGGGATACCATATCGTTCATTGAGCCGTTTCGCAGCCGCCCATTCATGCTTGCGCCGGAACAATTCTTTATACGATGGCCTGATTTCCTTAAATAAGTCAAAAACCTTATTTGAATCCGCGTCAGCGGTAATGGTTATATTTCTATTAGTTTTCTTAAATACTGGTTGGAGTACAGTTTCTGTACTACCTTTGAGTACAGTTTCTGTACCTATTGAGTACGCTTTCTGTACTCTAGAATCATACCAAGTAATATCGTAAATATTATTTTTTCTATGGGTTCTTTCTATTTTTAGGTGTCCACTTTTTTCCATATCCGATATTAAATGCGATAGGGTGCTTTTTGACCCCATACCTAGATCGTCCATGATAGTTTTATAGCTTGGGAAAGCATCATGTTTGTTTATCGCCCACAATTTTAACCAAAGATAAAAACGTAATTCCTGCGGAGTACATTCCTTAATAAGTTCGTACGATGCGATAGAGAATTTCTGTTCGAGGTGTTTTATTTTTGGCATGGTGATTAAAAAAGACAAAAGCCCATGCGCGAACATGAGCTTGTGTCTTCCTACGGTTCGCGCCGCGAGAGAAAATAGTTAATTGATTTGATTGCCATTTAAATATAGCATGAAGATTCCATGAATGTCAATACTCCAAAAGCCGCCCCGTAGAAAGAAAATAAGAGGAAATGTATTCTGCTCTTACACTCATCGCCCTTTCCATATCTTTAGGGTTATAGACGTATTTTGATCGTTCTTGGGATTTTTTCATATATTTTCGGTGCGCCTCGGCCATATGTTTATATTTACATTGAACACAATATAGATTTTTATTGTTCGTTGGCATGAACAAATTGCTACAACGGGCGCAAGATTTCATATCGTTTGGTATTTTCCCCAGCAGTTTTTTGATGGTGTCCACGGCGCGCTTCCATACTTATCGAATAGATACTTTCCAAAAGCGATATTTCCCTGTTCGGTGTTTAGATCATCGCCCATTGAAGTTGCAAGTTTCTGCCAAACGTATGTATTTATCTGCAAAATCCCTTCATCACGCTTTAGTGGCTTCCCAGTCGTCGGGTCATTTCCCCACAAGATAGTTCCATCCGGCAAGAACTGGCGAGGGGCAGAATCTGGGCTTCCAGTGCTTTCACAAGAGGCGATATGCTTTAAGAGAGAGTATCCAGTCCACACACCCACTGGGATTTGCGAAATTTGGGGGGTAGGCGGGGTTTTTGGGATTAAAACGATGGTTGGGGTTATTGCGTAGACTTTAGGGGCTACAATGGCTAAAAAGAGAATCCATAAATAGTGTTTCAAAGTAATGGGAGAGTCCTCTGAATACCTCCCCGCCGAGTTTTCGGCATCTAGGCGAATTTAATCCCTAGAGATTGGTTAGCGACCTAATTAAGTATGACCGATTATTGAAAATTCACAAGGTCTTCATGTGCATAACCCTATACTACCCCCTTAGCCTATTATGGAGGCGAGAAACTTACTTAACGGGGCTTTTGGCGATATATCCAGCATTATTGGTTCGCCGTTTCTTCCCCGCCGATTCGTACTATGTTCATATCCGCCAACTGCCTATTATTCAATAAGCACGAGAAGTGCGCTTATCCTGATAAGTGTTTTTGTCCATGTCATTCGGGGGGACTTCATATAGCTGGGGCGTTAGAGGAAAAAGATGGTGGCGGGTTATCGTACCCGCCAAACGCTCCCGCAGTCTAGTTTGACGTTGGAAGAAAGTGTTGGGAGATTTCATGTTTCCGTTTTTCACGCTCGATCCACTTGCGGAGACAGTTTTTTGGCGGCATCGCCTCGTTGTGGAAATACCACTTCATGCCCGGACGATATGGAATCGAAATGGGCGTCAGGGTATCAGAAAAGTCTCCACACATTTCGCACACTTCGATTTTCATATCCCCTCCTAGTTAGGACGAGTTCCGGCAGGATAGGTTCGACCGATTAAAGCAAAACCTTCTGCCCATTTTTGATCGAGCGACACCTCTTTGGGTCGCCCACATGACCGACAAACGGCGTCGGATTTCTCCGTAATATGCGAGCAATATTTGCACGCTTCTTGTGTGAGTTTCATTCATCTCTCCTGTATCTCCAGTCGGTGAGCGAGTTCTTTGATTTTTCGCTCGCGTTGAATGTTAAGGATTCCCTTGTGGTCTTCTTCGAGGGAAGCCCGTAGCTCGTTGATGAGTTCCACTTTGGTTTTGGCGACATCAATTCTGTCGGCCGGAATGGTGATGGTTTCTGCGAGGGCAATAGCGGCGCAGAAAATAAAGAGTAAGACGAACTTGAGTAAGCGCATAGAAGTCTCCTATTCAGTTGGGAATGTGCTGAATTGGAGAGTTTGAACGCTCTCCGTTCTGCCCCTGATAACCTAGTTGTATAGATAGTGAGGTTAGGAGCAGAGCGGAAAGCACTTGACGATAGTAACAGAAATGAGTTACAATACGTTATGTAGAGGTAGGTTATCCGTAAAAACTCCTACTACATCCCAAGCTAGGATGGGTCTCCGCATAATGAGTGCGGAGATTTTTTGTTGCCTATGCCTGATTAGAGGTAATAGGCGTGGAAGGAAAAAACTCTTGTTCTACGACCGATAAGATACCGACGATAATCGCCGTTGCCGAACCGAGCGTAGCGGGATTAGCATTAAGAAACGGAACAAGAGAGGAAACAATAAGCCCTGCGACCGCATAACCTGTTTTAAGTAAAAACTCTTTTAAATTTTCGTTCATTTTTTGAGAGAATAATCATTTAATATTTCTCGACCTTTTGCTTTACCGAGTCCATTAACTAAAGATGATAACCACTGCACAAGTTGCTGAAGCCATGTTTGCTCTTGGACTGTCGTAGGATTGGCTGGAAGCGTCGGTGCTGGAGGTGGCGGCACAACGTTTACCGTTCCTTGAAATGCATAGATGACCGGATAATTTACCAAATCCTTATCTGCTGGCTGGTAGTGGTCGTAAATCCATACGTTCGTTCCGTTGAATATCTGATAATTCATCACCGCGTGGTTCGGATCAGTCCCTGATGGTGGCGGAGTGGGGTTTGTTTGATTCCATCCTGCGTCCGTTACGACGCCGAGAATAAGGGGAGCTGACGGAAGCGCGGCAATCATATTTTTTATATTCTCAGTTCCGTCGCATATCCAGCTGTACGTTATAGAACTTTTCCCCCCAATGGCTGAAAGAAACTGCTGGCCCTTGTTTAAGACAGCTTGAGAAATCGGTGCAAGATATTGTTCGGGAGTCAGTTGTAAATCTACCGGTAAATCGCTCCACGGCACACAACCGTATTTTTGAATTACTTGCCATCCCTCCTGCACTGAATTGCCGTTAAAACCATTTCCGGTCAAAATTTGAAGATAGCGAGGGGAAGAGTGAAAGTGGGCTTTCCCATCGAGAGAATTAGAATCCATAAATCCTAATTCGGTGAATAGATTTAACGTTCCGGCGGGGATTTGATTGTTCGCGATCAGATAATTTATCTGTGCGTCAAACGCCTCTTGGGTGGAAAACAAAACGCACCCGTCAGAATCCTGTCCCTCGATGAGTTGCCCTTCGTAGAAATCTATATAGGGTTTCCAGTTTCCATCCGTGCGAGGAAGGCCTTTGATACCACGATAGTCTGTTGGAGTCGGTTGGAATATCATTTATGTTTAAAAAAGTTTATTGTTTCCCATAATCCTGCGACTGCTGTTCCTACACTTCCGAGAAATAATGCTACCCACATCACGGCCTTACCAAATAATCGAAACGCAGAAAGGATTTCATCGACATTATCCATTTTTTGAATTAATCCCTTTTCACCATTTGCTCCGAAAAGAGCTTGGTGGATTTCCTTATTGATGGCATCTTGGGTTTTTTCTTCAACGTATTCGCTCATATCGGTAAGTGGGAAAATAATGATGCAAAAAGAGCTAATCCAAATCCAAGTCCGACAATAATAAGAAATTGTGGAAATCGTTTTGGCATCATAATATATATAAAGAGCCTTTTGAATAGAATGATTGCGTGGAATTGAAAACCCCCAGTACAGAGGCCATCGTATTTGAATTGGCATTCGTGGCGGATGGAACCGCAGGTGGTTCAAAGGTCGCCATCATATTCATCGGATCATCTGCGGGATTGATAGTTCCCCACGCCGAAACAGCTCCGGCGGTCGGTTGGATCATATATTCCGAGGCGAACCCAGCGGCAACACCGTTATTTATTCCCGTCGTGAATCCTGTTCCGGGGGTGAATGTCCAGCTATTAACGGAAACTCCCATTAAGGAACCGAAGATGAGTTCTCCGTTTGCGTTCGTCGTTGATGTTCCCGTTGTAAGCGTGGTCGTCGTCGTATTATCAGCCTCAAAAGTTGAACTCGAATCGAACGCGTTGGTGGTCGCTACGCCGCTGAACTCGTATATGGCGAGATAATTGAACGTCTGTGCGACTGACATGGTGCAAGTTACCATTGGCTTCGTACCGCCCGTGATGTTGAGCGCATACCAAATCGAAGCACTCTCGCCATGTCCACTCGCAATGCTTGTCGCTTTTACATATGAAGAAGTCGCATTGACCGTATCCCTACATCCCGTAACTTGGTCGCTATTCGCCCCATTTTCCGCGATGACAATGATGGCATCTCCCGATGTGGTGTTCGCACCGAACGTGGAGGTTACGTTGCTCTGTGCGACGCTTTGAGCAACAAAGTCTCCCGTAGAGGTCGCTTGAACGAATGTGATGGCAGCACGTGCACGAGGCACACTTAGCCCTAGACAAAGCGTTAAGGCGATACCTAAGAAAAATAGAGATTTTTTCATATTAGAACGGATCATATATTTTTACCTCAAATAAGAACTTCATTCGTTTTCTTAATTGTGCTTCTCGATTCCTATGACATCCAACACAAAGCGTTATTGCATTAGCTGATTCCATACGAAGACGTGGATATAAATCCCATGGATATAGATGATGTAATTGCATCTTTTTATCTTTTTCTCCACAATCAAAACAACGATAATCGTCTCGATTCAAAATAGACATTCTCCAATCTCGATATTCTTTCCTTATAGAAATAGCATCTCTCTCAGGCGTAATTCCGCCCTTCCAGTTATAGTGATTTTCGTTTCTATTATTCTTATGCCATGCTTGGAACCTTTGGCTATTTCGTAATGATTGCCCAAGTTTTTTCCTTATCTCAATCTTTTTCATCGGATTATTTTCTCCTTTAATACTTGCGAAGTATGCAAGGCGTTTTTGACTCTTAACTGGCTTATGAACATAAGTACGCACTAAAGCAGACTGTCTCATTTTTTCTTTTGTTTGTTCGGAAAGAATTTTCATTTCGCTAAAACGGATCATATAAAACGCGGAAGTAATTAGCGATCGTATCCGACGCGTTTGTACCATTTCCATAGATTTTAATGACGGTAGAAGATGTTGTCGTGATTGCCACTGTTTTATTTCCCGCATCTCCCGAATCATCGGTCAATGCGTTCTGGCAGGAATCGGTATATTGCGTTACCCATGTCGTCGAAGCTGCAGAGATGAGCAGTCCCCGCCCTTCTAAGAACCAGTTACATGCAGCATTTGCGGGAGCGAACGATGTCCCGGTATCAAAGATGACGGTGCTGCTCACCGTAGCTTGTACTTGCTTATTTGTAGCCGAAGTAGATGAGTAAGTTCCCCCGACATAGAAATCTACTTCATCACCTACCGTGAGGAATGTCGAGGTTGGAATGGTAAAGGTTTCAATGGTCGTCGAAGCTCCAGCGCCGTTACCAGTCGAAGTCGCGGAGTATGCCAATGTTCCCCCGATGGTCGCCGCTACCGTTGAGCTTCCTGCTTCCACATAAGACTTTGTAGTCGAGGCGGTTGAGGTGAATTGAAACGGCCCAGACGAAGCGTTTGTGCCAATATATGTAGCGGAAGCATTCACATAGGTCGTAGTAGCCGTAGGGCTAGAGATATTCGAGAGGCCTAATGCCGAAGCAGAAGTCCAAATAGGAAGCGTGTTTGCCGTACCAGCCGATGAGGTCGTTACGGTGCCAAAATTGGTAGATGTGGAATACTTATTCCCCGATGCGTCTACGAGGTTATTTGAGTTTATCTGAACCTGCCCCGTTGACGAAACAGTTAAAATATTGGTGGAAGTTCCTACTTCTAAAAGATATGTTGAAGATGTCGTCGTCCCGACCGACAATGAAGTCCTAAAATCTCCTGTACCATTCACGTCAAGCGTGTTCTGTGGCTTGCCGGTCCCGATCCCTACTGAAGGATTAGTAGAAGTCGTATTCGAGATATATAGTACTGCGCCATTCGCGTCATTTTGGTATCCCTGCGGGCTATAAAGTGTCGTACCGACAACATCAATCACCGAACTCGATACGTTTGTAAGCCCTTGCCAGGAAACGTGGTCGCCGATGTCTTGATTGACAATAAAATCCTGCGTCGAACTGACGACGTTTGGGCCGGAGGTAAGAACATCGCCGTCCGAAGTCACATTCCCACCATTATTGATATATTCAGCTGCAGTTCCTGAACCATTATCGAGCTGAAAGTCATTGCCAAAATCTACGATAGTATTAGATATAACAGTAGATGGCATCGTAATAAAGGGATAAGAATTTGCTCCTGCATTGGGTTCTTCAAAGTGGTCATTCGTATTGTCGATGATTTCCGGGCCGGACGTTGCAGTCAAAGCCTCTTGGCAGTCATCAAAAGAATCATTAGTGAAATGCCACTGATTGTTTCCGTTCCATGCGATTTGTACGCAGTTTGCCGCGATCGAGGAGCTTGAAGCATTAGAATCTGCTAAAACAGAATTGAGTACACGGTTATTTTCGCCATTTGCGCCCGAAGCATTGGGTTGATAGAGGTCTTGGCCGTTTTTATTGATGGTCGAGTTTTCGATTGTCATAAACGAAACCGACGATGTTACATAGACTCCCGTACCGAAACCTGATACGTGGATATTATCTCCCGTCCATCCAAAGGCACCATTCCCACCGCCGAGTGAGATACCATAGCTAGAGGTTACAGTGGAAGAGCCAATATTCCCATTCCCCGCTGGGCCGACAAAAGAACAATTTGTAATCCCCATTCCCGAAATGGCAAAGTTATTCGTGTTATCTGAGTACGCCGAACCCGAACCGGTATAGTTCAAAACAGTTCCAGCGTTATCAAAGAATCCCCCCCCGACAGGACAATAGAGCAACGCGGGTTTTCCATTCGTGCCAATGACAATGCCTGTCGAATAAGACCACGTTCCTTGAGGGATGACGATTTCACATCCGTTCGAAGGACAGGCGGCATAGGCGGCGTTGATTTGTGCGCCGATGTCTGCGCCCGAAAATTGATCGGCGTATTTGATGGTATCGAAACTTTGTGTGGTAAACGTCCCCGAACTCGTTATGAGGTTCGATGGATTCCCGAAGGCAAATTGGGTAGATGTAACTGACGTGCTACCACTCGTAGAAGTGGCAAAGGTCGTGCAGGTTACTGTTCCCGTCGCGGAGATCCCCGATACTCCCTGATTGGTACACGATGAACCACCATATGCCGTTTCATGGCCGCTTCCGTTATCTAAGACGAGCGCATTTTTTACTGCCGCATTCGTGAAGTCGGTAACGGTCGTAGTCGCAAGTGTTGAAATGCCAATGACACCGAGCGTTCCCTCATCTCCGACGTTGTATCCCAAATCGCCTCCCGAACCGAATGTAACGTCATCCATACCGCCATGGGAACCGTGGATATAAAGAACATAGCTTCCTGTTTGAGCGTCATACCAATAGCCGTCATATTCCGATAAAGTGCCAGTCGAACTAATCGTGCCTTCCGCGCCGATATTGAAAAGATTAGCAAGGGCGCTACTAGGATTTACCAATCGAAATCCTATCTCGCAGTATGCGTAGCCGCTACTTGTCGCATCGCCAAGTGCCTCGCACTTAAATCCACCTCCTTCGTCTGGGTTGTCGGGGATATAGAACGTGTAGTATCCGGTTCCCGATGCATACGAAAGACTCTGCCCTGCCTCTCCTGTCGAGGATGCAAGATTGCCGTTTCCATCAAGCCACGAGGGATAATAGTCCTGCGTCGAAGAACCCGTGAGATGAACGGTGGAAGTAGGTATTGAAAGTGTTATCGTTCCTGTCGCGCCATTAAGCGACGTAACACCTATATTTGAAATGATATAGCCATTCGTTCCCGATGCATTGACCACCGTGCTTGTTCCCGCATAGATGACCGTAGAAGAACCGCCGCCACCGGAACCACAAGAAGAAGACCAAGTAGAAGTGGCTCCATTAGTCGTAAGACAATATCCATTGACAGGATTCGTACCGACCTGGTTGGAATTTAAAACCGCCGCATGGGTTACGAGATACATCCCCCCGAAAATAATAGAAGAAAAAACGAGAAAAGATAAAAGAAATTTTTTCATATTAACTAGTGGCGTACATCCAATTAATTATTGACCCAACGACTGCGCCCGATGAAAGCGTTGCCGTGTTTCCCGAAACAGTATAATAGGGATTATCAACATTGCTCGGCGTTTGAATTTGTCCATTGATGGAAAGATAAATCGTTCCAGCGACGGTTTTAGTTGCATTGAATACCGTCTGATTGGCTGTTGCGACAAAAATATCATTCTGTAATGCTCCTGCGACCCCTCCCCCTCCTGCGAGGTCAACGAGTATCCTTCCAGTAATTTGGTCAATTTGGCCTGGAGCGACAAAACTCGTCGCACCTTGCTGTGCAAAAAGTGCCGTGGGTACCGCGTTGTCATCATGGGGAGCGTTAAAATTGGACATTAGTTCTCAACGAGTAATTCGCCATTTGCATTTGCGACCGCGGGATAGGTTTTCCCATCAAGTCCCTGAAATAACCAAACACCGAGATAGTTTTTATTCCGTGGAGAAACTGGATGCATTGTGAATGATATAGTATCGGTGGTATTGCAGAGAATTTGATTGCTTGCATTGATTTGAATTGGAACGATATTAATTCCCTGTATAGGATCGGAATTTAAAACTGCCAAACGCGGAATTATAAAGTTGTCATCGCGGTTAGAGGCTTGCATTGCTTAATTATAAAGCCCCGAAAAAGACTATATTTGTGTGTACAATTATCCCCTTGCGTTTAGCATAGGGGTATGCTAAACTTTAACTATGACCCCACACCAAATAGTGCTGTTAGCCTTAATTAAGGCCTTAACTCAAGAAGTAACCTTATTGGAGAATGAACTCGCCCAACAGACTATGGTGGTAGCCACGACTACACCGATAGTTTTTGCGCCTCCAATACAATCCGAAGTGATTACGACGACAATTCCGCCCGTGATAATTCAACAACCCACTCTCCAAAGTGCCCCAATTAATATCGCCCCACAACCTGTTATAACGCCTTCATGCGATCTCGTGATAACACCCGATACTGGGAATGGATTGGGTCTTTCTTGGAGTTCCCAGAATGAATCAGGTAGTGGAACACTATTTGATAATTATAAAGGAATCTATGATGGTGGAGTACCCCAATTTCAAGTAATTGAACAATACGTCGCCCCATCGGGGACACAAATTGATCTACAGAATTTCACCCAAGCAAAACTACAATTTAGCGATGGAACAACCTGTAGCGCACAATTCTAATGGATATTGATTGGAAGGGTGAACTAATCGGAGGAGCGGTAATTATTTTTGCCGTTTTGACGGGGACTGAACTTTTCGTGTTCCCGGCACTGGTATTAGCCCTGATTGTTTTTTACTGGAAGGGGGAAGTGGCGGCTCGAAATCTTGTAATTTTTCTTTCTGTTTGGCTTTTAATATCGCTTGCGCTTTGGAAGTTGCTTTGACCATATCGGGGTCTAAGGGATGAGCGATACCAGCCTTTTTTAGTTCGGCGGCGATAACCTTATAGGCTTGTGGGGCTTTTTTCTGCAAATCTTGCAATCCGCGATGCACGGCAGGCGATTCAAATATGGTCTTTCCAAACTTCTTATCGGTGGCACGAGTAACGTAATCTCCTACCATCGTTCCTAAGATAGCGCCAAGTGGGCCGCCGATTTTATCTCCGATATACGTTCCGAGATATTTCCCTCCGGCTTTCAAAGCAGAATGAAGAAGACTGCTTTTCATAGGAACCTTCTTCTTATCAAGCTTCTTCATGATATTCCGCGCCTGTACTAATCGTTGGGTCTTCTTCATGGCACGGTTATAAAGCTCTTTATGTTTCGTGTTTTTTTCGACAGTCCTTCGAGCAGCCATTGAAAGCGACTTCATCGCCTCGCGTTTTGCGTTTGATTCAGTCATATCCCATTTTCTCCCCGAACCAGTTTCACTTCGCATCTTGTCAAAATGCGCGGTAGACATTTTTCGGTTTCCCACCTTTTTCCCTCCATTGCCGTAATTTTTATGATATTTTTCTGCTTCAGCACGAATGGCTTTTGCAGCTTCCTCACGATCAGATTCGGTGTACCCTTTCTTCATATTCATATCCTTGATGGCGTCGTTTACGGTTTCATCCACATCTCCCGTAGAACCTTCAGCAGCAAGCATAGGGGCGATGTCGTCATGCACGGAGCCGATGTCTTTTTGATTCTGTTTCAAGGCATTGGAATAATCCGCAACATGATTTTCGTCTACTTCAGGGATATACCCATTGATGCCCATTTCTTCTATTCCTGCTTGACCGTTTTTATCTGCGAGAGTTTTTCTTCCACTAATGGTCGGTTGAAGCATCTCTTGAGTGCCTTGTACGATTGCCTTTGCCGCCTGATTACTTGCAACAATATTCTCATCAGGTGCGGGAGCGACAGGGGAAGATGGTGTTGGACTGGTTGTTTGAGTTTTTGTCGAAGGATTGGCTTGTGGTTCGGGGGGTAAATCGTTTGCTCCTGTATCAGTCGCAGCGGTAGTTCCTGTGTCCGTCGGTGCGGAAGGGGCAGAAGTGCCTCCCGTAAAATCTTGTGCGATACCTTGTGCAAGTCCTACGCCAGCCCCTATCGCTTCACCAGGAAAATCTTCGGGACCAGTCGTTACCGCAGCAATTCCCGCGTCCACTCCCGCGTCAGTTAAAGGTTTAGAAATATAAGGCCATGCAGCAGAAATGCCTGCACCCAACGCGCCTACGCCTCCTAAAATCCAATCAGCCAATGAGGGAGATGACCCTGATGCATTAGAAGTATCCGAAGTTGGATTAGTCGCCGCATTTGCCGTGTTAATTCCTAGCGAAGAATTAAATCCATCCATGATTTTATTCACATAATTCTCCGTACTCCCATACGTGTTGTTCTCACCGTAAGTCGGATCGGTGTATGCCTGCGGGTCTCCCGTATTCCAATAGGATGCAATTTGAGAAGGGTTTAATTTCCCTAACGATGGGTCGGCGGGGTCGCCACTTGTTCCGAGGGTATAAATCGTGTTATAGGCAATTTCATTCTGTTGTTGGGGGGTGAGTTGTTGTCCTGGAGTATACTGAATCCCTGACTTCGGTGCCCAATTTTCTAAAAATCCTGGGGTCATTTGGAACGCACCGTTTGATTTCGCGCCATCCCCCGTTGAATCCCCCGCAGTATAATCTCCCCCTGATTCCGCAAGTCCTATTTGTTTTTCCAACGCCAATACCCCAGGATCGAGAGAAGAAGCCTGAGAGGGTAATGAAGGGGGTTGAGCTTGTGGCTGAACCCCTCCCGCTGGTTGTGGGGCGAGTTCTGTATCCATGTTATGAACCGAAGATACTTCCCGATAGAGGATTTGGTGGGTTTGTTCCGCCAGGCACCGAGGTTACCGAAGTACCGCCCGCAACCGTCCCTCCCCCTGCTGCACCTGATGCACGGTTCGCAAGCGTCGCTTGCGCTTCTGCAGTGAGTTGGGCAAGAACCTGTTGAATCGTCTGATTGTTCGCAGAACCTGCAACCAATGACTGTTGAAGCGCGCGTGAAGCATCGGTTACTGTTCCCCCTGGAGCCAAGAGAGGTGCCATCTGCGTTGCGAACGTCGTCAGATAGTTTCCAAGAGTTTGATATTTCGCCGCATCGGCACCCCTATACTGTCCACTTGCCCATTGCGCAGCGAGATTGCCGAGATTTAAGGTACTGGAATTAAGGTCGGGATTCTGTTGAAGATAACTTGTGATATTATCTGCTGCTCCTGTTCCTGCCGCGAGTGCTTGTTCAAGAGGAACCTGTGCCGCCCCTGCAGTTTCGCCACCCAATGTAGTCCCCAAATTAGCCAATGCAGATTGTGCTGACTGTCCCGAAGAACCACCTGCAGAAAGCGCAGCCAAGCCTGAATACTGCCCCGTCGCAGGGTTGAAAGTCTGCGTTGCAGGAGATTGACCAGGTTGCGGAGCGACCAATCCTGCTGCGCCTTGTAACCCAGTCTGTTGAGTTGACTGTTGACCAGTAGCCGTTCCTTCGAGTGCTGCCGCGCCTTGATACTCCGAAGCTAATGCTTCTTGTTGTTGGGTGTACTGATTCTGAATTACCTGTCCGCGTCCCTGCTGAAACTCTAGGGGGATAGGATTTTCGGAATTGAGAGCCAATGAATTAGCTTCGTTCTGCTTGCTCGTATTTAAATCTGCGAGTGCCTGTTGAGCGGTCTGTTGGGCCTGTGTGAAAGCTGCGGAAGGTTGAGAAGCAATTTGCGATTCCGTACCGACATCATTGTTAAATGTATTTCCCGTTGCGGTATTCGGGTTGCCCGAAGCATTCAAATCGGTTACAGGAGTTCCGTTCGGCCCTTGAGTTTGTGAAATAGAGGAAGTAGGCACTAACTGTCCTGCACCATTATATGAGTATCCAGTCGGAGCTTGTCCACCACCAGTTCCTGAACCTGCGGAAGTACCAGTCGAATTATATTGTGGGGTAGTCGTTCCACCCGTAGTTCCTCCCGTTGCTGGTTTTTGATATTCTTGCCCCGCGCCATTTTGAAGCACTCCTTGAGCATTAAAAGCATAACCGGTAGGAATAGAGCTAAGTCCATACTTTGCAAGATTCTGTTGATATATTGAAGGCGTAGAAGAGCCACCGCCTGAAGGGGCGACTGAGGATACAGTCGCAGGATTTACATAGCCTGCGTAGCCACCTGAAGTACCTGGAGTTCCCGCAATAGTCGCTTGGGAAGGAACTGAAGAATAAGGGATACTCGAACCCGGAAGCGAATACCCCGCAAGACCGACATTTCCCCCTACCAATCCACTGACGGAAGGCCCTCCCGAACCCGCAGAACCCGCAGTTGCTGGTGTCGTTACACCACTTGTCTGCAATAAATTGCCTTGCGATTTATTAAGAAATGCATTCGTTGAAACTAATCCTGGTTGTGGAGCGAGATTTGATACGCTTTGCATAGTATTATTTTATACGTTTGATGAAGGTGAGAAAAGGAAAAGATTTGGATTTCTTGGTACGGGGGTCGAGCCGAGATCAACATTACTTTGTTTATTGGAGAGATAATACTCCATTCGTCCTAATCTTTCTTGATATAGTCCCCCGAAATAACCTGCTTTATCGGTGTCTTTGGCGATGCTTGAGAAGTATGTTCTTAATGCTCCATAAAGGATAGCATCGTGGAAATTGGGGTCTAGGAGAGGATATTGACCGATAGTAAACGTCCCTGCCCCTGCCTCGTTCGGGGCGTAGACAACAGGTTTTAAGAGCGTCGCTACGGTGTTTGATGTGAAGTTTTGAATCTGATAGTTAAGTCCGTCTCCGAATGGCGGTGTAGCCGAGAATTGAAGATTCGTGAAAGTGAGGTCTACATTTTGCGGATAGCTTGAAAACGGCGTCCCAGTTGCCGTCACGATATTTGAATTAACCGAAATCCCTGCCGAAGCGATAGTCCCCGTTACATCCGCATAAGTCAGGTCAGGAGTGTTAATCTGGGCGTAAAGAGTGATAATTTCGCCCGTAGCCGAAGGGATAGGCCAAAACTGAAGCTCGTTGTTATACATGAAGAAATACGCAGGATACGCCGCAGTGTAGGGCAGAGCATTGATTTTGACCCATTCTTGGACGGAGTTTATTGGATACGCAATATAAACCAGTTGTCCGATGGTAATCGAAGCAGTCTTTAACTTGGAGATATTTGCCGGAAGTCGATAAGACTGTACCCCAACACAGGACAATGAATTAGTAGTTTGGATTGCTGTCGTGGGGGACTGCCAAGTGATTGAGGTTGAGCCTTGTGTGAAAAATACCGTTCGTTGTTCGCCGTCCGAAAAGACTACTAACTGATGACAGGAAATGAATGTCCACGCCGATGAAAGCGTAGCCGATGTAGAACCTGAAGCGAGAGTCGAGGTAGTAATTGTAAGCGTCTGCGGCCCGACGGTCGTCATGGTGAATGAACGTTCGTTGTCAAAATACCGCAAAAGTAAATACCGATGCTCCTGATTTAAGAGAAACGAAGCCAACGTCTGATTGGCCGTCGTGTTGTTCTGAGCGAGGGTGGTAAATTGCGTCTGAAGTTGTTGGAAGGAAAGGGCCATAATTGAATTATATTCTTTATTTTTTAGGAAATAATGTGTGTACTAGAAGGTTATCTGATATACAACGCCATTATTTCCGTTATTCCCAGTTGTTCCATTACCTCCATTTGTAGAATGTCCACCTCCCGATGCTGTGCCTCCTATTCCTCCTGTGCCTCCGGTGCCGTGATTGACATTCCACGAACCCGACCCTGTGATTGAATTTGAAAGTATTATAATTCCACCTCCATTCCCACCACATCCACCACCACCACCACCACCACCACCACCATTACCACTACTTGCAAAGTTTCCATTACCTCCATTTCCACCCATCCCACCATTGCCACCATTTGCCTCTACGATT
>Ga0210386_10000349_pt1 | contig 42628 bp, 38 predicted proteins | sample IncBWH32OmetaG_FD_160091 | JGI IMG/M metagenome (GOLD analysis project Ga0210386, IMG submission 160091) | Forest soil microbial communities from Barre Woods Harvard Forest LTER site, Petersham, Massachusetts, United States - Inc-BW-H-32-O ...
CGATGTATTCTTCCCGCGTGATCGAACCGCTCTTTTCCAAAGCGTCCAGCGCCGCCAGCTTTTTCTGGTCATCCGTTAAATTTGAATTGCTTGCAGTCTCCACCGGAGGAGGAGGCTTGATTTCCGGAGGGGGCACTTTCGCGGGAGGCGGCTGTGATGGGCTCGAACCATGCGCAACCACTCCATTCATACTGAGCGATTGAATCATCCCCTGCGCAACCTGGTAATCCGCAATTTTCTGATTACTGGGAGGCTTTTGGTCGGATGCCGAAATAATTACGGCAAATGTATAGCCACTCCCGGCAAAGGTTTCCAGGTAGACCTGGGTGTGCGGAGCATTCGCCGACACGGGCGATTCTCCAACAATGAACATCCGCGATTGTCCCTTTACATCCTTTACGCCACGGTCGGAAATTTTGTATCCCGGATGATTCGTCTGGATTCCATTATTTAGAGCGTTCAGAAAACTGGCCGGATCAATTCCCTTTTGCAGAAAAATCTGCACGTAAGCATCCGCGCCGTGCGCGATCGTGACGCCCGAAACGCCGCCTGCATTGAACGGTCTGGCTACCCATCCCGGCGGAACTGAGATCGTAAACCGAAGTTGGGAATCAACGTAGGAACTTCCGGATTGCCCATAAGCAGCGGAAACTAAAATCAGAGAGGACAGAGCTATGACCGAAGTCAGGTGAATGAAGCTTTTTTCGATAGCGGCAAGCAGGGCCCAGAGTTTGCGCATTCTACCCGCCTAAGCATTGATGTTCGCGCCGGCCGGGTATAGTCTTCAGCCTATGCGAAGGTCGATTGATGAGGCAGCGCGAAAAAGCATTTTTAGGGCGGGGATATATACGATACTGCTTTTTGGCCTCAGTTTGCATTTATTCCCACTAAAAGTATCAGCCCAGGGGTGGGAACCGGCAATACGGGGTTTTGAGGAGCAAGATAAGGTACATCCACCTAAGCCTGGATCCATCGTTTTTGCGGGAAGTTCCAGTTTTCGATTCTGGGATTCCCTGGTTTCGGACATGAAACCGTTGGTAGTAGTCAATCGTGGCTTCGGAGGCTCCGAATTTTCCGACCTCGATCAATATGCCAGCCGGATCGTCGTCGCCTACCACCCAAGCGCCGTTGTCGTCTACGAAGGCGACAATGATCTCGCACAAGGTTCGGTGAAAACGCCTGAAATGGTCGCAGCCGATTTTCGCAAGTTCGTACAGATCGTCCACGGCGCCTTGCCTGAAACCTGGATTTACATTCTGGCCATCAAACCGTCAAAATTGCGCTGGAGCGAATGGCCACGCATGAAGGCGGCAAACAAACTGATGCAGGATTACGCTGCCACGCAAAACCGCGTGCAATACATTGACATCGCCACACCCATGTTTGATGCCAACGGCAATTTGCCCGGAGACTTGTTTAAATCCGACGGCCTGCATCCCACCGCCAAGCTCTACGCCATGTGGACTGCCGAGATAAAGCCGGTGTTGCTCCAGCGGTTTGGTCCGCATTAAGTGGCGCGGGCTTCAGCCTGCGGGGGTTAATCCTTGCAAGGCCTAAACCCTGCAGGCTGAAGCCCGCGCCACATAATTCCATCCCACGCAACAAGTCTTCACTCATCCTGCTAGAATGCTAGTATAAAGATTCGAGTAATCAGCGAATGCGAATTCGATCGTAGGGACAACGCCTAATGTTTGAGAACCTGACAGATAAGCTTCAACGAGTTTTCAAAAACCTGCGCGGTCAGGGAAAGCTCACGCAAGAACACGTGGAGGAAGCTCTCGCCGGAATTCGCGAAGCGCTCCTCGAAGGCGACGTGAACGTCGGTGTCATCGACGAACTCCTCGTGCACATTCGCGAAAAGGCGCTCGGCTCCGAAGTCCTTTTGCAACTTTCTCCCGATCAGCAAGTCATCAAGATCGTGCGTGACGAACTCGCGCTGCTTCTGGGCAAGCACGCCAAGCCGCTTTTCTCATCCCGTCCGCCCTCGGTCTGGATGATTGTCGGCCTGCAAGGCTCCGGTAAAACAACCACCACAGGCAAGCTGGCCAAATGGCTCTCCGCGCATGGGCATCGCCCTATCGTGGTTTCCACGGACGTGTACCGCCCGGCGGCGCGCGAACAACTGTTGCAGGTCGCCAAGGCCGTTCATGTTCCTGTGTGGCCGGGAACAGGTACAGACAAGCCTCTGGAAATTGTGCGCGGCGCAATTCGCGAGGCCAAGCTTTCCGCGCACGACGTAATCCTCGTGGATACCGCAGGCCGCCTTCACATCGACGAAACCCTGATGGATGAGCTAGGTGCGTTGAAGAAAGACCTGACGCCAGAGGAAATTCTGTTCGTGGCCGACGCCATGATCGGGCAAGACGCCGTCCGCTCGGCCGGCGAATTTCATAAAAGGCTCGGCCTGTCCGGTGTCGTGCTCACCAAATTGGACGGCGACGCACGCGGCGGCGCGGCGCTTTCCATAGGCAAAGTGACGGGCGCTCCAGTCAAGTTTGTCGGTACCGGTGAAAAATATGATGCGCTGGATGCTTTCTACCCAGAACGCATCGTTTCCCGCATCCTCGGCATGGGCGACGTCCTTTCGCTGATTGAACGCGTCGAGCAATCCGTTGATGCCAAACAGGTTGCTGAGCTGGAACGCAAGTTGCGCCGAAGCGAGTTCACTCTGGAAGACTTCCGCGACCAGTTGCGCCAGATTCGCAAGATGGGCCCTCTTGAACAGGTCATGGGCATGCTCCCGAAAATGGGGCCGCTGGCCAAAGTACCCAAGGATGTTCACGTCGATGAATCGCACCTGAAACGCATCGAGGCGATCATCAACTCGATGACCAACTCCGAGCGCAACGATCACAACCTGATCGACGGCAAGCGGCGCAAGCGCATCGCCCGCGGCAGCGGCACATCCGTGCAGGAAGTGAATCAAGTCCTGAAGCAGTATTTGCAAATGCGCCAGATGATGAAGCAATACGGCGCTCTTGCCGCACAGGGCCGTCTCAAGGGGCTTGGAAAGCTTAGTGGAGTTTCGTAGAGTCCCTCAATCCCCACCAACCTTCGGCACAATCCTTGCCAAAATATCACAGACAAACCTTGGGGGTTCTACAGCATCTCTCTTAGGAGGGCCCGAGTGGGCTACATTTTCTGGGCCTTCGGGGTATCGAAAATAAGCGGAACCAGCTATAATAGAGGGTCAGGAGGAAGTGAAACGTGCTGGCAATCCGCTTGGCTAGATTTGGAAAGAAGAAACAACCATTTTATCGCGTCGTGGTGCTCGACAAACGCAAACCACGAAATGGCAGGACCGTTGAAGTGGTCGGAACTTACGACCCGCTCAAGAACCCTGCTTTAGTCCAATTGGATGCTGAGCGCGTAAAATATTGGCTCTCGGTCGGTGCGCAACCCAGTGACACAGTGCGCAGCTTTTTCTCAGCTCAAAATATCGCCTAAACCTCTAGCCCTGGTTTGACGAAGGTTCCCCTGGCCCTCGGGACCTGTACAAATACGAACTCAAATTGATTCTGCATCTGTAGACGGTGGAGGGCCCCATGAAGGACCTTGTGGAAGCGATTGCGAAGGCTTTGGTTGATCACCCTGATCAAGTACAAGTGAGAGCAGTGGACGGGGAGCAGGTTACTGTACTTGAATTGCGCGTGCATCCCGAAGATTTAGGAAAAGTAATCGGACGGCAGGGGCGGACAGCGAAATCGATCCGTACTATTCTCGGCGCCGCCGGGATGAAAATTCGGAAACGCCTGACGCTTGAAATCCTCGAATAAATTACCTCAGGAAGAATTCACCGGCGTAACGCTGGCCAGAATTCTGCGCCCGCGTGGACTGCGTGGCGAAGTGGCTGCGGAAATCCTGACGGACTTTCCAGAACGACTGCCCAAATTGCGCGAGGCATGGCTAGCCGACGGGCGCAGCGCGCCTCGCCGTGTGCGCGTGCTGCGGTGCTGGCTTTCGCCCAGCCGCGGCGGCCAGGCTATTTTTCATTTTGAAAATATAGAGACGATGGATGAAGCTGAAACCTTGCGTGGATTGGAAGTTCAGATTCCGATCGAGCAGCGCGCCAAGCTCGAAGCCGGAAATTATTTTGTAAGCGATCTTGTTGGCTGCGAGGTATGGGAAGCGGGCGCTTCCTCCGCTCTGGGTCCAGTTCGCGATGTGGAATTCCCGGGAGGAGTGCCGCTGCTGGCGGTTGATACGAGCAACGGCGAAGTCCTCGTGCCGCTAGCCGCACACTTTTGCACCCGCATTGATGTGAAAGCGAAACGCATAGACGTCACCCTCCCGGAAGGTTTACTGGATTTGAATCGCAGCTGACCCCGGCTGCGCTACACTGTCCCTGCCATGCAGTTTGAGATCATTACAATTTTTCCTGAATTTTTTGCCGGACCGCTGGATTACGGCATCGTGCGGCGCGCGCGTGAGGCGCGTATTGCCGATGTGCGCGTCCACGATCTTCGTACGTTTGCGCATGACCGGCATCGCACCGTCGATGATCGCCCTTTCGGGGGGGGCGAAGGCATGGTGCTGAAACCTGAGCCGCTGTTCGAGGCCGTCGAATCATTGTTAGGGTTAGGCCAGGAAGTTTTCTCAGGTACACGCGAGGAATTCGCGTCAAAAACAGTCGATTCAAAATCAAGTGATGATGCGCTGCTTCACCCCGTAGGGGCACGGCGTGCCGCGCCCCTACCAAGTGAAACGACACCAACGGCTCAGACCGGGGCAGCGATTGTTCTGCTCTCCGCATCTGGAAAATTATTTCGCCAGGAAACGGCGCGCCGCCTCGCACAACTCGATCGCATCATTTTCCTGTGCGGCCGTTATGAAGGAGTAGATGAGCGCGTTACCGAACATCTGGCCACCGACGAGCTTTCCATCGGCGACTATGTGCTTTCCGGCGGTGAACTGGGCGCCGCGTTAATTCTCGATGCGGTAACGCGCCTGCTTCCCGGCGCATTAGGCAACGAAGATTCAATAATCAACGAATCCTTCAGCGCGGTTGAAGCTGCCGGCAAGAGTGCGGGGTTTTCCACCAGTCACCAAACACCAGTCACCAGTCACGAGTTACCCGCCACGAATCACCTTCTTCTCGACTATCCCCATTACACGCGCCCCGCCGAATTTCGTGGCTGGACCGTGCCTGAAGTGTTGCTCGGCGGCAATCACGAAGAAATCCGCAAATGGCGCCAGAAAAAGGCCCTGGAAAAAACCAAGCGAAATCGCCCGGATTTATTGCCGCGCAACATTTCGACGTGATTGAAATTGGATAGGTTTTGAGTGGCGCGGGCTTCAGCCTGCGGGTGTTGGTCCTTGCCAAGCCTAAACCCCGGCAGGCTGAAGCTCGCGCTACTTTACTTGGCCTCGCCGCTAGACTCAGCGTATGGCCTCACTGCGGAATCATCTTCGTCAGGTTCGTAAAGCCACACGTCGCGGTTTCCAAAATAATTAAACAGCGGTTTCAGATCCACGCCGGGAATTTCACGCGCCCAAACAATTTTTGCGTGATCGATGTCCGCGTCGTTATACACATACTCTTCGCCGGAATTGTGACCTTTCGAATAACGCACCAGCACAAGATGTTCGCCCGGGATCGCCGCCAACTGTTTTTCCACCGGCTTTCGAAACGGTTCGTTGACGTCATCCACAAATGGAAATGCATCCACGTACAAATTTCTTTGCATTTCGCAAAGCTGAAGCGCGATGCAAATGACCAGCAGAAATTCTAAAGACGCGCCAAGCAATCTCCATTGGCAATTTGCGGGACGACCTGAAAGCATGGAAGCCAACCTCAATGCGGACAGTCCAGCGAGCGCAATCAAAAGAGGCAGCACGGGATGCCGGTGCAGCCATTCAAATAAAGCATTCGGCTGCGCAACCACTGTTTGAAGAAAATAGATCGGCCCGAGCAATACGCTGAAAAGAACAATCATCCGCGTCAATCCAACGCCAATCGGCCGACCGAAGAGACGCAGTCGCCAGAGGACAGCCATGCATTGCATCAACAAAACGAAAAGCGCGGCCATGAGCGGCGCGGCATAGTGCGCGTGGTAATAAACAATGATCCACAATCCGAACCCGGAAACTGCAACCTGGAGGAGAAGCAGCCAGTTGCGAGGTTTTTTCAAAATCCATGGCAGGGCGAGAAATGGGATCGAGAGCGCGGGCCCCAGAAAGAATTCCCAGAAATCCTGCGATTTATACCACCACTGCCCAACGGCGGCAGGCCAACTTGCCTGATACAAGCTCGGCAAAAAATTGTGATAGAAATCTTCAAATTGTGGATTCGTGTAGGAAATGGGCGGCTTGTCATGCTGCCAAAGGAAAACCGCTGTGGTGATCATTTTTTGTTCGATGAAATGCGGAAACACAGTGGGACTGCCCGTGACGCGCAAATTATAGAAACCCATGAATCCGGCAGTGCACAGAACAATCGCGGCAGCAGGCAGAAGAATGCGCTTCATGGCAGCGGCGCGCGCTGCTCCATCCAGCCGCATGGCCCACCACAATAGAGCGATGGCCAGCGGAAACGTAAAAATTGCGCCTTCGAGCGGGCGGCTGACCGCGAGAATTGCCGTACCGATTCCGAAAATAATCGCGTCGCGCAAACGCCGCTGATCCCAGATCCGCGCGAGTGCGCCTAGTAGCAGCGCGGCCCCGGTCGCCGCTACCGCGCCGCCCCAATAACTGTTGACCCAATAGCTGAACACGCAGAAGCGAGCCCAGACAAGCACGCCACCGAGAAAAGCCCATTGTGGCGGCACCCACGCCTGCAACATCCACGTAAACGCCATGCACATGGCCGCCACGCTGAGCAGCACGCCGATCCAAGGCTGCCCCAATAATTTTCCAATTGCCAACACCATCCCTTGCCCAGGCGGATACATCGAGGCGTAGGACGGATGTTGGATGACGTGGAATGTGTCAAAAAAAATCCAAAGAGGATGCGGCGGGTTTGCCAGCCTACCGTGAGCGAACGTATCCCCGGCCAGCAAATAGCTGAATTCGTCATGTACCTTGGGCTGTGGCACGCTCTGCCAGGGCAAGAGTGCCAGCCGCGACACGACGGCGATCGCACCGATGGTAAATATCGCGAGTCGCCTGTTTTGCGCGAAGCGAGAAAGCCCCGCCTCAAGCCACGCAAATACCGTCTCTCCCCATCCGGTTTTAGGCCAAGCAAGGGTCAGGCAAAGCGCGACTAAAATCCAAGCTATATATTTCACGAGAAATCCAATCTCTTTCCTCAGCAGATCTTCCGAAAATTAAAACTTACTGCATTATAAAAGTCGCATTGCCCGGTTGGGCTATTATTCGGAACATTTTTGTCAATGATTCAGCACTCTGTACAAGGAATACTGAGGATAGCCTCAGGCTGAAAGAAACCAAAATGAAAACCTGACATCGGCCTCTAATGTTTAAATTTTCTAGAGCCTGAAGATGTGAGAGCGGCGGTCTCGCAAGCCTCAATTCACTCACTAAGCACAGCCTGATTCGTCTTGCCTTGTTCGCTATGCCCCTCCGTGGTGCAATAACAATAGAGATGGAATCGCTGAAATTGACGTAAAAACCTGATATTACGCATTGAAGAATCGTGGCGATTGCACCAGTTTTAGCAGTGCGAAGCGGGATGTTCCACGAGGTAAACTAAGAACTGCGGTCCGACCATGACACACAAAGTAAGAATTCTCGCTGACCGACTCCTTGCCGTCCCGATCGCATTTTTATTTAACGGGGCCGCCAGGATACTTGGCAGGCTGATGCGGCGAAATCACTCGTTCGCATCTAGCACAGTGAACGCCATTGTTGTCGCCAAACTGATTGGCATGGGAAGTATTTTGCAATGCGCGCCCCTCTTGAGAGCGCTGAAAAGGCGATACCCCGGCGCCAAACTGATTTTCGTGACCATGCGCCCCAACCGGGAGCTGCTCTCGCGGCTGTCAACCGTTGATGAAATTCTCGTACTCGATGATCGCAGCCTGCTTTCGATGGCAAGCACCACTTTTCAAACCCTCTTTGCACTCATACGGCAGCGGGCCGATTTCTACTTTGACCTGGAAGTTTATTCCGGGTTCGCCTCACTGTTGGCACTCTGCGCAATGACGCGGAATCGGCTGGGATTCTATCGGCACAGCACCGCCTTCAAACAAGGCATTTATACCCATCTCGTCTACTTCAACACACGTATGCCCGTGCGCCAATTGTATCTTCAACTTGGACGTGTCGCGGGAATCGCCGCCAACCAAAGTGAATTGATGGGGCCGATCCATGTCCACGACCAGGAACGATCATCGGCTACTCGCCTCCTGGCTGAATCTGCAGGGTGGCACATAGAACAACCGTACATCGTGCTGAATCCAAATGCGTCGGACCTGCTATTGGAACGCCGCTGGCCGGTGGACAGTGTGGTGGAGGCGATCATCCGGATGGTCTCTTCCGGAAACCAGGTTGCTCTTATTGGTGCGCCTAACGAAGCCGCGTTCGTGCGAAGCGTGTATGAAATGCTTCCACCTGAAATCCAGTTTCGAGTCACCAATACAGCTGGACGCGCAAGCCTCGGCGACCTCCTGGCGATTCTCGAAGGAGCCGCCTGCGTGGTAACGAACGATACCGGCCCCATGCACATGGCCATCGCGCTGCAGAGGCCGACTGTCTGCCTTTTTGGACCGGCAAATCCGGAACATTACGGACAAAATCTGCCTTACGTGGAGATTTTTTACGCACAGGTATTTTGCAGTCCTTGCTTGTATGAGGCGGATGAGCCGCCCTGCAACGGAAATAATATTTGCATGCAGCGAATCGAGCCTCACTCCGTGGTTGATGCGGTGCGCAGACTTTTGGACGCCGGAAACAGGGGTTATGAAGCGCAATCGGGTGGACGTTTGAATTTGCTGCCTGTCATCGCAGACGCTCCGAACGGCAGGCTGCTGGGCGTTGTGGAACGCACTTCATTAGACCAGGCAACGGAGGCAAGTAAAGGTGATTTCCAAGATGGAAACGGTTGTGGAACTTCCGAGGACGTTGGAGCCGCCACAACAAAATAGCGTCGGCGTTGAACGTTCGGAGACCAGAGAGTTGTGGGCTGCGCGCGCCCTCATAATAGGGGTCGCCGCGGCGCTGACCTGGTATACCTGGGAACATTGGGGAAGTTTCCAGATTGATAATGGGAGGGAGCTCTATGTTCCCGCCGAAATACTTAAAGGAAAGCTGTTGTTCCGCGACCTTTGGTACATGTACGGCCCTCTAGCACCGTACGTGAAGGCCTTGTTGTTCCGGATTTTTGGCGTGCAATTGATGGTGCTATATATATTTGGTTTAGCGCTGACCTTCGGCACGGCGCTGGTTACATTTGAAGTTTCACGTCTGTTTCGCATGGGGATTGTCGGAAGCACGCTTCCCCCGCTTTTATTTTTGGTTGAGGCCTTCTACCCCTTTATCCGCAATTTTGTTTTTCCATACAGCTACGCGGCGTCGGTTGGCACGTTCTTGGGAACACTCTGCCTTTACTACGTGTTGAGTCATGCATCTGAATTTCGCCCGTGGCAACTTGCCTTGGCATCTGTTTTGACCGGCCTGGAGATTCTGGATAAGCAGGAATTCGGCGCTGCCTGCCTCGCGTTGCTGTTGTTTGAAATCGCTGCTTGCTATTGGAATCGGCGATCCTCGCGGGAATTGTTTCGCAATATGTTGATTCTCTGTTCGGGGCTATTGCCCGCTGTGGCAGTTTACGGATGGTTCGTTTGGAAAACGTCGGCTCGGACTATATTTATTGAAAATTGGATTTCAACTCCCGGAACGTACTTCATGCGAACGTTCGGGAAAGTCACATTGCCCGGGCAAGGCCTTCGTTTTGTGCCAAAGGAATTGCTGCAAACCGCAGAGTTTACAATCCTTGCCCTGGCCATGTGGGCTTTGTTTGCAATCATAGCTGTGTCTGTAATCAAGAGGCTGAAGCTGCGCTCTCCCACCTCCATTGCTGTATCGGCGATGGCGGCTCTCACTCCTTTTTGGGCCGTCGCAATTGTTCTCGTGAAATTACATCCTCGTGATTCGATGCACCTAGGATTGCAATGGCTTACAATCCTGATTCCAGTCACGCAAGCCGCCTTCCCTAAAGGAATATTTTTTCTGGTGGTTTTATTTGCATGCCACGCCCTCTGGCAATTGCTGAAGTCGCCGCAGAGTGAAGTAGCGCTTCAAGAGTCCGGACTGTGTATCTACGCTTGCCTGATTGCGTTCCGTCAGATGATGGAGCTTCCGCCCGACATCAACGTTTGCGCGGTTTTTTTTAACGTTCCCGCGTTTCTTGTTTTTACAATTTTGCTCTACAAAATTTTTCGCTGGGCATGCCGCTCATTGGACGAGAAACGCTCGAATATCGTGGTGGGAAGCTTGCTTGCTGCCGAAACGATGTTCTTATTCATCCTCTTTTTCCCGAATCCAAAGCTCCTTACAACCCGTCTCACCACAGACAACGGCAGCTTTTACACGAGGGCGGATGTTGCCACAATTTTTCCCCAGATCATTTCCTTCATGAAGTCGCACACTCAAAACGGCAAGGACATACTGTTCATACCCGAACCCCCCAGCCTGTACACTTTCGCCGGGATGGAAGCACCCAGCCGATGGTATGGGTTGGTGCCGGGATATGTGTCGCCTGATCAGGAGCAGCAGTATATTGACGAAGTGGCCGCCAATCATGTGCGTTACGTGTTGATTTCCAATCGAATCGTCTCGGAATACAAAGTTCCTGGTTTTGCCCAAGGTGGATATAACCCAACGATTTATAAATGGATCATGGCGAACTATGTAAAGGTTGGGCAGTTTGGGCCATTGCCAGACGCCGTTTACCCTCCCTACATCGTGTGGGTTTACGAAAAGAAAGACCTTCCAGAAAAGATTGATCTTCCGGTTGGTGATTGATTTAAAGACTGTTTTTACTGGCGCAAACCATGAAACTCAGGCTATAATAGTTAATTGTGCCTGTAGTGCTGACCCCGCCTGAGTGGGTCTGCCGGGAATCGAAGAGCCATGAACCTCGTAATCGAAAAGTTTCAATCATCACAAGTCCGTAAAGACCTGCCCTCCTTGCGGCCGGGTGACACAGTTCGCGTACACGTTCGCCTGAAAGAGGGCGAAGGCGACAAAGAGCGTATTCAGCCATTTGAAGGCGTGATCATCAAGAAGCGCGGAAAGTCGACAGGCGGAAGCTTTACTGTCCGGCGCGTGAGTTTTGGAGTCGGGATCGAGCGTATCTTTCCCGCGAATTCACCTTCCATCAGCTCCATCGAAGTGTTGCGCCAGGGCCGTGTACGCCGCGCGAAGCTGTATTACCTGCGCGGGCTGAAGGGCAAGGCAGCTCGTCTGCAGCGGGTCGAGCGCGTGGAAACACCGGAAACCCCGGCCACCGAAGAAAAGAAGTCCTAAGATTTCAAACTAAACTTCGCTTCGAACAAAGCCCAGGGTAATTTTCCCTGGGCTTTTTCATTTGTGGATCATGCCCTTTGCAAGTGCGCGTTACCTCTTCCAACTTTTTTATTCTGAATGTTCATCCTAATTTCCGCCGTGCTAAAATCCGCGTTGATGACAAGGCAATGTTCCACCAGATTCGAGCGCGAAGCGCGCAAGTGCGGCTGGCAAAGAATTGCCGGCCTGGACGAAGTTGGCCGCGGATCTCTTTTCGGACAAGTCGTCGCCGCAGTCGTAATCCTCGATCCCAAGCGCCGCATCGTTGGCCTGGACGATTCCAAAAAATTGCCCGCCGAGCGCCGTGAAGTCCTCTCCATGCGCATTCGCGAACACGCACTAGCCTGGGCTATTGCTGAGGTGGACGCGAGCCGCATCGACGCGTGGAACATTTATCAGGCAAGCCGCATGGCAATGGCCGAAGCCTTAAGCCTCCTGAAAATCCCGCCTGATTATTTGCTTCTCGACGCCATGCAGCTCGACGTTTTGATCGAGCAAAAATCGCTAATTCATGGCGACGCACTTTCCGTTTCCATTGCGGCCGCGTCGATCATCGCGAAAGTCGAGCGCGACCGGCAGATGCGCGAATGGGACCAAATTTATCCTCAATATGGACTCGCGCAACACAAAGGCTACGCCACGCCCGAACACCTCGCTGCTTTGCGCGCGCATGGCCCCACCCCGCACCATCGATATTCCTTTTCTCCCGTGCGCGAGGCCGCGTGCTGGGCCGCGGGAGCGACGCAAGTCTCCTTGCCTCTATCCACAGTTGAAACCTCCTGACAATCCAGCAACCGTGCCAAATTGGGTTCTATAGCCGCAACCCCCCTCATTACTGCCAGGTACGCTTTTAAATGGCTCGCGTTGACTTCGGATTTTGCCGCGTGCTAGCGTGAAATCTAAGCTTGTAAGGGAGATCTTTAAATAATCCCGCAGGCTGCCCTATTTGCCGCGTCGCGGCGAATCGACGATCCACCATTGCCCAGCTTCCGATTTTTTGACAGGAACAATGGAAAGAGCTTCTCAAGATGGCTTATAACAAAACCAAACATTTGAATGCGGCGCAAAAATATCTCCAACAGGGGAAGATGCCGCAGGCCATCCTCGAATACCAACAAATTCTTAAAAACGAGCCAAAAGACCAGGTCACCTTAATGACTCTGGGAGATTTATTTGTTCGCCAGGGCGATACGTTCCAGGCTCTCGAATATTTTGAGCGGCTGGCGAAAATTTTCTTGAATGACGGCTTCACAACCAAAGCCATCGCCATTTATAAAAAGGTAGCCAAGCTTGCTCCGGAAGAAAGCCGCCCGCTCGAACGCCTCGCTGAACTGTACGTGCAACAGGGAGTATTGAGCGAAGCGCGTCCTCTTTATTTGCAGCTGGCCGAAATGCAATTAAAAGCGGGGCGCCAGCCGCAGGCTGCCCTTCTGCTGCGAAAGTTGCTCGAAGCTGAACCTGATAATATGCGCGTTCAAATCAGGCTCGCGGAACTGCATCTTTCGATGGGACAGCAAAAGGAAGCCATCGAAACTTTTTATGGAGCGGCACAAAAGCTGACTGAACAAGGCGACCATGTGGAAGCCATCCGCTTGTCCGATCGCATCCTCGAGCTGGATTCCACGCACAAGCCAACCTTCCAATTAAAAGTGCAGGCATTAAAGGCCAGCGGAAAAAGTGCCGAAGCCGGCAAGCTTCTGGAAACTCTTCCGGATCGCGAAGAAGGCGGCGAAACAACTTCCATATTGCTGAACCTGTACATGGAAAGCGCCCAGATTGTGAAGGCATCGGACCTCGCAGAAAAAGTATTCGCGCGTGATCCCAAACAATTCGCGATCCCTCTGAAAATCGCCAACTCGCTTCTGGATTCCGGCGATGTAGAGCGCGCGCATCGCATGCTTGGATTAGTCCGTGATGCGATGACCGACGCGGGTGAACATGAACCTTTGGCTCAATCGCTCATGCGTCTCGCAGAAAGCAAGCCCGGACAAATTGAGCCCCTCGAGTGGCTCGTAGATCTCTATGGCCGGGCCAGCGATTCGTTCCGTTTGCCGGATGCCCTTGCTCAGCTCGCGGCCGCATATGAATCCGCGGGCGATGAACCAAAGGCGCTCGCGACCTACGAAAAACTGCTGGAGCGAACTCCCGAAGACGAAACTACGCGCCGAAAATACATGCGTCTGCGGTCGAAGTCCGGCCTGGAGCCGCTTTCCGGAGAAGTTGCCCCCGTTGTGAAAATGGCGCCGACCGAAGAAGCTGCGCAGCAACCAGCAAGTATCAAACCGGCCGGTGCGGGGCTGGATGAAGAAACAGAACGGTATGTTACTCAAGCTTTGACCGACGTCGATTTATTTTCAAGCTACGGTCTCACTCAGAAAGCAATCGATCTGCTTGAGTCTGTCCTGGACCGCGCTCCTCGCCATGCTCCTATTCTCGAAAGGTTGCTGGACCTTTCTGTTGGCGCGGGAAATAACGGGCGCATTGCGGAACTCGCCAGCATTCTGGAGCAAATCGCCAAGGAGCAGAATGATCGCGCAGGAGTGGAGCGATATTCAGAGCTCCGCCGCCGCTTCCAACCCGGTGCAGGCAATGCTCCCGCAGATGAAAAGTCGCCGGCTCCTGCCGCAGCCGTTACGGCACCGGAATTTACCGTCCCTGTGATTCAAGCTGAGCTTGACGAACCTGTGGAAGAAGCTCAGCCGGAAGCGGAATTTAGCGTTCCAGCTCCGACTCCCGAGCCGGTAGAAGCAGAATCCAGCGTGCACGAAGTGGATCTTTCCGATGAATGGGCTGCGTTGTCTCAACAACTTGAAACGGCAATGATGGATGAGCCAAATCCCGCCGCCCAGCAATCCGAATCGCAGCCGCAAGAAATGGAAATTCCATCTCCTGTCCTGGTTCCACAACAAGTAGCGCAATCCGAAGCGGAAGCAACCGCACAAATCCCGGCATATGATTTCGAACTGCAGGCAGCCGAACCAACGGCAGCCGCGCGAAGTGAAACCCAAGCGGCAGACTCAATGATTGCGGATCTAGCGGGAGACTTGGAATCATTTGCATCCTCCCTGGGAATTTCCAATGCGCCACCGCTTGCGCCGCCAAAAATTTCGAACCCTACCACCGTCGAGCGCACCACCAAAGCTCCCGCTGCGCCATCAACCGGAAACGGAGCAAAGGCTCCCGCATCGTTGGGGCCCCTTGACGGACCATTGGGCGACCTGTTCGAAGAATTTCGCACTGAGCTGGGCGAAACAAAAGAAGATGAAGATCTCGAAACGCATTACAACCTGGGAATCGCTTACCGGGAAATGGGCCTGCTGGAAGAAGCCATCAGCGAATTTCAGAAGGTGGCCAGCTTTGCCGATAAAGGGCCCGCTTTCCGATATGCTATGCAATGTAGTACCCTTTTGGGATTGGCATTTATGGAGAAGGGGCAACCAGCCATAGCCGCAATCTGGTACGAACGTGCTCTCAAAACCCCTGGGCTTGACCAGGAATCGATTCTCGCGTTGCGATACGATTTGGGAGTCGCCCAGGAGTTGGCGGGAGATGAAAAGGCGGCATTCAACAGCTTCTCGCAGGTGTACGCGTTGAATATCGATTACCGCGACGTATCGGAACGGATTGCCCTTCTTGGGAAGGCGCGCTAACCGCACCTCGAATGAAATCTTTCCTGCACGTGTTGCTTACCCTGGATGTTTTTCTGCTCGGCGTGCTGCTGATCATGGTTCCCTGGTATGGCTATTGGGATCATAATTTTTTTCTCGATAAATTTCCCAGCCTGATTCCCATTCTCCTGCACCCTTCGATGCGCGGCGCTGTCACCGGTTTGGGAACGCTCGACATTCTTCTTGCCTCCAGCATGTTGAGAGGACGGACGCCCTCCGTTGCGAATCGAACGTAATCCGATTTTCTGTTACGTAACGGATCGGCGAACGTTTGAAGTCTTGCCTGCTTCCGCGCGTCCCAAGCGCGATCGAGTCCTCCTGCCTGAAGTAGATTCGCTTTACGATTCGATTTCCCGGGCCATTGCCGCGGGAATCAGCTGGATTCAAATTCGCGAAAAAGATCTCGATACGCGGACGCTGCTGGAAGTCGCGCGCTTTGGCGTTGCCAAATCTCATGGGACATCCACGCGTGTGCTGATCAACGATCGTCTGGATGTGGCGCTGGCTGCGAACGCTGCGGGGATTCACCTCGGCGAAAAATCCCTCCCACTTGAAGTTGTTGTCGAGTGGCGGCGTTGCAGCGGACAAACGGATTTCCTGATTGGCGTTTCCTGCCACTCCCTGGAAGCCGCGTGCGCCGCTGCGACGGGTGGTGCCGATTACATTTTTTTCGGCCCGGTTTTTGCCACTCCCTCCAAAGCGGCATTCGGCGCGCCGCAGGGAATCGATCGGCTTCGCGAAGTGTGCGCCTCCGTTAAAATTCCTGTGCTGGCGATTGGCGGGGTGAATCTTGAAAATGCGCGGGATTGCCTGAAAGCGGGAGCCTCGGGTATCGCAGCGATTCGACTATTTCAGAATGCGAAGGAAACGGTTGAATTAAAAAGAATTTCACTTTAAGTAGAACAGGCTGAAGCCTGTTCTACTAAACCCACTCCACTCCCAAATTTTTCAACTTTTCGCGAAGTCCATACATATCCAGGCCCAGTTCCCCGGCCTTCAGGCGCTCGCGATTTTTGGCCTCTTTCGCAAGGCGAACCTCGCACGCGCGCACAACTTCGGCGGCATCCTGCCGCGGGACCACGACAATTCCGTCCACGTCGCCGACAATGATGTCTCCGGGATGAACCAGCGCTCCCGCGCAGACAATGTCGATGTTCACGTATCCGGCGGTTTCTTTCACCGTTCCTTGCGCGGAAATTGCGCGTGAAAACGACGGGAATTGCATGGCGGTTAAATCTGCAACATCTCGCACGCCGGCATGGATCACGAGTCCCTTGATTCCATGCGCCTGGCAGGACGTAGCCAGCAATTCTCCGAAAAATCCGTCGGTGGAATCGGAATGCGTCGCCACGACCAGAACGTCACCCGGCTTGCATACTTCAATCGCGGCATGGAACATCAGGTTATCGCCGGGATGGCATAGGACAGTGACCGCGGGACTTCCAATACGCGCGGTTGGATAAATTGGACGCATGTAAGGAAGCATTAGCCCTGTGCGGCCCTGCGCTTCGTGGACCGTCGCCGTGCCGAACTCCCCGAGTTTTCGAGCCAGCTCGGGATCGGGCCGCTCGATATTGCGAACGATTCTCGGCTTCATGGAAAATTCTCCGTAGTCTATTGAATTCCGCCAGCGAAACGAATGGGGCCAATTATTCTCGACTGTGTTTATGCAAGAAGTACAGACGGATTCGTGACCGTCATTCGCCGAATTTGATCGACGCTGAATCCGGCATCCAGCATTTTCTGCGTGAACATCGCAAAGCCTTCGGCGACGGGCGGATTAATCGTTTGGCCCAAATCCGTAGATAGCACGCAGCGCTCCGGACCCACAACACGAATCGCTTCCATCACCGCTTCCCACGGAGCTTTTCCCGTGTGCATGGTGGTGAAGCAATGCTCGATGTATGCGCCCATGTCCGCGAGGTGCTTCTGCTCGTCGGATGTCAGATTCTGCGATGGAAACTCGGCGTGCGTCACCAGCACTTTTTGTGTTCCCATTTCTCGCGCGGTCTTCACCAACTCAAAGATTTCAACCCGTCCCAGATGCCCCGTGGCCAAAATCATGTTGTGCTTGGCGATGATCTCGACGCAGCGCTTCGTAACTTCCGAAGTATTTCCTTCCAGATCGAGCACCGTCAGCGGCGGTGGCGCGATTCCCGTTGCCGCAAGTTCGCGCTGAATTTTTGCCCAGAACGGCAGTTTCACATTCGGGCCATCCAGGCGACCGGCGGTTTCATTATTTGCATCGACGGTCGGAAACCATACGATTTTGCAGCCTGATCGTCCAGCCAGCTCCAGCGCCACGGGATTCAGTCCGCCAACGGAATGATTCAGCGTGATGGCGCCGTAAGCGGCAATCCCCGGCACGGCTTTCGTCACAACCTTGGCGCGCTCGGCTGTTGGAAAATAATGCGACTTCAGAACAAATCCCTTCAGCCCGCGTCCCAGAAATTCTTTCGCTAAATCCAGATCGTCAATGCGCCGCTCAATCACATCAGGTGCGACGTGCACCTGCAAATCATAAGCGCCCTGCAGACACTTCCACGCGGAGTCCGTGGCCGGCGTGACGTTCGCTCCGCCTTCTCCGCCGCCAGGCGACATTGCGGTCATATCGTGGTCCTTTCCGTTCGACGATCTATTTTTAGGTCAGCAAAATGGCGCTCAAATTTAAATGAATATATGAAATTTATCGAATTGAATTTGATGGCACTGAATATACCTCATCTTTGAGTCATTTCAATATAAGAGGGTTTAAGTGGCGCGGGCTGAAGCCTGCGGGGTTATAGTTTTGTAGCGACGGCGTCTCGCCAGCGGGTTTCAGCTACCAAAACGCAGTGCAAAACCGCCGGCGGGACGCCGGCGCTACAGAGGGTCCCGCAGGCTGAAGCCCGGCCCGAGCCAATGGAACCCATCGCTTACAATTTATTTTTAGTTGCGCTGAGAAAGAAAATAATTAATGGCAGCTTTGATCATCGGCAAATGTGCCGCTGACGAGCATGGAACTGAGGAAGCGGCTGCAATTGGCGATCTTGGCAAGAGCGGTATCGCTCTGCAGCGCGTCGGGGCGAACAGAATTGGTAGCGTTCATCGACTGGCGCGCGGAAACCACATCATTCGCCCAACGTGACAAATTTGAAAATTCGTTTTGAAGAAGCTGCATCGCATCCCCATCTCCCGGTGTGGACGCCGCGATGCTCACTTGATCGAGATTATATTGCACGCGATTTTGATAATCCTGCGGCCACGTTCCGACGACCGGCACTCCGTACGTAAGAATCGTGCCAACCGCTCCACGCCACTCTCGCATCTCCGCCAACTCACCAATCGCCAAGCTTGCAAAATTTCTGGTGAGGGCGCCGGAAGGAACCGGCGGCTGCGAAGGCTGCTGAGATTCAGGCGCTGGGGCAGGGGCTGAGGCTTGAGCATCGGGTGGCTGCGGCTCGGGAAAAGAAAGGACCACTCGATTGGGCTCAAGCGTTACGGAGCCGTTCATCAGCTGCGCCACGGTTTCCACGTCGATATAGGCGTGGCCATTCATTTGTACGACGCTTCCCTGTTGTTTCCCATTTACGATCAGCGCGCGGCTTGGTTTAGTCTGCGCAAATAAAATTCCCGCGAACACAAATATCATCGCGAATAGAAAAAAGTAGAGGATTGTGTTGCGTTTTCTCATGTTAACTCCGCTTCCATGCAATTCGGACTGCGGTCAACCGCCAATCAATAGGTTACAGCGGTTGCAGCCGGGCTCCTAGCGGCAGTTCCTGCAAGATTTGATGCAACTAAAAATGGAAAGGGGGGTATATAAAATTAAAAAGGGCGAAATGTGCGGCCTTCGCGGTAGTTCGCTCCTTGTAGCATTGTTTTTAAATCTTGGGCAGCCCGGCCTCTTTGTAGCGCGTCATGGGCGTTTACCTGTATTTTCTCAGTCTTTCTCTGACTTTCCTCTGCGCCCTCTGTGTGAAGTTTTTTACTTGATCGCGAGAGGATTCACGGGCGACGCCACGGCGCCCGTTACCGGCAAAGCCGGCGCCACAAACAGAAATTCGTAGCGCTTGTCATCCGCACATTCTTTTGACAGTTCGGAAAGATCGAATATTTCGCCAACCGTTAGGCCCATGATAGGAATGGAAATCCAGTGCCAGGGCTGGTTGGCATCATCCGATTCGTTGGGCCGGACCTCCGCTCCCCATGTGTCGGTGGCGATGGCCGCGACTTGTTTTTTGTGCAGCCAGTCCAGCGTTTCAAACGCGAGGCCCGGTGCGTCGCCGCCCGAATATCCGTCCCACGTCTTTGCAGAAAGCATGGCTTCCATCTGCCCGGTGCGAACGATCAGGTAATCCCCGCGCCGCACTTCGACCCCAAAATGCTTTTCAGCCTTGTCGAGCATTTCGTTGGTAATGGCGAAAGAATCCGGCAGGTATTCCATTCCGAGCATGCGCGGAATATCGAGCAGCACGCCCCGCCCCACCATCCGATCCTTGGTCTTCTCGATGCCGCATTTCTGCGCGCCCGCCGAAGTCACCGTGCGGCAGTCATACCCATTCCACATGTGATTGCCATAGAAAATATGGCCCAGCCCGTCCCACTGCGTGCCGGCTTGCGTGGGCATCATGATTACGTCGTCAGACCCGCGAATTTTGCGGCTGTCCAGCACACCCGAGTAAGCGTCGGTTCCAGTGCGCAGCATCAAATGAATGGGATTGAAGCGCCCCATCGCCGGGTATTTCGTTTTTCCACCCTGCGGCCCGTTGCTGTCATAGTTCAGCGCCAGTGAAATGACTTTGCCCCGTTGCACCAGTCGCGTTGCCGCAACAATGTCTTCCGGCCGCACATAGTTCAGCGTTCCAATTTGATCGTCCGGACCCCATTTTCCCCAATTTTTTAGCCGCTCCGCCGCCGCATGTATATCGGCCATGGTCAATTTACGCGTTGATGCTCCCGAGTCTGCCATCCGTCCTCCAAGGTCTTTGGTCCGTAGCTGCATGAACCTTCGAACTCATGATTTCAGCCCGTCATTGTACTGAAATTGAAAGGAACGTGTTTGAGGTTTTTGCCAAAACGGCTGATTTAACTGAGGGACGTCAGTAGCACTGGCTTCAGCCTGTGGGGTTTAGGCTTTGCAAAGCCTAAATTCCACAGGCTGAAGCCTGTGCTACTAAAAACAAATTCTTTTACGAAAGTGAGATTATTTATCCGGCAACGCGAAAACGTAAATCGCGTCGCCGCTGAGCGGGTAGCGCACGTCAGGCAAGATTGTGCGCGGCACGTTGCGCGGGCTGCCGCCGCCGAGGCCTGTGGTGACGGCCACGTATTGTTTGCCGCCTACGCTGAAGGTAACAGGGAAACCTTGCACCGAAGTGCCGAGGCGAGTTTGCCACAGAGTTTTTCCGGTATTTACGTCGATGGCGCGGAAGACGCGATTAATATCACCGACAAAGGCGATGCCGCCTGCCGTCGAAAGCACAGCCGTAAGGAACGAGGGCCGCTGCTGCACGTTCCAAATTTCTTTCATCGTCTTCACGTCGAATGCCGCTAGCCTGCCCACGTTGCCATCCGTGCCGGGCATTTCGTAAAACAGGCGGTCGCCCTGCGTGCCGCCCGAACCATCCACGAACTCCACCTTGCGCCCGGACATTTCCATGCAGCTCTGGCTGAGCGGAATGATGAGATGCTCCGTCGCGGGATCGTAACTCATGGCCTGCCAGTTATGGCCGCCTTCCGTGCTTGGGCAGATGGGAGTCCACTTGCCGATTTCCTGTTCGAGAATGTCCGGCCGATAAGTGAGCTTTCCTGTTTTTTCATTCACGCTGAAAATATTTTGAAATAAAGTTTCCTTCGCGCCGATAAATTCTCCGGTCTTGCGATCGAGCTTCCAGAGAATTCCAGCCTTGCCGATTGTGAAAAGTGTTTTGCGGTCACCGATATCGATCAGCACGCGCTCGTATACTTCGTCCATGTCCAGCGTTTCACCCTGCACGTGCTGGAAGTACCATGCGAGTTTTCCATCATTAGGATTCAGCGCGAGCGTTGAGCTGGAATAGAGCGCGTCGCCTTTTGTGCCGCGGCTAACTTGCATCCACGGCTTGGCTTGCGCCACGCCCCAGTATGTCAGGTTCAGTTCAGGATCGAAGCTGCCGGTGATCCAGGTTTCCGCACCGACGCGCAGCATGTTGGGAAGATCGCCCCAGGTGTCGCCGCCCGGCTCGCCCACACGCGCCAACGTGTTGAAGCGCCACAAAAATTTCCCTGTCGCTGGATCCATCGCGCTGATGAAGCAGCCCTGTTCCTTTTCATTCGCCTTGTAACGGTCGCAGCCATTCTCGCCCTGTATTACCTGCCCGTGGATGATGATCGGACCGCTCGAACTTCCATACCCTTTCGTGGTGTCGCCAAGAACCGCATCCCAAACAGTTTTTCCGGTGCGCGCATCGAGCGCAAATACATGCGCGTCGGTTGTGGCGACAAAAACTTTATCCTGGTAGATGGCCATGTTGCGCATCGCGCCGGTCCCGCCGGATGAGATTCGCGGAGGCCGCAGGCGGTTTTCCCAGATGAGGTCGCCGGTACGCGCGTCGAGCGCTTGAACGATGTTGTCTGTGTTCACCAGGTAGATGATGCCGTTGTGGACCAGTGGCGTGGGCTCGTTGGCCGCCACACTGTCATTCATATTCCATTCCCAAACGAGCCGAAGATCTTTCACGTTGTCGTGATTGATTTGCGAAAGCGCGCTGTGATTCCATCCCTGGTAGTTGCCGCGCACAATGAGCCAGTCGGCGGGATCTGGCTTGAGCAGCATCTCGTCCGTCACCGGCACGTAATTTTTCACTTCGCCCATAACCGAGAGCCCAAGAGGCATTCCTGTCCCAGGCCGCGCCGTCGTTGCCGCTCCTTCTTGCTGCGCGGGTGGAAGGACTGGTGCAGCACCTGTTGTGACAGCTCCAATCGGTACGATAGTTTCCGGCGTCAGCGCCTTAGCGCCGGGAGTTGCGCCATTGGCCTGCAAAATATAGGCGACCAGATTGGCGGTTTCCTCATCGCTGAGCGAGCCGGGATTGCTCAGCGGCATCGCGGTTCGAATGCGAGTGAAAAGGTCGCTCGTCGGCCGGTTGCGCCACATATTCATAAAATTTGCGCCGGCGAGCGGAGGTGCTTCGAACGTTCCCTTCATGTCTGGCAAGTGGCAGGCCGAGCAGGTCGCTGCATAAAGGGTGCGTCCCGCGCTTGCCTGATCGGATGTGAAGGGGCCGCTGCGCGCTGATTGTTGCGCGGCGACAAATTTATTTCCGGCCAGCGATATCGCAAAAATGATTGCGGCGCATGCTGCGAAGCGGCTTACACGAGATCCAGGTTTCATCATAATTTTCTCAGTAAATTTTCTGGTCCAGCATTGTTGCGCCCACCTTCAGGTGGGCATCTTGCACTCCGGCACATGCCCACCTGAAGGTGGGCGCAACAATGATTATTTCAACAGCCAGCCCCACAAATTTCCGTCTGGCGCGCCCTGCGATTGAATTTGCACATACAGGCGATCGTTCCGCAGATCTTCGATCTGGCCCGGCGAAAGATCCACCGTGCCGGTGACCGTCCCTTTTTCCGCTTTTGTCACGGATAAATCCAAAATCACGGGGCCGGGAATTCCCTTGGGACTGCGATGAATCTGCACAGTCGTTGCAGGCGAGCGCAGTCCCTCGAATGTTCCTTGAATCGTTAGCTTTTTACCATTCAATGTGGCGGTAAGCGAACCGGTTCCTGCTACGGTGGATAGCATGGAAACGTTGATCGGGACAGGCGACAGGCGCGCCTTGAAAGTTTCCCCGCTTTGTGCGGCGAGAACGGACGCGAATAATATAAATGCAGCCGCCAGAAATGTCGCTAATGCCTTTTGTCTCCCGCGCTGTATCGCCATCATTGGTATCGACCTTAGCCCCGAAAGACAGGGAAGTTCATATTTAAAGTTTGAAATTTCAACTTGAATGCCAAACACCGGTTTCCGGCTTTACGCCATTGCTAATCAGCACGACGCCGCCAATACCGGTCTCATCGACGTGCACTCCGGAGCCGATCTGAGGACTACTCACAGCAGGACGCGAAAGAAAACAAATCGAGGCGAGAAGGATCCACAACATCGCGCGTGATTCCTCGCGAGTTCTTCCTCCTGTTGCCATTCACCTCAAAACTGCAGCGGAAAGACTCAGCCCTCTGCAATCGGGCCAAGCCCCTCCGCCGCAGTGATTCGGTTAAATGATGCTTAATTCGCCAATGGATTGGGGCGAATTTGCATATGGGTTACCGAGCCTTTGTGCGTTTCCGTGAATTTGGGCATGTAGGAGCTGTAGGTCATCCAAAGACCCCGTCCCTTCCAGCCCGCGTTTGGATCGTCAATTCGACCATCCAAACCACGCGTATAGTAGGGCAACGGGTAAGGAAGATGAAATACAGAGAATTTTTCCGTCTTCGGATCGAATACGAACATTGCGTCGGAAGCGGTTCCAGTGACGATCACGGTGTCCTTGCCAAGACCCGATGCGTTAAATTGATCTACCCACAGGAAGTAGGGGAAATCGGTGGTGCCGGTTTCGCTTCCGGTGCCCTTAAATTTTACTCCCGGATCTTCCCAGAATTTCCACTCGCCGGTCTTGACGTCCAGGCGACCGAGATGACCGCTGCCGAGCGAAACCCAAACATTCCCGTCCGTGCTGAAGTCAATGCCATGCGGGAAACGTCCCGGGGCAGGCAGCGGGTAATCTTTGAATTTGCCCGTCTTCGGATCGAGCATGTATACCTTGTTCGCCGGGGCAAGGGCTTGGGGAGATGTTTCCCAAACGGTGCCATCGATAGGACTGATAGCCACGCCGTAACCCGTTCCTGGGACCATCTTCTTCGTGTCCATATCGATGCGCATCCACGTGTGCTGAGCAGCTTGCTCAGTCCCTTGGATGTTGTTCAAATCCAGCTTTTTGGTGTCCATTTCACCCATCGCGGAGCCGCCGCCGTCCGTCCAGATCCGGTCTTGCCAATCGAACTGGAGGTGATGGGTGTTGTAGGCGGTGTCGACGGTGACAAATTTATTGGTTTTTGTGTCGTAGTAACCGAGCTCCATATTGTTACCGTTTTTGGACAGAAGATTGAACGCGATATCCTTCGCAGCTGGGTCATTGTTATCCGCGGCGTCCAGGGCGATCGTATCCTTGGCCCAGGCCGGATAGAATTTGGCACCGCCGGCGCGAATCTGCTCCGTCATCCAGACTCTGCCGTTCTCATCCATCATAGGATTGTGCGGACTGTCCATCCATTCCTTGTCTTCGCCCGTATACGCTTGCTCTTCTTCCGCCCCGTGGTAGTAGTCCTTTGTCAGGGAGAAGCCATGGCTCTTGTCTCTTGGTTCGAGGTTAAGCCCTTCGACGGTGTTCTTCACCGGATCCAAAATCCATACCATGCCTCCGCCGGTTCGATCCCCACCGTACACTTTCCCGTACGGGTACAACGATGGATTGCGCTTGTCCGTGGAGACTAAATCATGAATAAAGGAAATTGGGGATCCCCAATCCCACTCAGTCAAAACGACATTGCGTTCGAGGCCGGTTGGCCGCGGCGGAGCGGGAGGAACTTCTCCTGCCGCGATGCGGGCGCCCCAATCGGCGAGGACCTTCTCTACGGTAGTTTTGCCGAGAAAATTGAGCTCTTGATGCATCGCCTTAGCGCGAGAGAAGACAGCATCCCACTCTTCAACCGTGGTATAGCGGCGCGTGGCGACCATGCCGAGTTCGTGGCAGTGATTGCAGCCGTTCCTCTGGTCACCAAGCCATTCTTCCGAAGTCTTATACCTGGCGGGGAGATCGCTGCCCGTAGGAGGCTGAATCAGCGACGTCCAATAGCTGGCAGGATAGATCTTCGCCGCCTCTTGCGGAGTTGCGGCGTTGGCGACCTTAAGCGTAACCTTGCCGCCGCGCTCTCCCTTAACAGGCTCCGAGTCCTTCAGCCCGTAACCGCGCACCCATAGCGTGTAAGCTCCATCCGGCAGGTCAGGAACCAGGAATCGCCCCTGATCGTCCGTGACTACAATCTTGCGGAACGGCACCGACAATTTCGTCTCGGCGATCACCCAGACCCCAGCCTCGGGCTTTCCGCCTGTGCTGTTCAGTACAACGCCGCCTATACTGGTCTTATCAACTTTCACTCCCGAGTCGCTCTGAGGGCTGCCCGCAGCGGACAGCGATATCAAGCAAATCGACGCCAGCAGGGCCCACATCATCGCGCGTGTGATTCCTCGCATATAGGTTTCTCCTTGCATTCAAACGTGACTTGTTGTTTTTGGTACAGCTCACTTTTGCTGTACTGGGCTTTATATAATGAAGTAGACGAAAGCGCTACGTATTTGGTTTCGAATTAGGTAGCGCGGGCTTCAGCCTGCGGGGTTTGGTCCTTGCTAGTTCTAACCCCCGCAGGCTGAAGCCCGCGCCACTTAATGCCCAACGCGCTCGCGTGGCTGGCTCTGCTCGACTTCATAGCGGAGGATGGCGAGCGTTCTGTACACGGCATGCACAAATTTTCCGTAGGGTGCCGATAAAAAGAGCGCCGCGATGCTGGCGAGGTGCAGCACGAGAATGATTCCCATGGCGGACGTATCGCGCAGGATGAGCGTAAGCATTCCCGTCAGCGCAGCGAGGCCGAGCGTAACGAGGAAGACGTAGTCCATGCCGACGGCGGCTCCCTCTGCTGGTGCGCGATCACTTTGCAACTTGAAGTAGATCAATCCGCCCGTTCCAATGAGAAGCGCTACGCCGCCTACCGTGCCAAAAATAACGGGCGCGCTGGTGAGCGAATACGGCGGAAGCATGTGAAAAAAATCTTGATAAATAAATGCGAGCGTCGTGGCGACGAAATCGCTCAAGAGTCCCCAAAAAGTGAGCGAGTGGTAAAACCGTCGAACCGAGGATGGCCGCTCATCCGGATAAAAGCATCCCGGCCCACCGCCCTTTAAATAGCGCAAGCCAAGTACGGCTCCCATAGCCGTGACCATTGCTTTCATGCCAGCACGCCCGCTCACGGCGGTGCTTGTTTCGCGCCAGAAACGCGAGCCTCCGTTCAGCCACACAACGATCCCGTAAAAAAATAGAATCATCGCGCCTACAACCATCGCGATGTACGGAACCACTTCGTAAAACGCGCCCGGCCCAACATGCTCTGCAAATAAATTTTCCGAGGGAATAAAAAGCAGAGCGAGAATCGCGACGAGTCCCGCAACAGATGACGCGAGCGTAACCGTCACGCTTCGATTCTTGAACGCGCGGCCAAGAAAATCGGGCCAGCTCCAGCGGCGATATGTTTCCACACGCGCCTGCGCAAGAATTTGCGGAATGTTGATGGCGAATTCGTGCGGCGGCGTGAACATGCACGCGTAATAGCAGGCGCGGCAGTCATGGCAAAGATTGGAAAGATAAAAAACGTCGCCTTGCTTGAAATCGCGGCGCGTTTCAATCGCGCGAAATACGGGGCAATATCCCTCGCAATAACGGCACGCGTTGCAGATGACCAATTGGCGATTCGCTTCTTCAAAAATATCAAGACCGGGCACTATTTGCCGCCTCTCTGCCCGCAAGTCTGCCGAACACGGAGCCTATCGTCAGCCCGAAGCCGCCGAGGTAGCCCTTGGTTAAAATATTTCCGGACATGATTTCTCCCGCCGCAAAAATATTCGGGAATGGCTTGCCATGTTGATCGACAACGCGCGCGCAGTCGTCTATCTCAACTCCCATATAGGTGAAAGTGATCCCCGGGCGCAGCGGCAACGCATAAAAGGGCGGACTGTCAATCGGCATCGCCCAATTGTTTTTCGGAGGATTGATGCCGCGCGTGCTGTTCCCGTCAAGACGATCCATGCGCAGATCCGTGTTTCCGGCTGTCGCATGATTAAATGCCGTAACCGTTTCCACGAACGTGCGTGAATCGAGGCCAAGCAGCGGCGCGAGCGCTTCCAGCGTGTCAGCCTGAAACGGTTTGAACATTGGCGGCAGAAACCGGTTGATCGCTTTTGAGTCGACCACGCCATACGCAATCTGTCCCGGCTGTCCGGCGATCAGCGTTCCCCAAATCGCATAGCGCTTGGGCCAGATATCTTCGCCCTCATCGTAAAAACGGCGCGCATCGCGGTTCACCACGATGCCGAAGGGAACCACGTCCAGCCGCGTCACGATCCCGCCGTCAAATCTCGGCGCGCGCGCATCCACGGCAATCGCATGAAAACCTTTTGGATCGCCAATCGATTTTGCGCCGTTTTTCATCAGCGCGGCGAGCATCACGCCATCGTTGTACGGCGAGCCGCGAATAATAAAATTTTCCGCCGCATCGCCCCAATGCCGCTTCAGCCATTCGATATTCGCTTCATAACCTCCGGCCGCCACAACCACGGCGCGCCCGCGAATCAGTTCCCCGCCATTCTCATTTTTAAGTTGCACCGCTTCAAATTTGTCATTCTCAATGACAATATCTTCCACCAGCGCGTTGTAGCGCACCGCGATTCCCATGCGCTTTGCCGTAATGTAATACGTGTTCAGCAACGCCTTGCCGCCACCCAGAAACCAGCGATTGGTGCGCCCCAAATGCAAAGTGCCCGCCAGCGGTTGCTGCCAGTGAACGCCATGCTTGCTCATCCAGGCGGGAAGCTCGCTCGATTCGCGAATCGCCATCTTCGCCAGGTCCATGTTTTCCGGGCCACCGGTCACGCTGATCAGGTCTTTTAAATGCTCTTCTTCGGAGTATGGCCCGGAAAAAAACTGGTCAGCTTCCGCGTGCGAGCAGCGAATATTGCGCGTGTGCCGCGTGTTTCCACCGCGCATATGCTCCGTAGCGCGTTCGAGCACCAGCACGCTGCATCCCGCCCCGCGCGCCTGCAACGCCGCGCACAGCGCCGCGTTTCCGCCCCCAACCACAATGACGTCGTACCTCTCCGACATATTTCTCCCAAAAAATATTTACTGCTTTCCACACTGCCTTGTGCGATGGAAAAGTATACCCCAGCGCCGTCACTTCATTCCGCTTCGGCTGTGCTTGTCCGAAATTGGAAGGAAATGGAGAGCGTGTTTGCAGGTTTTGTGGCGCCGGCGTCCCGCCGGCGGATTTGATTCTCAGCATCGCGGCGAAAACCGCCGGCGGGACGCCGGCGCCACAAAACCCATGTCCCCTCATTAGGATTGCCGAATTTGAGCGGTTGCGGCGTCGCTGGAAGCGCGCTCTGAAGTGATATGATCCCACCATGAGCGCTGACCCAACACAGCGTGCAAGCGAATCGTTCCCGACACGGGAACAAATAAACAAATCACTGGTCGAGCAGGCATTTCAAGACGTGTTTGCGTCTGATGCGTTCGATGAAGGCGTAATTGCCCGCTACTTTAGTCCACAATACGTGCAAAAAACTGATGGCCGTACGCTTGATTTTACGGGATTCGTCGCGCACGTGCGTGAACTCAAGCGCATGCTCAAATACGTTACGATCACTTTCGAGCGTCTGGTGGCTGAAGGCACTGCCGTAGTTAGCATCCATCGCGCCGATGCCGAAAAGGTCGCGGGCGGGCGGGTCGCATTGCGCGTATTCGCTCTATTCGTTATCGACTCCGACAAAATCGTGCTCTGCGACGAGCTTACGCGCCTCGAACAAGGTGTCCTCGAGGACCACGATCTCGCCTCGCGATAATTAACCCCAGAACAAATGACATGTCCCATCGCGATGGTTATCGATTCCGATGCGGCCCCCGATTCGCTTTAGGATTTGCAAGGTTTTGTAGCGCCGGCGGGACGCCGGCGTCACAAAACCGGCTTCTCCGAAATAGTGCTCGCACTGGCGACTGAAGAAGATTCAATATTGGACATTGAAGAACTCGGAAGGAAAGCTGTAACTTGGACCCTATTCAACAAATGCAAAACGTACAATATTTGCGAGTGTCTAATTTCCATTCCGAGCCTGTAACGCTTTGTCTCGAGCCATGGGCTGATGAGATTATTATTCCCCCAAAAGTGAATTACGTAATTAAGGCTGAAGGTCCGGCGGGGGGATATTTGGAAGTCGCGTATGGAGCATCAAGAATTACCGTTTACGGATGGTCCGGCTCAATTCTTTTTGTCTTTAGTAATGAGGAATTATTACTGGGGTGCAGAATTCCTGCACCCCTCACGCCTTCAACCTGAATGCTGATTATTCGCTTACCCTTCCCACGGGTTCGGCGCTAAGGCTTCGATGTCACTGATCACTTCGACCACCGCGGGGCGGCCGCTGGAAAGGGCGCGGTCGAGCGCGGAGCGCAATTCGCTGGGCTTCGTGACACGAATTCCCAGCGCGCCCATGTTTTCTGCAATCGAAGCAAAGTTTACTTCGGAGAAATGCCACATCTCGGTATTTTTCGGAGACGGGTTTCCGCCGTAGGCCTGCTTGAAGATCAGGGTTTCCTGGTTCAGCGCGTTGTTGTTGTTGACGACGGTGACGACGGGAATGTTGCAGCGCACCGCGGTTTCGAGTTCCTGCAGGTGATACCAGAAGCCGCCGTCTCCCGTGAAGCAGACCACCGGCTTTTTGGGCATGGCAACCTTCGCGCCAATCGATGCGGGGAAAGCCCATCCGAGCGATCCTGCCGCGCGAATGAAATCCCACGGCTTGGTCACCCAGAACTGTTGCGCCGACCACATACCCGCGTGGCCCGTATCGCACACGACGATCGTGTCCTGCGGCAGCCAGTCTCCCAACTCTTTCATCAGGCGCTCGGGGCGCATCGGCTCGGCGCTGGATTCGCGCAGGGGTTTCACTTCCGCGCGCCACGTGCTCACCGCAGCGCTCGTTTCTTCGAGCCACTTGGCATTGCGCCCGCCTTTGTTTCCGTCCGAGGCAACCACTTGATTCAACATTTGCAGCGCGGTTTTCGCATCGCCCAAAATCGAAACACGATTCGGATAATTCCTGCCCAAATCGCTGGGATCAATTCCAATCTGAATCACGGGCGTGCCCGCAGCAGGAATTTTCCAGAAGTGCGTCACTTGTCCCGCAGTCTGGCTGCCGATGTACAGCACCAGATCCGCACGCGACAAAATTTTATTTGTGCACGAACGCGAATACGTGCCCGGAACGCCGATGTAAAGCGGATGATTATCCGGCACGAGCGAAAAGCCGTTCAGTGAAGTGGCAATAGGAATCGAAAGCGCTTCCGCGAGCTTCAAAACTTCGGCTCCGGCGCCTGACAGGCGCGCGCCACCGCCAACTACAATCACAGGTTTTTGCGCATCTTTCAAAATGCGCGCGGCTTCGGCAACTCGCGCCGCTTCCGGAGCGGGCCGGTACGAGGGAACGTGAGTGAAGCCCGGTTCCGGAATCAATTTCAATTCGGCTTCGTCATGTTCAATGTCGCCTTCTTTTCCAGCGAACAAAATATTGACGGGTGCGGGCGTGCCGGACGTGGCCTCACGAAACGCCTGCCGCAGCAGATCGGGAATGCGGCCCACGGAGTCAGCCTGAAAATTTGCTTTCGTCACCTGCGTGAGCATCGGGAAATCGTCCATTTCCTGATAATTGATCTTGTGCTTCTGGTGGCCCCATCGGCCGCCAGTGAGAGCAATCACCGGGCTGTGGCCCATGTACGCGTCGCGCAAACCCGCGGCCAGGTTCGCTGCGCCCACGGCCTGTGCCGCGCAAATTCCGGGACGCCCGGAAGCGCGCGCATAGCCGTCCGCCATGTAAGCTGCAGCCTTCTCGCCATGCGTTAAAACCCGCTTGATGGGCATGTTGTCCATCTCAGCCAATGCGCGGCTAAGCATTGTAGGAACGAAGAAGAAAGCAGTAACGCCCTGCGCATTCAAAAATTCCGCTATGAATCGTCCACCAGTAATTTTCGCCACAGTCTGCTCCCTTAAAAATGAGGAATAATTTTTTAAAATAATTTTTATTTTTGTAAATAGTGCCGGCGGAGAGACTCGAACTCTCGACCTAGGGATTATGAGACCCTCGCTCTACCCCTGAGCTACACCGGCCAAAATAAAGCGCTCCATGTTACGGATGGATTCCGAGGGCTGTCAAGCAAGGAAAGGTTACCTGAAGTTGAGACGCTTGTCCAAACTGCCTCCGGACTGGGCCCGATTCGGAACTGAATTTTCGATCTCATTGAGAAGATAGGCGCTTAGTTCTAAGTTCTAGTAGTACTGATGTACTGTTGACCGCACCCAAGCAAAATTCTAATTTGTACGTGGACAGTGCGAATGAAATTGCTCCGGGTAAAGGACGGCTAGGGCCGTCCGCCGGGACATTGTCCGAGGGTATTGATCGTTTAGACACAAAGTAACAATTTTGTTCCATTAGGGTACGGGTGTACATATACTGCCTCCGGGTTAGTTTTCCGTCCGGAGGGCTGAATGTACAAGTCTCTAGCTGTTATTGCTTTTGCGCTTATTGTTTTGTCGGGTGCGATGGGGCTTAGGAACGTTGCTGTGGCTAACGCCTCAACATCCGCAAGTTCCGGCTTCACAATGCAAGGGCGGCCATTTCCGCCATCTGGCGGCCATTTTCAGGTACAAGGACGACCGTTTCCACCGTCCGGTGGTCACGTCCAAGGACGACCGTTTCCACCGTCTGGTGGGCACATCCAAGGGCGACCATTTCCGCCATCTGGTGGGCACGAGCAAGGGCGACCGTTTCCGCCAAATGGTGGTCGCTAGAAATCGCGTGAACCTGTAGTGAACTGGGTCCACGCGGAGGAGTCAGACCGTGCTGGACCCAGTCAACTATGCGATCTGGCTAGCCGTTCTCCTCGTTGAAATTTTTTCATTTGTTTGCCTGCTCAGACAAAAAGCCTTCTCCAAACATTTCACTCTCGTCTTTTATTTGTGTGCATGCGTAGCCACGGACATTGGCAGCTATAGCATCATTCATGCCTCGGGCTACGAATCGGATACCTACTTTTATTTTTACTTTTACTCGCAATCTCTCCTGACGATCTGCCTCTATTTTGTGCTCATGAATTTGTACTCCCATGTCTTTTCGGAAATGGGCGTGGCGAAATACATACGCGCGTGCGCTCTCTTGATTTTGGGTGGAACGGCTGGGATTTCTTATTACCTGGTCGCCGTATCCTCCAACCGGATGGTTACGCACTTTGTCGCAGAGCTCGGGCAAAACCTGTATTTTGTCGGCGTTGTCTTGACCTATCTACTTTGGGGCGCCATGGCGAAACTGCGGGAAAACAGAACGCGTTTGCTGCAGCTTGTTCTTTCAATGGGCGTGTACGTAAGCCTGTCGGCGGGAAGCTACGCAATGAACAATCTCTATCCCAATCATACTTTCTGGCAGTATTTCTTCCCGGTTACTTCCATTTGGTTGCCGCTGTCCTGGGCCTATACGTTTACAAAGGTTCCGGCGGATGCGCAATTGGCCACGGCGAGGGTGTTGGCGCCGAATCAATGATTGCCAGCCTAATCTGCGGAATATCATCCTTAACGCTGTTGCAATTCTTTGTCTCCTACAGCCGTTCTATTATTGCGGAATCTCGCGGCCACAAACTCTCCGAACAAGCCCGTGAAATTTGCGGCATTACAACCAGTTCACCTGACGTCGAGCATTTCGGGCGACTGAACCAGTTAATTGCTCTCTGCCCGGAAGTGGATGATGACGGCTTTAAGGTAAGAACAGTTTCCATGTATTTCTATTTATTGGGATTTGCGAAAACCATAATGAGCTGGGCATTTCCGGCCGCCAATCCGTGGATTGAAGCAGAGCGCGGCGGGTGTGCTTATGTAGCTGCTGTGGTCCTGGATCGCCGGATCGCTCGTAACCGGATGATCGTCGCGGACCTCGCCAGCCATTAAATTCGAGCAACCGGATCCGGTTTCCGCGGACTTTTCAGAAATTCCTCTTCCGACTGTGAGATTCCTCCCATACTTGTTACCATTCTTGTTTCCGGATTTCCGGCCCGATTCAACACATTTCCGCGTGTGTCATATGGATATGCAGTTAGGCTGGTTTAAATTGAAATGAATCAAGACCCGCATCTTCGCGTATGTAACACGATTGCCCGGCATGCCATGATCCGTCCGGGTGACCGCGTCGGGCTCGGCGTTTCTGGTGGCGCTGACTCGATGGCTATGCTGCGTATTTTTGCAGAATTGCAAACGAAGCTTGGGATCACGATTTTTGTTCTCCATTTCCATCATCAGTTGCGAGGAGAGGACGCGGACGAAGACGAGCGCTTCGTGAAATCCGTGGCGGAACAATTTGATTTTCCGTTTGTTTCCGGCCGCGCCAACGTTGCGGAAGAGGCGAAACTTCAATCCAGAAATGTGGAAGATGCGGCGCGGCGATTGCGCTACAAGTTTTTTAATTCCGCGGCGGAAACGCATGGGCTGGATCGGATCGCCGTCGCTCATACCGCGGACGATCAGGCTGAAACAGTGCTTTCGCATCTGCTCCGCGGCACAGGATTGACCGGCCTGGCGGGCATTTATCCCGTTGCTGGATTCATTATTCGTCCACTGCTTGAATCGAGCAGGCAGGAACTGCGCGCATTTCTTTCCGACTTACGGCAACCGTGGCGGGAAGATCTTACCAATCAAGATACTTCGCATATGCGCGCGCGGATTCGTCACCAGTTGTTGCCCCTTCTTCTTTCCGATTTCGATTCCGCTGCGGTCACACGGCTGGCGCGATTGGCAGGACATGCTCGTGAAGACGAAGCTTTTTGGCGGTCGCTGGAGAATGCGAAATTTCAGGATTTGGCAACTCGAGAAACGCCCACCGCGATTTCGCTGGGAATTGATAACCTTCTCTTTCCGATGAAGGGTTCCTCTTTTCCATCACTTCAGGAATCGCAAACACCTCATTCCGCAATGGCTTTGAGCCGCCGCCTCGTTCGCAAGATTTACTCTGAACTTCGCGGCACGCGCGAGCAATTGACTTCGCGCCACGTGGAAAGCGTGATCGAACTGGCCACGAAATCTCAAAGCGGCGCACGAATCAACCTGCCGGGAATTTCGGTGGAACGAATTTTTAACCGGCTACTCTTTAAAAATGGCAGTACGGCCGCGGATAAAATCCAGCAGGGCGAATCACTCGAGCAGAATTGCACCTTTACGTACACCGTAGAGCGGCCGGAACGGGTTGATTCTGCTTCCGTTGTTGTTACGGAAATTCACCGGCGGTTCAGTTTGAAAATAGTTGACTGGCCTCCAAGCCCGCGCGACACTGTATCAGGTAGAATTGCTCTCGACTTCGAGCGCGTTCAATGGCCATTGGTTCTTCGAAATTGGCTTCCGGGCGACTCCTATCGCCCGCAGGGGAGTCGTAGCGCTCGTAAAGTAAAGCGATTGCTCCTGGAATCACGAATTCCCCGAAGCTCTCGGATTGGCTGGCCTATTTTGACCAGCCAGGGAAGAGTGATTTGGGCTTCAGGCTATCCCGTGGCTGCGGAATTTGCGGCAAACGAGGGTACGAAAAACGGACTGATCATTGCCGAAGAAACCCTAGCCGAAGAAGATCACTAAGGGACAGCAGTGTTGCAATAGAGTTGGAATAGCCGGTAAGGTTGGAGTGCAGTAATTACCGTAGATATTGGCCAAAAGTGCTTGATTACTTTGGCCCATCACCTGCATCTAATTACTAAGGCCATTCCGAACATTTCAGAAATGGGCCCCGATAAGTTAGAGCAATGGCAGTAAGGCAAATAATCATTTTGCGCAGGCGACTTTACGATGCAGCGCGCCGGAAGATCCGGCAGGCGAGGTAAGCCGTGAACCCTAGTTCGACCCTGAAAACCGTAATGTTTTGGTTGTTCATTATTATGCTGGCCGTGCTGCTGTGGACGCTGGTCTCCAAGAGCGGACAATCAGCCCGTGAGGAAGAACCCAGCTACAGCGAGTTCATGGCCCAGGTAGACCGGGGCAACGTGAAGGAAGTGACGCTGTACCTCTCGCCAAACAGCTACGAGATCGAAGGTGAATGGCGCGAACCTTCCAAGAAATTCCGCACCACGATCTTTAAGGAATCAGCTCCCGACCTGGCAAAGACGCTGCGCGATAAGCAGGTCTTGATCAATGTGAAGGAAGTGAATCGCGCGGACTGGGTTACTTTCCTGTTGAATGCTGCTCCCCTGTTCTTGCTCGTTGCCTTCTGGATTTTCATGATGCGGCAAATGCAGGCGGGTGGAAACAAGGCGTTGAGCTTCGGAAAATCACGCGCGCGCCTGCTCACCGCGCAACAGAAAAAAGCTACGTTCAAAGATGTGGCAGGAACGGATGAAGCCAAGGAAGAGCTCCAGGAAATCATTGAATTCCTGAAGGATCCGCAAAAATTCCAGAAGCTTGGCGGGCGCATTCCGAAGGGTGTGCTTCTCGTCGGCCCTCCAGGAACTGGAAAAACTTTGCTGGCACGCGCGATTGCCGGCGAAGCGAATGTACCCTTCTTTTCCATTTCGGGTTCTGACTTCGTCGAAATGTTCGTGGGAGTAGGCGCAAGCCGCGTGCGCGATCTGTTTGAACAGGGCAAGAAGAACGCGCCCTGCATCATCTTCATCGACGAAATTGACGCGGTTGGACGCCACCGTGGCGCCGGCCTCGGCGGCGGACACGATGAACGCGAACAAACCCTGAACGCCTTACTCGTCGAGATGGACGGATTTGAATCCAACGAAGGCGTCATCCTGATTGCAGCCACGAACCGCCCTGACGTTCTTGATCCCGCGCTCCTGCGCCCCGGCCGCTTTGACCGTCGCGTGGTTGTCGCGCGTCCTGACGTAAAGGGCCGCGAAGAAATTCTCCGCGTGCACACACGCAAAGTACCTCTGAACGATGACGTTGACCTCTCCGTGATTGCGCGTGGCACGCCCGGTTTCTCTGGCGCGGATCTCGCCAACCTCGTGAATGAAGCCGCCTTGTGGGCCGCGCGACAGGGCCGCAAAATGGTTTTCATGATCGATTTCGAAATGTCCAAGGACAAAGTCCTCATGGGCGTCGAACGCAAATCGATGATTTTGTCCGAGGAAGAAAAGCGCAACACCGCGTATCACGAAGCGGGACACGCGCTCGTTGCGGCCATTACTCCCGGCACCGATCCTTTGCACAAGGTGACCATTATTCCGCGCGGCATGGCGCTTGGCTTGACCATGCAGCTGCCGATTGACGACAAGCACACCTACACCAAAACATATCTCGAAGGAACATTGACCGTGCTGATGGGCGGACGCTGCGCCGAAGAGATTTTCCTTGGCCACATCACCACCGGTGCAGGCAACGACATCGAACGCGCCACGGACATTGCTCGCAAGATGGTTTGCGAGTGGGGCATGAGCACTCTCGGGCCTCTAGCATATGGCAAGAAGGAAGAAGCAATTTTCCTTGGCCGCGAAATTGCCCAGCACCGCGACTTCTCGGAAGATACAGCCATTCGCATCGACCAGGAAGTTCACAGCATCGTAACTACCGCCTACAACAATGCGCGCGGCATTCTTGAAAATAACCGCGACATTCTGGAGCGGATTGCCCTGGCGCTGCTCGATCGAGAAGTTCTCGATGCAACCGAACTCAGGCTACTCATGGAAAACAAGCCATTGCCGGAGAAGATTCGTCCTACTCCGCCTTCGCCGCCGCAGCCGCTGCCCGGAGCCGAACCGAAACCCGCGCCGCGCCCTGAGTTGCGACCTGCTCCCGGCTTCAGCAAGGGCTAGAACCCTCGAATCGGGAAATGCGGTCGCGTAGCAGTAAGATACCAATCCCGATAGTAGTTCCGTAGGGACGGATAAACCGTAGCCCACCATGGAAGTGATGGGGCGCAGACACCAAAGCAATCCTAAGCCCCGGAGGGGCGGCACAATGGGTTCACCCTTGTGCCGCCCCTCCGGGGCTTTATTTATTCCGGCGCGATTTCCCATCGTTGAAACGGTGGGCTATTTTTTCGTCCCTCCGGGACTTCGGAACTTCCCGGGTCACCTTGACAGGAGGTTGAACAATCCTCGCGGATGACCGCGCACGACTTTTTCTCACAAATCTCTTTTTTATTTCTTTTGCTTAAATTTCCCGTGGATTTTTTTGGTATCCGACTTCGGGCCATGCTGTCTCCTCTCACGCTAGGGCCATCGGGGGAACGCCTCGTGGTCTCGGAGGCTGGGATTCTCGAACGGGATGGGCACAAAAAATGCGCGAGGGCGGATCTTCGATCCGCCCTCGCGCATTTTTTATTTCTTCGTGGGTAGTGCCTTACTTCGGTGCGGTCTTCTCGTTGTGTTTCTCGTTGTAGATCTGGCGGCTAGCGCCATTCTGCCGCCTGTTAATATTTTGCCTCTCGGCAGGCGTTAATTTGCCCCCATTGGCCTGGCGGTCCGCCGCAACCGAATGATTGATATTCTGTTCGCGCCCCTCGGTCTTTGCGGCTTCTGACGGCGACATTTGACCGCTGCGGATGCCGTTGGCAATGCGCTGCTGCTGCAAATCGCGGCGTGCCCCCACTTCATTGTTGCCGTATGTAGCCGTGTTGGCGTTGTGTTTATCGTTGTAGATGGATTTGCTCAGATTATTCTGCTGCCCGTTGACCTGCTGGCGCTCCTGTGGAGTCAGCTTGCCACCATTCGCCGCGCGATCGTTGTGAATTTCATTGTTCAACCCGGCTTCGCGGCCTTCCAGTCTTTTCGTTTCCCCGGCGGTCAGTTGTCCGGAGGATACGCCGTTGGCGATGCGTCCCTGCTGGTTGTAACGGCGTCCGTTAACCGAGTCCATTGCCGCGTTCCCGGGCCGACCGTGGTTCACCGAAGCCAGCTGATTGTTGTCCGCGCGAGCGCTCTGCTCGTGGGAAAGCTGGTTGGATGTGGGCTGGAAGTGATTTTCATGTTCGGCTGCCATTTCTGTCTGTGTTGGCCGCGCGTTCACGCCACCTTCGCCATTGAAGCTGGTGTGATTGTTTGCAACGGTCGTATTGTTGACGTAGGTTCGATCGACGTAGGTGTTATGGATTACGGTCGTGTTCACATTCATCACGGCCGTATTGTAGGCAAAGTGTTCCCCTGCCCAGCGTCCTCCCCAGAATCCGACGCCGCCATATCCAAAACCGTAATTAATGCCGCCATAAAACCCGACATGCGGCCCCCAGTAGCCCGCGTGCCAGCCATAAAGCCCACCGGCGAAGCCCCAGTATCCCGGCGTCCAGAACACGCCTACGCGAGGCGGGGCAACCCAAACGCCCGGAACCCAGTAGTAACCCTCTGTGCGCCACCCCCAATAACCGGGAGTCCACATATAACCCTCTACCGGGCATGGCGGTTGCGCGTAGACCGGTAAGGCCGGCGGCCCAATGGCAACCGAGATAGCCATCTGCGCAAATGACGCCGAGGGGATAATCAAGAGCAGCAGCAAAAACATGAAATTTCGGGGGTTTAGATACTTTCGCATACGTAGCCCCTCCTCCGTGGGCTTTGCTAACCATTCAAATACGCCAGGCTGTTTATCACTATGCGTGAGCCTGGCTATGGGACCGTTTGATCCCACCTAGTTCAACACGGGTTGCGGCGAAAAGTCTCTCGAGTAGGCTCCTGAGGTGTCCTGAGGGGCAATAGGCGGGGCGGTGGACGCCATACTGGATTGGTATGTAGCGCCCGCCTTCAGGCGGGCGCTACACGGCGCGCGAGATGCTGCTCGCGCAGCAAATGCAATGGCGGCGACGAATGGTATACTAGCAAACTCTTATGGCGAAGACTTCACAGGAAGGCATCACGAGCATCTCGCCCGAAGTTGTGGCGGGCTACGAGCCGGTCATCGGTCTCGAAGTCCACGTGCAACTCAAGACATTGACCAAGGCGTTCTGCGCGTGCTCGACGCGCTTCGGCGATCCGCCGAATTCGAACACCTGCCCCGTTTGCCTGGGCTTGCCGGGTGCATTGCCCGTGTTGAACAAGCACGCGGTGGAGCTGGGCATTCGCGCAGCGCTGGCGCTTCACCTGAACGTGCAGGATTTTTCGCGCTTCGCGCGAAAAAATTATTTTTATCCTGACCTGCCAAAGGGTTACCAGATTTCGATGTACGAATTGCCGCTTGCCACCGGCGGCTACCTTGAGATCGAGCACGACGGGCAAATCAAGCGCATCGGCATCACGCGATTGCATCTGGAAGACGACGCCGCGAAAAATTTGCACGAAGGATTTCCGGATTCTTTCGAAAAAAGTTATGTGGATTACAACCGGGGCGGCACGCCTCTCGCTGAAATTGTTTCCGAACCTGATCTGCGCACCCCGACCGAGGCTCACGCGTACCTGACCGCGCTCAAGGAAGTGATGCTCTACACCGAGGTGAGCGACTGCAACATGGAAGAAGGTTCGCTGCGATGTGACGCCAACGTGAGTGTGCGGAAGCGCGGCGCTGAAAAATTTGGCACAAAAGCGGAAGTGAAAAATTTGAATTCTTTCCGCCACCTGCAGCACGCGCTGGAATACGAAATCGAGCGGCAAATTGGCGTGCTCGAATCCGGCGGAAAAATCGTGCAGGAAACTCGACTCTGGAATGTGGCGGCGGGGCGCACCGAATCCATGCGCTCCAAGGAATTCGCGCACGACTACCGCTATTTTCCCGAGCCTGATCTCCTGCCCTTGCGTGTCAGCGCCGCGTGGCGTGATGGAATCGCCAGCGCGATGCCGGAATTGCCGGAAGCAAAACGCCAGCGTTTCGTGCGGGAATATGGCATTACTCCGTATGACGCGGGAGTGCTGGCTTCAACGCGCGACTTGGCGGATTATTTTGAAGGTGTTGCGAAGGCCGGTGCTCCGGCCAAATCCGCAGCCAATTGGATTCAGGTTGAATTGCTGCGTCAGCTGAAAGAGGCCGGAAAAGAAATCACGGAAAGCCCCGTGCCACCCGCCGAACTTGCGGCGCTGATCGCCAAGGTTGAAAGCGGCGAAATCAACGCGGCAACAGGAAAGAAAGTTTTCGCGCGAATGTTTGAGACTGGCAAAACAGGGGCGGAAATTATTGTGGCTGAGGGCTTCGCGCAAGTCAGCGACACGGGCGAGATCGAGCGCTGGTGCCGCGAAGTGATCGAGAAAAATCCCGACAACCTGGCGAAATACCGCGCGGGCAATGAGGGAGTATTTAAATTCTTCGTCGGGCAGGTAATGCGCGCATCACGTGGCCAAGCCAATCCGCAAACTGTTAACGACACACTTAAGCGCCTGCTTTCCTGAAGGATGAATCGCCTGCGAAAGCCGCTTGGTGCTGGCCAGGTGTAGGGCCACGGCATGCCGTTCACGGAGAGTGTTCTCGGCGAACCGTGTTCCTACCGTGAGACCTCCGCACATTTTGGAAGGAGCAATTTCATGTTAAAAGAGGGCGATCCAGCTCCTGACTTCCGTCTTCCGACGGATGACGGCAGCGAAATTTCGCTAAAAGATTTGCGCGGCAAGCACGTAGCGCTCTATTTTTATCCGAAGGCAAGCACGCCTGGCTGCACGACGGAAGCGGTTGAATTTCGCGATCTGAAAAAAGATTTTGACAAGCTCAACGCCGTCATTCTGGGATGCAGCGCGGATTCCGTTGCAGCGCTGTCAAACTTCAAGACCAAACAAAAACTGAACTTCCCGTTGCTCAGTGATACGAGTTTCACAACGATCGAAGCATATGACGCGCGCCGCATGAAAAGTTTTCTGGGGAAATCGTTCTTGGGAATTGTGCGCAGCACCGTGCTCGTCGGCCCCGACGGCAAAATCGAAAAAATATGGGCAACCGCCAAGTCTAAGGGCCATGCCGCAGAAATTCTAGAAGCCCTCAAGACGCTTCAGTAAAAGCCAGAAGTAGCACAGGCTTCAGCCTGTGGCTTTTCTCTTGTCTGTTTTCTTGCACGCAAATTCAAATTCCACAGGCTGAAGCCTGTGCTACTTTTTCAAAAACATGGCGATGAATTTTCCGTCGCATTGTAAAGTGTGTAGAAGGTCGGACAGCACAAGCAAATATTTTTTATTTGTCATGGAGGATCGCGTGAAGAACGATCGCGACGAAAAAACCGTCACAAGGGGTGGGACATCCTCGACAGGAATTTCGAGGCGACGTATTTTGCAGGGCGGCGTACTTGCTGCTGCGGCGCTTCCAATAGATCGGGTGAAGAGTGCGCTACCTCCACAAGAAGCTTCCAAGCCAGCCGCGGCGGCGGCCACGGACCTTACCGGACAATTGGCGCGCTATATGGTTGAGGCTCGCGATCGCGCACTGCCGCCGAATGTTACGCTCGAAGCCAAGCACCACATCCTTGATACTCTGGGCGCGATGGTTTCTGGAAGCCAGCTCAAAGGCGGAGAAATGGGAATCGCCTATGCGAGATCACAGGGCGGCGTGCCGGAAGCATCTGTGATCTGCAGCAACATTAAGACATCGATGATAAATGCCGCGCTCGCCAACGCGATGTGCGCGCACGGTGACGAAACTGACGATGTGGAATTGATGACGCACGGGCATCCTGGATCTTCGGCTGTTCCTGCTGCCCTGGCAATGGCCGAACGCGAAGGGCGCACTGGCCTGGAAATGCTACGCGCAGTAACGCTGGGCTACGACGTTGCAAGCCGTTTTCTGATGGCGCTCGACCCGGAGCTTTTACGCGGCGCGCATCGCAGCGCGGAAGGCTTTGGCTCTACGTTCGCTGCTGTTGCGGCAGCTGCGTCGCTTGCACAGCTGGATGAAACCGGAATGCGCTATGCGCTTTCGTACGCCGCACAACAAGTCTCCGGCTTGTGGAGCTGGACGATGGACACGCAACACGTGGAAAAAGCATTCGACTTTGCTGGCATGGGCACGCGCAATGGCGTGACTGCTGTGACCATGGTGCAAGCCGGATTCACGGGCGTCCCGAATGTGTTCGATTGCGAGCACAACGTTCTTGAGGCGCATTCTTCCAAGCCGCGACCGGCTGAATTGGTAAAGGGTCTGGGCAGCCGCTATTTCATTGCGGAAACTTCCATTAAAACTTTTTCCGTTGGCTATCCGATCCAGTCTCCGCTGGATGCATTTTTAATTTTGCGCCGCGAAAATTCCTTGCGTGTGGACAACGTGGACCGCATCGTCGTGCGGCTGCCTGCGGATGGCGCGGGAATCGTAGACAACAGCTCCATGCCGGACGTGAACCTGCAGTACATCATCGCGGTGGCGCTGGTCGATGGCGCAGTTTCCTTCGCGGATAGCCATTCTTATAAGCGGATGAAAGACCCGCAAATTCTCGCGGTGAAAGAGCGAGTGCAGCTTATCGCCGACCAGAAACTGGCCGATCCGGCGGCACCGCGGAGCGGCATGGTCGAAGTAACGCTGAAGGATGGCAGGAAAGTCAGCCACTTCACCAAGTTCCCTCCTGGCACAAAAGAAAATCCGCTGAACACGGAAGGCGTGAACACCAAAGTGCGTGACCTGATGGCTCCGGTGCTGGGCGCGGACAAAACGGCGAAGATCATTCAACAAATTAATGCGCTGGAAGATGTGCGCAACGTGCGCGAACTTCTGCCGCTGCTCAATGTTTAAGT
>Ga0210386_10000352_pt1 | contig 42552 bp, 40 predicted proteins | sample IncBWH32OmetaG_FD_160091 | JGI IMG/M metagenome (GOLD analysis project Ga0210386, IMG submission 160091) | Forest soil microbial communities from Barre Woods Harvard Forest LTER site, Petersham, Massachusetts, United States - Inc-BW-H-32-O ...
TAGGAAAGATGGAGCCTTCTTCTATTAATCCTGCAAGGGGCCCGAAGAGGGTTTACTCGCCGAGGCCTAGAGCCAGACCAGTAAACCTCCGCTGGAAGCCTGCGAATTGACCGAAAATGGGGGAGGAAATGTTGTTGTACACGTCGTGTGGATTCTGGCGATTGGTCACGTCGAGGGAATAAACGCCGATACGAATTTTGCGTATTTTTCCGGAGGGGCGTTCCTTAAACGGGATTCGAATTGGAAAATCGCGGTAAACCTTTACGTCGAGTGAAAAATAAGTCGGGAATCGCAAACTATTTGGGACGCCGACATAATTTTGAAAAACATCGATGTTCGAATATGCAAATCCTGAGTGCATGTCCGCAACAGGGCTGAACACCAGGCTCCAGAACGGCAGGTGGACGTAGCCCCAGACCAGCAATCGATTTGGAATGTCGGAAGGCTGAATGCCGTACTCATTGGCCCGGATGACTGGAATCTGGAACGGAATAAACGTGTCGGAGAGCGTATTCAGATCACCGCGTGCCCGGCTCCAGGTATAAGAAGCATTTGCTTCCATTTTCTCATTGGGGCTGTAGCGGGCGGTGGCACTCGCCTGCCGGTAATTCGCTGACCCTGTATTTTCCAGTGCCAGATAAGCGTTCCCGCCGGGACTCGTCGGCAAAATCGGATTCACCAGAAAAAGATCGACGGTGTGAGTTTCATAGTAAGAAAGACGCAGAGTCACGTTTCTGCGGATTGCCGTCTCGGATTCAATATTCCACGTAAACGTTCGCGGACTATTGCCTGGCTGTTCGGGACTCGTAATATTCGCAAGAGATCCGCCGGGAAGATAGACGTTTTGCAGAGTGAAACTCTGGCCCGTCTCCGGACCAGCCAGAAAGGTGAGCTGGCGCGTTTGATTGTCAGCGAAGTCCTGAGCAAGCAGCGGAACATGGCTGTAGATTAATCCTGCGCCGCCGCGAAGCACCGTGTTCCAACTCGGAATGGAATAGGCGATTCCCACGCGCGGAGCAAATGCTGCGTCCAGCCCAATCGTTTGGGAACTGAGGCGAATGCCCAGGGTCAGTGAAAGTTTTTTTGTCAGTGTCCAGTGATCTTCCACGTACTCGGACGATTCGGAATCGGCGCCTTGCAGCGCGCCGGGACCAAGGAAATTGATCTGTTCAGCCGCACAATTAGTCGATTGCAGGTTGGCTAGCGTACACCCTTCAGGCAGAAGATTAATGGTTTGGGAATTGCTGGTTCCTGAAAAAGTCCGATAAAGAAAATCGAATCCAAATCGAATCTCATGTTGACCGTGCCATGATTTCATGGGGAGTTGAAGAACCGGCAAAACTTCGACCTGATCGGCGTTGCGCGAGGACGTATTGAAATAATTCCCCCCCCAGCCTTCGGGATTGATGGTCATCTGTTCCGGGCCCTGCCCGTGGTCATCGGTATAAAAATTGGTGTAGCGGAAAACCGTGTTCAAGACCATCCCCGAATCAAACTGGTAGGCATCGGAAATTCCCAGCGAGCCTCCACGGCGGCGAAAATTCACGGAGGCGCTTTGTGGGATCAGCGCGTCGATATTTGCAAACTGGTTCGTGGATTGAAAAAGATTCAAATTAATATTGACCAAATGCTTGGGGGAAAGAATCCACTGCAAATTGGTGAAGGAATCAAAGGCGTACACAATTGTTTCATTGAAGGGCCAGGTGAGGCCGCGGATCGGATCTCTGCGAAATTCGTAGCTCACGTCCTGCGAGAAATTCAGTTTGTCCTTGATCAGCGGCCCGCCGACTTCCACACGCGGCGTAATATTTGCGACGCCCACGAGATGATCGTTTTTCCCACGAAACGACGGGAGAAAATCGAGAATTTTATAATTCCACAATGGCGAGGGCGGCTTCAGATCAATCCGCGTAAGCCCGGCAGAAAATCCACCGTAGGCCACGCTATCTGGAGTGTTGAACACATGAATCGACTGGATGGCATCGACTGGAACGGGAATCGCGAAGCTTCCGGCCACAGGGTCCACGTTTTCGGCGGAATCCACGAGGAGCATGCCCTGGCTCTCGGCCTGCCCATTAAAATTCAATCTGCCTTCCTGGGTCTTGATCACGCTTGGGCTTACGGAAAGCGCTTCCGTAAATTTTCCGGTCCGCAGCGGCAATGTTTCTAGCTGCTGCTCGCTTACCGTGGCATTCGGACTTACGCTCTCGGTCTCGATTTCCGTGGCTTCGCCCTTGACCTCAACATTCTCCTCGACCAGATTTATTTGCAAGCCAATGTCCTGAACCAGAGCCTGTCCCGCTGAGAGAGTCACGTTGGATGACCAGGGTTTGAATCCTTCCAGAGCTGCATCCAGTTTGTAATTTCCCGGAACTAAACGATCGAATTCGAAGCGGCCCTCTGCGTCTGAAACTTCATTTTGAATAGTGGTAGCGGGCAGCGGTCCCGTCAACTTGACGATGATAGCAGAGAGATTGTTGCTTACGCCCTGCGAGGACGCCACGCTCACCCTGCCTGAAATGGAAGCTGTGGCAGCCTGCGGAGGTGAATCCGCATCGCGATCGCGCGCAGAACCGCGCGCCGCAAAAAAAAAGACGAAGAGGAATAACCCTCCCAGAACAATAAAGTGAAATACATTTGTCCTGCTTCGCAGGATAGTCAACTACAATCCCCCTGATCGATAGCTTAGATGTTCCCAGTGTCCCGAATATTAGATGGAAATGACCGGCGGATGGCACAGGAATAATCCGCGGGTAAACAGTACTGCCGCCATCCCGTCTAGCCGCAGGAATTACAATTCCACACACTCGGCGCGCTACGATTGGCCGACAATTATTGTTCTGTTTAAACTCTATTCATCATCGCCTGTTTTGAGTCATCAACCAACCATAAGGTTGTAAGCGATTCTTCAAAGGATAACCACCCAAATTCCCTTCAAATTCCGATGTCTCTTCGTTGACACCCCACGCAGGGCTTGATATGTTTCCAGCTCAATCCATAAAGTAAAGGCTCTTAGATGCACGATTTAACGAGACGATTCGTGTTATTTGTCTTCGCGCCGCGTGGTTTAAATCCGAGGGAGAGGGGCTGAATGAAAATCGATATCTTCTGCCACATAGTTCCGCAAAATTATTACGACCGCATGCTGAAATTGCCTGAATCCGGAACGACGATCAAGAGGCGCACGGCAAACATTCCAGCCATGGTCAATCTCGACCTGCGGTTTCGCATGATGGACCGGTTTGGTGACTATTGCCAGGTAGTGAGCATGGCCGCGCCACCGATCGAGGCGATGGGCGATCCAAAACTTTCTCCCGAACTCGCGCAACTGGCCAATGACGGCCTGGCTGAATTAGTCGTGAAACATCCAGATCGCTTTCCGGGATTTGTGGCCGCCCTGCCAATGAACAATGTAGCCGCCGCGGTGGAAGAAATCGATCGTGCCGTATTGAAGCTCGGAGCTGCCGGCGTGCAAATCTATTCCAACGTGAATGGACGTCCTCTGGACGACCCCGAATTCCTGCCGATTTTTGAAAAACTTGCGGAGCGCAACATACCCATCTGGCTGCATCCGAGCAGGTCATCCGCCTTCGCCGATTACGCGACGGAAAAGAAATCCAAGTTTGAATTGTGGTGGGTATTCGGCTGGCCGTATGAAACCTCCGTGGCCATGGCGCGCATTTTGTTCGCTGGATATTTTGACCGCTTCCCCAACCTTAAAATCATTTCGCACCATTTGGGAGCAATGATCCCCTACTTCTCCGGACGCACAGGGCCTGGACTCGATCAGCTGGGCGCGCGTACAGAAGAAGAAGATTTGGCGCTCGTCGGGAGAAAATTGCAGAAGCGTCCGCAGGAATATTTCAAAATGTTTTACGCGGATACAGCGACGTTTGGTTCGCTGCCGGCGTTGCGGTGCGGATTGGAATTTTTTGGCGCGGATCAAGTTTTGTTCGCGTCCGATTCGCCGTTCGATCCCGAAAAAGGGCCGGGATACATTCGCGAGACTATCCGGTGCGTGGATGGCGTGGAGATGTCCGACGCGGATCGCTACAAAATTTACGAGGGGAATGCGCGCAGGCTGATGCGGTTGAAGCTGGCGTAATGAAGCGGTTCAGGGTTTAAGTAGCACAGGCTTCAGCCTGTGGGGTTTAGTCCTTGCAAGGACCAAAATCCACAGGCTGAAGCCTGTGCTACTTAAACCAAAATTCCTTCTTAACTTTTTATTTTATTCGCTGATTCGCTCTCCAGGCGGCTCGGGCAGCCAAAAGCTGCCGATGAATCCGGCAGCGTAGGCGACGAAGCCGACAATCCCCGCCGCATACCCGAGTTGCCGCGTTACGCTTCCACCCGGCATATAGGCGACAATCGTGGTGGTGATCAGCGCGGCGGAAGTCCCCAGCATTCGCCCGCCTACATTGGCTGCAAAACTTTCCCCGGTGCCGCGCAAATGCGTTGGATAGAGCGTCGGCAAATAATTTCCCCAGAAACTAAACTGTGCTACGGAGACTGTGCCCAGCACAAAGATTCCCCACGCAGGCATGGCCGTATCCCGCATCGCGGGAAGCAACACGACGAGCGGAATTAAAATTAGTCCCGGAATTTGAAAAATGTGCAGCAAGCGTTTTCTGCTGAGAATAAATATCGCCAGGCCTGCCATCAGGATTCGCCCAAACAGGCTGCCCACTTCTTGAACTCCCTGCAAGGCGCTCACAATTTTTTGCTGATCGGCATGAGCCAGTATTTTTACTTCAGGCGCTCCGGGAATAATGCGCGCAAAATGCTGCAACATCCCGAACGATGCTGCGTAGGCGCAAGCCATCATGAAGCAGCTCAGCAGAGCGGTCTTGCGAAATTCAGGATGGAATAATTCCAGGATGCTGGGGCGCTGCAGCGTGCCTTCTTCCCTTTTTGTCTGCCAAATCGGCGACTCCGGCAAAAACGGACGAACGATGAGCAAAGGAACGGCGGGCAGAATTCCCCACAGAATCGTGTAACGCCACGCTTCGTGGCCGCCGTGAATTGCGGGAAGCAAATGCCCAATGGACAAGCTCAAATAACTTGCGCCGCTCATCAGGATTCCGCCCGTCGAAGCAAACACTTGCGTAAAACCAAGAATCGTTTCCCGCTGGTCCCTTTCCGGAAATAGCTCGGCGAGCCACGCAGTGGCCGCCACGAATTCAACTGAAACACCGACAAACGTGATGCAGCGGTAAACGAGCAATTGCATGGCGGACGATGAATACGCCGTGGCCAGCGCGGAAAAGCAGAACAGCAAAATGCTCCAGAACAAAACGCGGCGGCGGCCGAAGCGGTCGATCAGATATCCGCCCAGCAAACCGAAAATTCCTCCGGCAATCGCCGGGACATAAAACATCAAGCCAATCCAATGATTGAATTGCGCGCTGCCGGGCTTCGCCGAAAGAAATTCACCGAGAGCCGGCTGCACGGTAAGCGTGAGGACCAATAATTCGTACGTGTCAAACGCGAAACCAATGCACGCCACGCCGCAAATGACCCAGTCGAGGGGGGTAAGACGCCGAAATTTGCTGAGTGCCCAGAACAAGATTGCCTGCTTTCCGCAGCGTGCGCGGTAAATCGTTGGCGCAAATTTTCAGCGTAAAAAAAGGATGGCCGCGGGAACGTAACAGACATCCAAGTTTACTGTCAATCGGCCATTGCTTTCCTTTCGATTGAGGAGCAGCACAGCAGCTAAAAGAGGTAAACTAAATATATGTGCGCTGCTCGGCTGGTGATTTTAACTTTTTGAGTAAAAGCAGGCTTGAGCGCACTTCGTGAGGGCAACCTCTACCTTCAGGGAAGGTTCAAACCTTCAACAAGGCATTCGACGATCATGCCAAAGCGAACACAAAAAGATTCGGGAGAGCTAGTTATGGCGAATCGATTACACCCAATTCATAACCGGCTGCAGGCCGCTACCATTTTATTTCTCGTCTCGTCTTTCGCTTTTTTTGCGATTGCACAGAAAGCCGCGGCGCAGGGCTCTGGCGGGAACAAGCCTCCCATTGAAAATAAAATGCCGCAGGACACGATCGATTCGAGCGCGCAGGAAACCACGCTCGGACCTCCAACTGTGCCCGTGGATCAAATCATCAAACAATTCGCGGCGAAAGAAGCGGAATTCAGGACCGAGCGTGACAACTTCACCTACACGCAAACCTTCCTCATCCAGACGCTGGACGACAGCAACCGCGTGGACGGCGAATACCGCACGACAAGCGACATTGTGTTCGATGAGCGCGGGAAACGAGTCGAGAAAGTGACTTACGCTCCGACTCCAACACTGGAACGGATCATGCTTTCCAAGGAAGACTTGAGCGATCTCGAAAATCTTTATCCATTTGTTTTGACCAGCGATGACATCGGCAAGTATGACGTCAAATATGTGGATCACGTGCAGCTCGACGAACTGACGACTTATGTGTTCGACGTAGCGCCGAAAACCCTGGAAAAAAATCAGCGATATTTTCAAGGGCGCATCTGGGTGGATGATAAGGATTTTCAGATCGTTAAAACATTTGGAAAGCCTGTCTACGCCAAGAGCAAGAGTACGGATAATCAGGCGTTCCCCCGCTTCGAGACTTTCCGTGAAAACATCGAAGGCAAGTACTGGTTTCCAACCTACACGCGGGCAAACGAAATGCTGCGCTTCAAGGGTGGCGATGACGTTCACATCCGGCTGACTGTCCGCTATGAAAACTACAAGAGATTCGGCGTGACAGTCAGAATTGGCACGCCCGTGAAGCCGGCGGAACCGAACCCGGAGAAGAAATAGTCGGTTACCAGATAGCGGATTACGCGTAGCGAAAGAGAGCTTTAAATCCGTAGTCCATATGCTGCTGAATGTGGCAATGAAAAAGGGTCAAGCCCGGCTGATCGGCAACCATATCGACGGACACGCGACCATAGCCGGGCACGACCACTGTATCTTTTATGATTCCCGCGGTCGTCTTGCCGTTGATTTCCACCAGCTCAAAGGAATGGCGATGCATGTGTAATGGATGTGCATCCTCGCTGCGATTGCGAAACACCAGCCGGTAGCGGCTGCCTTGCTTCAACACAAATTCCTGATCGTGTGGATATTCCTTCCCGTTGACCGTCCAGCTGTTGAATAATCCCGCCCCGCTGGGAATTTTCTGAAAAATCATGTCGATCGTCGAATCCGGCGCTGGTTGCGTCCCCGCGCGTCCAAAAACTGTGTAGTCCCAAACGGCTTTTGCCGGAGCAGTCCATTGCGGCTGCTTATGCTGGTTCGCGTACTCGACTATCACGCCCATCCCGCCCATACGCGCATCATCCGTCGTCGTTCCCAGCACCCAGATTCCCGGCTGATTCATTTCCACGATGGCGTCCACGCGTTCGCCCGGGCCCATGTCTATCACGTCCACGGATTGTGGACTGGGAACCGTGTTTCCATCGAGCGCAACAATTTGAAAGCGGTGACCGGGCAGCGCAAGGCGTCGGTTCATGCTGGCACTGGCATTTAACAAATGCATTAGCACTCGCTGCCCCGGCCTCACTCGAATCGGCTCGCCCGACCCCAAAGCCTTGTCATTGATGGAAAACATCTGGTATGCCACTTCCAGGCCAGAAGGATTCGTGTCTAACGTTTTGGGACGCTCAGGTTGAGGACCGGCGTTGCTGGAGTCCTCATCGTCATCCGCTTCTTCCGGACTAAAGAAAGGCTCCCATTCCCTGAGCGCGAGAAAAACTTCCTGATCGTAGTTTCCCGGATTGTTTGCGCCCTCGACCATCAGGAATCCAAACTGGCCTGTGTATGCGCCGCGGTGCAGGTCCGATCCGGCCATCACGTGCGTGTGGTACCAGCGAGTGCCAGCGGGGCGCGGCGTAAATTGATAGCGGATGCGCCCGCGTGGTGGCACCATGGGCGTCTTCTCTTCCTCAACGCCATCGACTTCGCCGGGCAAAAATAATCCGTGCCAATGGACCAACTCCGGGACATCCGTCTCATTGATCACATCGACCGTGACGGACTTCCCTTCCTTCATTCGAAGCACGGGGCCGGGAGATGTGCCGTTATAGCCGATGGTACTTATAATTCGTGTAGGAGTGAGTTCTACGGTGACGGGCGCGATGCGCAGCGTGAAATCTGCCTTCGAACCTTCCTGTGCCACCGCAGAAGGCGACATGCCGGACATGGCAGGCTGAGCCTGAGAGAGCAACATCCGCGCCACGCCCAATTGCGCTGCGGCGATCCCGCCATACTTCAAGAATTCCCTTCGGTCCAAAGTATCCCCCCCGGAGTTTCAATGGGCGCGACGATCGCTTCCGCGACGCGGAGCCGAAGCGGAATCCTCTCACGATGGCGGGCTTGGTTCAAGCCAAGCCGTGTAAATCCAGGCAATCGCGGCGATTACACTTGTTGCCCGACAGAGAATCCTCCTTACAATTGTACCTGTCCTCGCGTACCAGACCCTCTTAGAACCATACTCCTATTGTTCGATGCAGTTTCAATTGCCATCATTGCCCGGCATGGTCTGGATAACTCAAATCGAGAGTGAATCAGGGGATACGACTGATGAGCCGCATCTTTGACGCTATAAGAATCGCACGGGATTCTCGCGCCCAAAGCGGGGTGAATTATTCGGAACGGCTGGGACAAATGGATCTGGATGAGCGCCGGATTACTCCGCGCAAAGGTCTGGACATCGATTTGACCGTTTATGGACGTCTCCCAGGGGAAGAGACATTTTACGCGCAAGCAAAAGCAATCAGTGGAAATGCCAATGGTGGCGTATTCCTTTTGTCGGTTCCCGTGGCGGAGGGCCAAGACCTGTTATTAATTAACAATGGCAATTCTGGGGAGCAGATTTGCAATATTATTAGCGTTCACATCCTGGACATGCAGATGAGCGAAGTTTCTGTCAGCTTTCCGGTTCCCAATGCCGGCTTTTGGAAGAATTCCTGAAGCGTTTTCCGTGCGGATGTTTTTTTTCTACGTGAGCTCTATCTACTGAATCTTTGCATCTCCTGGCCCGCGAGTTAAAGCTTCCGTCACTGGAAATCTAATCAGAGTCCGGAACGTTGCTGCGCCGTTCCACTCTTCCCCGCTTTGATTTTCCTTTTCGCGCATACAGAGCGCGGTCCGCAAACTCCAGCAACTCTTGAACGGTGAGGCCGCATTTCGGGAATGTCGCGACTCCGATGCTTATGGTTAGTTGTGGGCTTTCCTGATCGGCCAGCAAGCAACTCCGCACGCGGTCGGCAACCTGCTCAGCGGCCATGAGAGTCGTTTCCGGCAGGACAAGCGCGAATTCATCTCCGCCATAACGTGCCGCCGTGTCAATGGACCTGCAATTCAACCGCAGAATTGTAGCTACGCGACATAGCGATCGGCTGCCAATCACATGCCCGTGGACATCATTAATTTTTTTAAGGCCGTCAAGATCCATGAGCAGGACGGAGAAAGGTCTGTTCGTTCGCCCGGATCGTTCCAATTCCCCTTGCAGGACATCCACCAGATGGCGGTAATTTGCGAGGCCCGTCAGACTGTCACTGATGGCTAGGGTGCGAACCTGACGGAAAAGGCGCGCATTATCCAGCAGCGTCGCGCCCAGCAGGACGATGTAGCTGATGGCGTTCACGAGTTCCGCGACGCCCGCCGCTGCATCCAGCAATCGCGCGGATTGCGACGCGATCAGGTGGCTCATGACGTTTAATCCCGCCACCCAAACCAGTGCTGAATCGAATGCAAAGCTGTCGCTTTCCTTTGCGCTATTCAAAGCAACCGCGGCAACCAGAAAAATAACCGCGGGAATAAGTTCCCACACGCGCGGAGTGGGGCTGTGAGGTTGGATGGGCGGAGTGCTCAAAAAAATCAGAAATATTGCTGTCACCAGGCAAGTGGCTCCGGCCACGATGGAAGACAGTGCTATAAAATTTTTTCCGAGATCGCGCGGCCACGGGAGCCACTTATTGATGACGCAGGCAACCAGCAAGAGAAGTCCAAGCAATGTCTGCCCGATCATCCAGGACACGGGAACGCGAGCTTGCTCGGAGTGTTTCAGGTAGTGATCGTAAAATTCAAAAATTGCGGTGAGGTGAATAATGCCGGTCACGCCGAACGTCAAGCCCAGGAGAAGCGAAACGCGGTTCCCTGTGCCGTAATACCGAACTAACACGCTGGCCGCAATCGTGAAACTCAATAAGGCGGAAATAATTTCAGCGCTGGACCAGGCCAGCGGATTGAAAAGTATATTCAGCTGGCGCAAAAAGTGACCTATGACAACTGCACCCGTGCAGGCCACCACCGCCAGCCACCAGGGGCGTTCCATACGCCGCAAGGTTTGAAGCTTGTCCCATACACCCATATTGTCTTAGATGCTCCCCACGTCCATTTTGCGACACCCCGTTGTCTTTAAAATAACGTCCCTTAGGTCAGATTTAGGACAGGTTGTTCCTAACTGCTCTTTTTGGTGGATTTTCGAAAACCGGCGGGAAATAGTTCGCGGTAAACCATGGTAAGAGGATCGAATGCATCTTGTAGTAGCTGCGTATATTTGCGGCGATCGTATCCGAACCAGCCATCCCAGAGCGCGTAGGCGCGCACGCGGTCGTTCGGCACACGATTATCACTATCGGTGATGATGTATTCGATGGTTTGGCCGGGGCGCAGGCGCACTCCGTTGCCGAATAGTTGTTGCGCGGCGATGGCCGTCTGATTGGCTTTGCGATATTCGCGCGGCTCGCGCGTGAGGCGCTTGCTGATAATCAAATCGTTGATCTCAACGCTGCCGTCGGCCACGGATTCCTCGCATCGCCGCAGAACTTCGCGGGCTTCTTCCAGCTTGGCCAGGTAGCTGGCGAAATCGCGCGCCTCGGAAAGAATGTCCAGGGCCTCCTGCTGCATGCGCGCCACGAGCGGCGGCGTGTCATGCCTGCGCAATTCCAGGCCGCGCACTTTGAGCGTGCCGTCTTCCGCGACGGCGAAAAAGCGGTTGGGCACGGGCACATCTTCAAATTGCCGCGACGGCAAAAACACAACAAAACGGTAGATGGCTTCGATCGCCAGAGGAAGTTGCGTGCGCGCGGCAATTTCATCGTTGAGCGCTTCGTAATCGGCGCGCGTGGCGCCAGCTTTTTGCACGTACAACGAATCGACCAGCGCGTGCAGAATTTCGTAGCCGCGATCCTCGGCCATTTCTTTGGCCACGAGCAACGTTTCCCGCGCCACGGCATTGATCGCTTCGTGCGCCTCGATTTTTCCGAAGCGCGCATTTTTATAGCCGGTGTAGCCGAAGCAGCAGACCAGCAGCCACTTCAGTGCATCGCGCTGCAGCTTGTAGCGCTTGCCCTGAGCGTTCTCCGTGAAGGGTTTACCCTGAACGTTTTCTGCGAAGGGCTGCACTTTTTCCGCTTCCGCGCTGCACGGCTCGTCTATGTAGTGCCCGCCTGAAGGCGGGCATCCGCTGCGTACCGGCAAGATGCCCGCCTGAAGGCGGGCGCTACATTTCTTCAGCTCGGTGCGCTTGGCGATCAGACGCTCGACCACGCGGCTGGTGATGCCGCGCCGCTTCTGGCAAACGCGGTAGCCGAGTTCGGGCACGCGCGGCGCGTCCGGGCAGCACGGGCAGTTGATGGTCTCCGGCGAAATGTTGAATCGCGCCATGATGCTGGGATATTCGCTCACGAAATCCAGCTCGGCGACGTTCGCGTGAAAGCCGATTCTGGGCGTGAAAACCAGGCCGCCGCGATCCGCCACCAGCAATTCATCAGGCGGCTTGGGATCTTCCGGCTCGGCTTTCTGCTCGGGGATGAGCACGCCGTCGCGCCAGGCGAGTTCCATCTGCATGTAGGAGATGCCCGTGCCGGTGGATGTGCGCGCGCAATATTGTACGGGCAGCTTGGTGACGCGCGCCAGTTCCCAGAGCCCGGAGAGATCGCACTTGTCGGCGATGAAGGAATTTTGCGTGTCCACGTGCAGGCGTCCGAACAGTGTCGTCGCGCTGTTCTTGAACAGGATGCGGCCGTAGCTCATGTAGCTACGCGCGCGGCTCTGCTGCACCTCGGCGGAAGCATCGCGATTGAGCGCAAACGGCAAGCGTAACTTGGCGGCCTGTTCGCGCAGGCGTGGCAGGATCGTAGCATCTCCCCAATCGCTCAGGATCAGGTCAGGATTGTGCCGCGCAAGCAAATTCTGGAAGGCGACGGCGGCCGGCTCGCCCGATTCGTCCAGTTCGAACTGTCGTCCATCCACTTCGATTTCGAGAGCCGTCTGCGAGCCGTGACGGGGATCGATGCCCTTCAGGCCGCCGAGGCGCACGCGCAGAATTTCGAACGGCGGCGGCTCGTAGTCGATGGCCCATTCCGTGTCTTGGCATTCGATGGCGAGGACGCGACCATCGCCGTCGGCTTCGACTTCCACGCGCGCCAGGGGAAACACGCCGCGCTGCCAGCAGTAGAGCGAGGCGAGCATCAGGTCACTGTTGTAAAGGCGCAGCGAGGTATCGAACTGGCGCACCCAGCGCGTCCATGAATTGAATTCGTTGGGATGCGAGACTTCGATCTCCAGCACGGGGCGCGCGCGCTGCTCCCACAAATCCATGCGCTCGGTGGGGCGGCAGACGAGCGCATGCGGCTGCCGCGCTGCTTCTCCCTGCAGGCGGTGCAGGACCGTGTCCGGCCCGGACACGTAAAATGGCGGCTTGAAAGGATCAATCAGCCGGTGGCGCGTCTGGTTCGGGCCGATCAGCCACAGCGTCATCCCGTGCGGGCTCGGGTAGAGATCGAAAATCCATCCGCTGATCGAAGCTGAGTTGCTGGTGCGGATTGAGCTGTTTGCCGGGTTGCTTGCCGCGCTGCTCGTGGAGATTTCCTTCGTGCTGCGGGTGGAGCTGCGTATCACGCTTTGTGTGGAGCTGTCTTTCAGGCTGCTCATTTTCGTTCGGGCTTTTGTGCGCATCGAGTTGTGCTTGACTTTCTTCAGGCTGGTTCAAAGTAATACTCGCATTCGCTTTTGGCAGCAGCGCAGCGTGTTCGAGCGCGCCATGCTCAAGCGCGGCGTGCTCTAGCGCATCCAGCCGCTTTTCCTGATCGATCGCAATGGAGAGCAGGATGGCCTCCATCGGATTGTCGCTCGCCTGATAGGTGGCGGCCTGCGTGTAGGTGCGCACGCTGCGAAACAGGCGGTCGAAATACTCCTGATCTTCGCGGCGCAGCGCGCGGCGGAATTTCGACCAGCGCGCGATGGCGTCGTCGATCAGTTGCCGGAATGTGGGTACTGTGCGGCCCATGGGGATGTGATTTGTGAATCGTGATTTGTGGCTTGAAATTTAAAATTTCAGATTTGAAATTTAGATTCATCAATTGTTTATCGTGCGACTAATTCTCCGTGCTCTCTGTCTTCGTTTTTCTCTGTGTCCTCTGTGTTAAATGTTTTGCCTTCCGCGGAAACGGGAAAAGCTTTAACACAGAGGGCACAGAGAAAAACGGGAGAACACCGGAGGTGGCTGCTATCGCCGCTGCTGTAGCCCGCCTCTTCAGAAGCGGGGGTTTAGATGCGCTGTCATCTAAATCCCCGCGCCTGAAAACGCGGGGTACAGTGCTTCTCGCTGATCAAACGCAGCTTGTCGTTCTCTCCAGCGAGCGCGAATCGCCATAACTCCGTAGCCTGCGCTGCGAGTTGCGTGAACATCGCGTGACGAGGCCCTGCCGCATTGCGAGGGTGCTCCTCACGTAGGGGCACGACATGTCGTGCCCCTACGTGCCACGGGCCTGCGGCACATGGCTGCTCCCTCGTCTTCACTTGGGACAAGCGTGGCATTCCAAACGACGCGCCTTCCGAAAACACCGCAATGCCCAGCGGCAATGGCGCAAGCGCCTGCAGCGCATCCAGCGCGTGGCGGAAGGTAACGGCAGCATCGCGATCGCGCACATCTTCATCCAGATACAGATCGGGCAGCGCCGTCACGATCAATGCGTCTGCGGCAAATTTTTCAATGAAGCGCGGCACGCGCACCAGCAACTCGGTCAACTGAAAACAGGTGAACGCCCGCGCCACGCGAATGGCGCGATTGAATTCGGCGGCCTCGATTCCCCGCTGCCGCGCCATGCGCGCAATGAGCAACGGGTCAAAGCGGTTTGCGCCGTCCAGACACAGCACGCGTTTTCCTTCGCTCAGCAAGCGCGGCAAAAAATAATGAAATAGTCGCGGCGTCTCCGGCCGTCCGTAAAATACCGCCAGCCCCGTGCGCGGCAGTACCCACGGTCTTCCGGGTGCAGGCAGCGAAGGCACGGACGACGATGGTGGCGAGGGCGCCAGTGGTACCTGCACCACCGAATCTGCGCCCTCCGACTCAACGAGTGACGCGCCAGGAACGGAAATAAAATCGGAAGCCATAAATCTCCCTCCGAAGACCGCGAACGGATTTCAGTATAGGCGAATAAAAGGCGAAAGTATAGAGTCGGAAAATAGCAGGGCTGACGCGTCGATTTGAATACACGCGCAGAAAGGCCGCCCGCTCATAAAATGAGCGGCCAGTACGAAAGCAACGGCAGGAACATAGGCTAGACCCTTTAAATTCAAGCAATCTTCAAATCACGGAGGACGGGCTGAATTTATGGTTAAGGCTTTCCATGGAATTAACCTACACATAAGCCCCGATTGGAGCGGCTGGCGATGCTCTGTACGTTGAATTGGGGAGGATACAAAATTGAATCTTAAGAAACTTGGGAGGTCAGCTGCATTGATAGCGATGGGCGCGTTTGCGACGGCTCAGTGCGCGAGTGCAACGAAACTCAGCTCTGCCGGTGTTCAAAATCCGCAGCAACCAGGTAATCCGACGCCAAACGATCCGAATAGCCCGAACAATCCGCCAAACAATCCCAACGGGCCGAATCCTCCAGGCAATGCACCAGCCAAGCCGAGGAGTCCAAAGGATAGAAAAGGTCCGGCCCCGAAGAATCCGAATCCCGCCAGTCCAGACGGCCCGAATAATCCAACACCACCAAGTGGGCCGAACAACCCTACGCCCCCGGCTAATCCTGACAACCCGCCATCCCCCAATGGCCCAAATAATCCGACTCCGCCGAGCGGGCCAAATAATCCAAATCCTCCGAGTGGACCGAACAATCCAAATCCTCCAAGCGGGCCACCTCCCAAGCCGCCGGCTAATCCCGGAGGCGGGACGCGATAGGATCGATGTTTGATTGAGCGCAGTGAAATGGGGGGTTACGCGAATGATTATTTCGAGCAGCCCAATTTTATTTACAAGCACAAATTGACCAGGCAATCATGTTGGAAATAATAACGGCTCAACGGGGGGCTCTGTTGCGATGCGATCAAGCTCCGGATAGCGCTGGCGGAGCTGTTCCGGGATTTTTACTTTTGCGTGATTCAGCAGATGAATGAGTTGAAGGGCGTTCACAATTCCCTTTCCCTCAAAATGATTATTGGTAACGACGAAAGTGGATTCTCCGCCTTCGGAAACGTGCTTGATGCGCGCGGCCCAGGGTTCCAGTTCCTTCTCGCTGTATAAATAATTGTAGCGCTCGGAAGGAGGCATGGCGGGATCGTCGCTGAACCAGGAATCGTAGCGGCGGCCATGCAGCCGGATGTAACCTACGCGCGCTGTGGTGCGCTCGGTTGGCTTCATGGAGCGGCCAATCACCGGCTGGTCGATATTGCAGAAACCCACGCCACGCTCATGAAGCATGGAATAAAAAGCTTTGTCGTTCCACGTAGCATGGCGCACTTCGACAACAAGAGGGTAATCGGAAAACTTTTTCAGCAATTTGCCGAGGTAGGCGGTGTTTTCTTCGGTCTTGTGAAATGAGAACGGAAACTGAAGCAGGACAGCGCCCAATTTTCCGGCATCGCGCAGCACGTCGAATCCGGCGCGAACCACGCGCTCATCTTCCTTGTTCGCATTCGCCTCATGAGTGAATTTCTGCCATAGTTTGGCAGTGAACTGGAATCTGGGATTGCCGGAAACAATTTGAATCCAGTTCCTGCAGTGCTCGGGGCGAACCGGGTGGTAGAAGGAAGTATTAATTTCGATCGTGTCAAAATATTGCGAAAGGTAGGCCGCTTCGTGAAATCCGGACGGCTTACGCGCGGGATACACGATCCCTGCCCAGTCGGCGTAAGACCATCCGGCGGGACCGATGCGAACGATGCTCGCAGATTCCTTTGCGATTTGGCCTGCTTTGGGCATTTGCGCCGCTCGTATAACCTTTCAGTACTCATCTGAATCTCTCATAGATGAGGTTATTTTGCAGCCCTAAGTGGCGCAGGCTTCAGCCTGCGGGGTTTGGTGCTTGCAGGGTCCAAACCCCGCCGGCGAGACGCCGGCGCCACAAAAACAGAGACCATGCATAAACTTGCGCCATACCAGAAACCACGTATGGGGTTACCCATTCGAACTGCGATACTCATTGGCGTACCTTTGTGCGTCGCGTTCGGAGTAATTTACATGGGACTGCCCAACCCCAGCCGGGCCGTAAGAAAAATCATGAGCCGAATATTTGAAGCATTAAGACATGCGCAATTAAATCGCTCAGAAAAATCCAAATCGGACTCAATAACGGTGAAACTGGGCGAAATTTCTGACCGGCGAAGAAGCCGGCGTTGGCCACTCGATGTTTCCGTGTACGTGTACGGGCACGGCCCGGGAAAAGAAACGTTTCACGAAGAAGCGCACACCCTGAACGTAAGTGCAAATGGAGCCCTGCTGCTCTTGAGCGTTCCGGTGCAAAGTGGGCAGCATTTACTGCTCACGAACCAGCGTACCGAGCAGGAAATGGATTGCCGCGTTGTTTATCTGGGAACGAGGCATAGCCGGACAGTGGAAACGGGCGTCGTGTTCCCAAGAACAAATCTTGCGTTCTGGCAAATGCATTTGCCGTCGATGGATGACACGGCAACGTAAGCGTGCGTGATTTGTGAATCACGATTCGCAATTCGTGGGCTGCGATTCGCGGGTTGCTATTCCTGGGATTCAGAAACTTCGAGTTACGATAGTTTTCCTGTGTAAAGCGCCATCCCAACGGCGGCGTCCATCATCATTCGTTGGAGTGCCTGGATTTCCTTGTGGCTGCGAATGCCGCCGGCGGCCGTGATGGGGCGCTTCGTCGCGCGGCGCAGCGAGCGAAACCATTTTAAATTCGTCCCGCGCATGGTGCCTTCCGCGTCCACGTACGTGCACAAAAATCCGGAAGCATACTTTTCCAGTTGAGGAATCACTTCGTCCGGTCGCAAACGCAATTTATCCTGCCAGCCGCGGACCAGAATTTTTCCGCCCTCCGTGTCCAGCGCAATGATCACGCGCTCTTTTCCAATTTTGGCGACGAGTCGGCTCAGAAATTTTTCATTTACATTTCCATCTTTAAATGCGGCGCTGCCAACGATGATTTTTTCCGCGCCCCAACCCGCAATTTTTGCGGCCTGCGCGACGGTGCGAATGCCGCCGCCCACGCGAACTCGCATTTTGCGTTTTTTCGCGGCGACGCACAGCCCGCGCACGAGCCTACCATTGCTTCCCTTGCGCATTGCGGCGTCCAGATCGATCACGTGGATCAACGGATGGCTACCAAAGCGGTCCAGCAACCCAAAAACATCGTCCACAGCAAGCTTTAGTTTGCGGCCGTGGACGAGTTGTACGGCGCGCCCGTCTTGCAGGTCGATACAAGGAATCATCATGTGTGTGATTAGCCCGTCTCGCGAACGGATACGCCATGTTCGCCAAGAAAATGTTTAAGCTCGCCCAGCCCCTGAACGCTGTCATGAAAAATTGACGCGGCAAGAGCTGCATCAGCGCGGCCTTCACCAAATACTTCAAGAAATGTTTCCGGAGTATCCGCGCCGCCCGAGGCGATCACCGGAACAGTAACCGCGCGAGAAATCGCGGCCGTAAGCGGACAGTCAAACCCGGAGCGCGTGCCGTCCTTGTCCATGGACGTGATCAGAATTTCTCCAGCGCCGTGATCGACGCCCTGGCGCGCCCACGCCACCGCATCGATTCCCGTTGGCACGCTGCCACCGCGCACGAACGCTTCCCAATAATCGCCCACGCGTTTTGCGTCAATCGCGAGGACCACGGCCTGGGAACCGAATTCCGCGGCCAGTTCCGTAAGCAACGCGGGGTTGCGGATCGCTGCGGTATTCACCGTGAGCTTGTCAGCGCCTGCGCGCAGAATGGCGCGGCCTTCGTCCACATTGGCAACGCCGCCGCCAGCAGTCAGCGGAATAGCCAGCTCGGCTGCAACGCGGCGAATCGTCGCAAGAAATGTAGGGCGATGATCGCGCGACGCGGCAATGTCCAGAACAACCAGCTCATCCGCGCCCTCGATGTTGTATCGCGCGGCAAGCGCTGCGGGGTCGCCAGCGTCGCGCAAATTCACGAAGTTCACGCCCTTGACGACACGCTCGCCGTCTGTATCGAGGCACGGAATAATACGGCGCGCGAGGCTCATCGTTTCCCGCCTGCATGCTCGACAAAGTTAGAAAGAATTTTCGCTCCGACAGGGCCGGATTTTTCCGGGTGAAATTGCGTGGCAAAAACATTTCCCTGCTCGAGCACAGCGACGAACGAGGCGCAGTGATCGCAGAACGCAACGGCCGCTTCGCCCGCATCGAGCGCGGCATAGGAATGTGCGAAATAAAAGTAGGCGTCGTCCGGCACGCCTTCAAGCAATTTGCTGGAGCGAGCCCGGCGCAACTGATTCCAACCCATGTGCGGCAGGCGATCGACCGGCGGCAAGGCGGAAACTTTTTGCGGAAACAGCGCGAGACCCGCATCTCCGGGCGCTTCCTCGCTTGTGGCGAACATGGCCTGCAGGCCAAGGCAAATTCCGAGCAGCGGCGTTTCACGCGAAACGGCTTCGCGCAATGGCGCCACCAGCGCGCGTGCATCAAGCGACCGCATCAGCGCGCCGAAATGTCCTACGCCTGGAAGGATGAGAGCATCGCATCCTGCGAGAGCCTCCGGTGTGGACGCACGGCGCGATTCGACGCCGAGGCGCGTCAACGCCCGCTCAACCGAAGGAAGATTTCCAGCGCCGTATTCCACGAGTGCGATATTCATAGCAGACCTTTCGTGCTGGGAAGAACTTTCTTCAATTGTTTGTCGCGCGTGGCCGCAAACCGAAGCGCGCGTGCGAATGCCTTGAAAATGGCTTCCACTTGATGGTGCGACGATCTACCGTACAGCAAACTTAGATGTACGTTGGCGCCGGCTGCTTGCGCGAATCCGCCGAAAAAATCTTCCAGCAATTCCGTTTGCATTCCGCCCACGTGTTTGGCAGAAAATTTCCACTTGCACACAAGATGAGGCCGCCCGCTGAAATCGATGGCGGCTGACGCAAGAGTTTCGTCCATCGGCATCAAAAAATATCCGGCGCGCAAAATTCCTTTCTTTGACCCGAGGGCCTTCCGCACCGCTTCCCCGAGCACAATGCCCGTGTCTTCCACGGTGTGGTGCTGATCGACTTGCAGATCGCCGCGCGCCGTCAAATCCAAATCCATCGCGCCGTGACGCGCCACGAGCGTCAGCATGTGATCGAGAAACGGTATGCCTGTGGCGATTTTCGCGCGGCCTTGGCCATCCAGATTCAGGCTGACGCGAATATCCGTTTCCGTGGTAGTGCGGCGCAGATTGGCTTTTCTCATTTCCACAATTTCTCCAGGTCGAGAACGCTGTGCAGGATTTTCAAGGCGCCCAGTTCTCGCAGGCGCTTGGCGCGCGCGTTGTGCGCTTCGCTGCCGTGAGGCAGCACGCCTAGAAACGGGACGCCAGCGCTTTGCGCGGAAAGCGCGTCGTCTATGTTGTCGCCGAGGTAGAGGGCTTCGCTCTTCGGCATACCGCCTAACAGCAATCGCAATCCCTCCGGGTCTGGCTTACCTTTTTTCACGTCGTCCATGGTGACAGCGCGGCGAAAAATATCATGCGCCTCCGTGCCCACGAGCGTGTGGCTTAATTCACGGCGCGTGCGGCCAGTAAAGATCGCCAGTTCGGCGCGGCGCGACCAGCGTTCCAGGCGCTTGTGTGTGATAAGCCATTTCTCCTTGGCCACGTTTCCAGGCTTCGCCTTTGTGCCCCAATAAAATTTCTGAAAGCGCGCTTTCACTTTTTCATACGGAACCGCCGGGCCGAGCGACGCAATCCAGTCCGTCGTCAAGCGCCAGTCATCGTTATAGCCGGAACGATTCTTCCAATCGTGAATTCCTGCGGTCGTGACATGCTTTTTCGTAAAAAAATGAACCGTGTCGATGATCGACTTGTGAAACGATCCGTGAACGTCGAGCAGAACACCGTCCACATCAAAAATGATCAGCTTCGGGGCTAGTTTCACAGGATTCCTTCCATGGCTCGCAGCAATTTGCGAGTATCGGCCCGCGTTCCAGCGCTGATGCGAATGAAACCTTCGCGCGGAAAATCTTTACGTCCGCGCACGAGAATTCCCATTTTTTCCAGGGCGTGAACGAGGCGGCGCGCTCCCGGGCCAAAATCCACAAGCACGAAATTGGCGCTGCTCGGATAAATTCGAGCCCCGAGACGCACAAGCCCTTTTTCGAGCATCGCACGGCTCTGTAATACTTCACGCGTGTACTTTTGCAAAAAGCTCGGGTCGCGAATCGCCGCTTCCACCGCAACCAGCGCGGCCGAGTTTACCGGATAGGGTGTGCATGCGCGGCGCATCGCCGATAACAGTTCGGGATTCCCAAACAGGCAACCGATACGCAATGCCGCAAGTCCCGCGGATTTTGAAAACGTACGCGCCACCAGCAAATTCGGATAGCGGCGAATCCACGAAAGAATCGTAAGGCCTGAAAAATCGAAATAGGCTTCGTCCACAAGCACAAGGGTGTGCGCGGCCGCTTGCAAGATACGCTTCAGTTCCTCCCGTTGCACAAGAGTGCCTGTCGGATTGTTCGGGTTCGCGATGTACAAAACGCGCGGGCATTGCTTAGCCGGTTGTTGCAGCGCGCGAATTACGTCATCCACCGGGAATCGCATCTCATCGTCATAGCGCAACACGACAACGTTTGCGCCTGCGAGCTCTGCAAAAAATCGGTACATGTCAAACGTTGGCTCAACGACCAGAACCGAATCGCCGTCGTTAATAAAAGTGTCGGCGATCAAATGCAGCGCATCGTCGATGCCGTTGGTCAGGTGTATTTCCGCCGGACGCACGCCAAAGTAGCGAGCCAGACGTTTTGTGGTCTCCTGATACTCGGGATACACTGCCATCTCTTTCGCCGTCATGCGGGAAAGCGCGCGAATCACGGCAGGAGAGCAGCCCACAGTATTCTCGTTGAAGTCGAGGCGGAGTTTTTTCGCGCGCCCTTCGGACGGCGCATTGTAAGGCGCGAGCCCCATGACGGCCTTGCGGATCGCGATCGATTGAGGTTTGGAGCGCTTCATTCGCGCACCTCGACGGCGCGCGCATGCGCCTCTAATCCTTCTGCTCGCGCCATTGCCGTGACGACCGGAGCGAGGCGCTTCAATCCAGCGAGCGAAATTTCTTGGGTGCTCGAGCATTTCACGAAATCGGCGATGCTCAGGCCGCCGCGCGTGTGTGCCCAACCGGAAGTCGGCAGCACGTGATTCGTGCCGCTCGCGTAATCTCCAATCGGCTGCGCGCTCCACGGACCGAGAAAAACGCTTCCCGCCTCGGACAATTTCTCGATCAATGATTTGTTCGCTTGAGGGATGCTCAGGTGTTCGGGCGCAACGCGATTCGTAAAGCGAATCGCCGCATCGAGGGACGGAGCAACCAGAATCGCGCACGCCTGCTGCAAGGATTTGTACGCCGGATTCGTTTCCGGCAATTCTTTCAATTGCTTGTCGACCTCGGCGGCGACAGATTTCGCGAGGCGCACCGAAGGAGTGACGAGCAGCGCGATGGCGTCAGGATCGTGCTCCGCCTGCGCTAGAAAATCGGCGGCCATGAATCGCGGCGATCCGCCAGTTGCGAGAATCAGAACTTCCGTCGGACCCGCGGGCATATCGATTGCGCATTCGTTGGAAACAATTCGTTTTGCAGCGGTGACATAACGGTTGCCCGGCCCGCAAATTTTATCGACGCGCGGAATCGATTGTGTGCCATACGCAAATGCGCCGATGGCCTGCGCTCCACCCATGCGCGCGATTTCCGTAATGCCCAGAATTTCCGCAGCCGCAAATAATGCAGGGCTCGGCTTCGGACAGGCGACGACGATGCGCTTCACTCCGGCCACCTGCGCGGGGATCGCCGTCATCAGCATCGTCGAGAAAAGCGAGAATCGCCCGCCAGGAATGTAGCATCCGATGGTTCCAAGCGGCGTGACTCGCTGTCCGACGCGGACTCCCGGCTCGACGGTGATCGTCCACGAACGTGGACGCTGCGCTTCCGCCACCCGGCGAATATTTTTTGCGGCGTGTTCGATGGCGCGCGTGAGTTCGCGAGACACGCCACGGCTCCCCTCGCGAATTTCCGCGCGCGTCATCCACAACGATTTGCGTGTGAGGCGAAGCTTATCGAGGCGCAACGCCCAGCGAAACAGCGCGGCGTCACCATTTTTTCGCACGTCGGCGAGAATCTCCGCCGCAATTTTGTCGGCGGCCACATCATGCGAACTGCGCCGCGCGAGAAATTCTTCCGCCACCCGGTCCGTTAGTTTGAGTATGCGCATCTGATTTGAACTTTTCTTCACACCACAATCTTATTCAGCGGATATTCCACAATTCCCTGCGCCCCGGCTGCTTTCAATTTCGGAATAATCGAGCGCACCACATCCTCATCAATGATCGTGTTTACCGCGACCCAACCGGGATCGCTTAACGTGGACACCGTTGGATTCTTGAGCGCGGGCAGCACGGCCAAAACAGCCGCAAGCTGCTCTTTGCGCGCGTTCAGCATAATGCCCACTTTCGTATACGCGGCAATCGCTCCCGAGAGCAGTAGAAATATATTGGAAATTTTTTCAGCCTTCCAGGGATCGGCCGCGGCCGCATGATTGGCGATAAACACGGTGCGCGATTCCAGAATCGTATCGACGATGCGCAGGTGGTTCGCGCGCAGGGACGATCCCGTTTCCGTGACTTCGACGATCGCGTCAGCAAGCTGCGGCACCTTCACTTCCGTAGCGCCCCAGGAAAACTCCACGCGTGCTTCCACGCCATTTTTCGCCAGATATTGTTTCGTGAGATTCACCACTTCCGTGGCAATCACTTTTCCCGCGAGGTCTTTCACAGTTTGAATGGGCCCGTCTTCCGGCACCGCGAGAACCCAGCGCACGGGCGCAAGGCTCTGCTTCGAGTACATCATTTCGCCGATCTCGGCGACCTTCGAGCCGGTTTCAAACACCCAGTCGCGGCCCGTGATTCCGGCGTCGAGCGCTCCGGTCTCCACATAGCGCGCCATTTCCTGCGCACGAACGAGCATGCAATTAATTTCCAGATCGTCGATCCCGGGAAAATAGCTGCGCGAGCTGATCGAAATGCGCCATCCGGCCTTGCCAAACAGCGCCACAGTCGCATCCTGCAGGCTTCCCTTCGGAATGCCCAGCCGAAGTACGCTCATTATTTTGCGTCCTTTCCGTACACTGCCTTCGGATCAAAAGTGCGCTCTCCAACCACTTTCTCTTCGCCGGTCGGAGAAATTTGCCGGAAAAAACATGTGCGGTAGCCTTCGTGGCAAACGCCGGGTCCGACTGCGTCCACTCGAATCAATAAAGTATCGACATCGCAATCCACAAGAATTTCGCGAACGCGCAGCACATGCCCGCTCTGTTCGCCCTTTCGCCACATTTTATTTCGCGAGCGGCTGAAAAAAGTCACTTCTCCGCTGGCCTGCGTCGCGGCATAGGCTTCCGAGTTCATGAAGCCGAGCATCAGCACTTCACCCGATCCAGCGTCCTGAATTACCGCGGGAATCAAACCATCCAGTTTCTTAAAATCCAGCTCCATCACTCCTCCAAAAGCTCCGACCAATGAAAGTCGCCGTAAAATAAAAAACCCGCTAGCGCTTACCGCGCCAGCGGGTCTATGAGTGCGAATCTCGTTGCGCTACTCAAGCCTCCGCGGGCACGGTCTTGCGACGTGATGGTGATGATGACCGTGGTAGCTCGCGGAGAACCTCATGACGCAAAAGAATATACAAGAGCCATCGATTTGCGTCAAGCCACGCGCAGGTAAATGCAGGTTTTCGTAGCGCCCGGCCGAATTTTGGGCGGGCACCTCTTTTGCGGTCCTATTCCAAAATGTTTCCGCCTCACCAACTGAAAGAAAGCCCTGCTGCAACAGAATTCCGCAACGTGTTACCCTGCGCGAGGCGATAGAATGGCCGGGACTTTGCTGCGTTATTTTCGCAACGCGCCGATCGATCTTCATGTATCAGGAGAAAAAAGTGCATTCCAAAATTTTGTCAGACATGTTTGTGCTCGCGATTCCAGTAGCCGAGAAAATCCTGCGACCCATCGCCGTTTACGTTTTCCTCGTGATCGGATTGCGACTGGCCGGCAAGCGAGAACTGGCGCAGCTGAATCCCTTCGACCTCGTCGTGCTGCTGACGCTCTCCAATACTGTGCAGAATGCGATCATCGGAGACGACAACAGCGTAACCGGCGGACTCATCGGCGCTGCGACGCTGCTGCTCTTGAACTATCTTGTGGTTCGTTTCCTGTTTCGTCACGAAAAACTCGACCGGCTGGTTGAGGGAGACACAGCCACCCTCGTCGAACATGGCGTGATCTTGGAAGACAATCTCGCGAAAGAATTACTCTCGGTCCAGGATCTTCGCGCAGCAGCGCACAAACAAGGATTCGGAGATTTGCAGGAAGTGGAGAGCGCAACGCTGGATCCAGGCGGCGCAATTTGTTTCGTCGGCAAAAAACCGGATCCCGACGAACAGCGCCACAGGCAACTGATGGAACGCCTGGACCGGCTGACGGAAGAAATCGCAACCCTAAGGCTGCGCTCCGCTCCGCCCACTTCTTAAGGGTGATTTTTTAAAATCAAGGTGAGGGGTTTTAGATGTTGTGGCGCCGGCATCTTGCCGGCGGGTTTTTCTTGCTTCAGGAGAGCGCAAAACCGCCGGCGGGACGCCGGCGCCACAAATATCACTTTGGCGCTAGCGCAGCAGAAAAACTGAAGCGGCGACACCCAGACCTGTGAGACCGGAAGCAAGTCCCAAGAGCCAGAAGACGCGTTTTCCAGAAAGCAATGCAAGAGACGAAATCACGAGCGCAATTTCCAGAAACACTTCGCCCAAATCATATCGGTCCGCTCTGTGTTGCGCGCTGGCGGATTCGTTTTCGTCTTCTTTGGCCTTGTCTTCAATTTCCGCCTGTTCTTTCGTGTAGCGTTCCACTTCACTCTGGTATTTATCGCGAACTTTCGCGGCCTGTTCCTTGTCCTTGAATTCAATCATGGAAAGCAGATCGATGCTCATCTGATAGTTGTGCAGGCGAATATTTTTGGCCTGGTAATAGGCCCACTGGTCGGTCGCGCGATTCTGCATCATTAATTCTTCCGTGTGCGAGCGGTGCCCCATCAACGAAACAATGGCCACGCACACAGCGAGAATGGCCATCGTGACGGAAACGGGAACGAGTGAAGGATTCTCGCGACCGTGTTCCGCGTTCTCGCGCAATTCGCTTAATTCGTCAGCCATGGATTCCTGCTCCTTGATGATTTTGTGACGCCGGCGTTTGCCGGCGGTTTTGATTTGCGTTGCGGTTAGAAAACCCGCCGGCAGGACGCCGGCGCTACCATTATCCGGCTACAGCGTTCAATGTCTCTCGAAACGCAGCGAGTGTGCGATCGATATCCGCGTCCGTATGCGCGGCGGAAACAAACAGCGCCTCAAACTGCGAAGGCGCGATAAAAATTCCGCGATCGAGCAGGCCGCGGAAAAATTCCGCGAACAGCCCCGTGTCACATTTTTTCGCCCCTGCATAATCGGCGATCGTATCACGCGAGAAAAATAATGTGAGCAGCGATCCGACGCGCACAGCCGTCGCCGCAGCGCCTGTTTCGCGCAACGCCGCTGCAATCCCGTCGCCCAATCGTTTTGCGCGCGCTTCCAGCTCCTCATAAAACCCCGGCGCGGCCAGCAGATCGAGCGAAGCGATTCCCGCGCCCATCGCCAGCGGATTGCCTGACAGCGTACCAGCCTGATATACAGGCCCAAGCGGCGCAACGCGGTCCATCAAATCGCGGCGGCCTCCATAAGCAGCGACGGGCAATCCCCCGCCGATGATTTTTCCGAGCGTCGTCAAATCCGGGGTAATTCCGAAAAGCGTTTGCGCGCCCCCATAACACAAACGGAAGCCCGTTATGACTTCATCAAAAATCAGCAAGGCTCCGTGCCGAGTTGTAATTTCGCGAAGAGCTTTCAGAAATTCAGGCGCTGGCGGAACGACGCCCATATTGGCGGCGACCGGCTCGACAATGACTGCACCGATTTTCCCGGGGTGCAGATCGAATAGTTTTTCCACCGCAGCGGCGTCATTGTACGGCGCGTTCAGCGTCAATTCAGCAAGCACTTGCGGCACGCCGGGACAGGCCGCAATGCCAAGTGTGGCGAGACCCGAGCCCGCCTCGGAAAGAAAACTGTCCGAGTGACCGTGATAGCAGCCGTCAAATTTAATAATCAAATCGCGATTCGTGGCCGCGCGCGCCAGGCGCACAGCGCTCATCGTGGCTTCCGTGCCGGAACTGACGAAGCGCACTTTTTCGCAGGAAGGAAGCGCCTTGCGAATGCGCGTGGCGAGTTCCACTTCAAGTTCGGTGGGCATTCCGTAACTTGTGCCGCGACGCGATTGCTCGGCAATCGCCTGCACCACTTTAGGATGTGCGTGGCCCAGGATCAAAGCTCCCCAGGAACACACATAATCGATGTATTCATTTCCGTCGGCGTCCCACATGCGCGCGCCGGCGGCGCGATCGACCACGATGGGCTCGCCGCCCACGGCGCGAAACGCGCGCACAGGACTGTTTACGCCGCCGACAAGCACATCGGTGGCGCGGCGGAATATTTCCTGCGAATGCGGACGTTGCAATTTAGTTGGATTGGGTGCGCTCATCGCCGCCTATAAAATCAGAACAAAGAGTAGCTGTCAGGAATTCTTTAGCCAGCGCGCAGCGTCCTTCGCGTGATACGTAAGAATGATGCTCGCGCCTGCGCGATGAATGCCGGTCAATATTTCCATGGCGATTCGTTTTTCATCGATCCAGCCGTTCGCCGCCGCCGCTTTGACCATCGCGAATTCGCCGCTCACATTGTAAGCGCCCACGGGCACGCTGAATGTTTCGCGCACGCGCTGAATGATGTCGAGATAGGCCAGCGCGGGTTTCACCATTACCATGTCCGCGCCCTCTGCCAGATCCAATTCCACTTCGCGCAGCGCCTCGCGCGCGTTGGCCGGATCCATTTGATAGCCGCGGCGATCGCCGAATTGCGGGGCGGATTCCGCGGCCTCGCGGAAAGGCCCGTAAAATCCGGAACAATATTTCGCCGCGTAACTCATGATCGCCACATCTTGAAATCCAGCGCCGTCGAGGGCCTTGCGGATTGCGCCCACTCGCCCATCCATCATGTCCGAGGGCGCTATAATGTCCGCACCGCAGCGAGCGTGCGAAACCGATTCCCTGGCCAGCAATTCCAGCGTTGGATCGTTTTTGACTTCTCCGTTTTCTACGATGCCGCAATGCCCGTGATCCGTATATTCGCAGAGGCAAACGTCGGTCATCACCAATAGATTTAATTTAGCTTTGCGAATTCCTTCAATCGCGCGCTGCACAATTCCATCCGCCGCGTAAGCTTCCGTGCCCAGCGCATCCTTACGATCAGGAATGCCAAACAAAATAATTCCAGGGATTCCAAGCTGCTCCACTTCGCGGCATTCCTCCACAAGCATGTCGACAGATTGCTGCGCGACGCCGGGCATTGAAGAAATGGGATTGCGTACATTTTTGCCGGGGCAAACGAACATCGGATAAATAAATCCGTGCGTCGACAGCCGATTTTCCCGCGCGAGGGAACGAATCGCTTCGTTGCGCCTCAAGCGCCGGGGACGAACGACCGGGAAATTCATATGGCCCTCGCTTTTGTTTCTGTATTCGTCGAGAAATAAGTCGCGATTGCCACAGCCATGGATTCGGCGGTTGCGCGTGGCGCTTGAATCGCCACAGTCAAGCCCGCGCCGCGCAACGCCGCCGCTGTGGTGGGCCCGACGGCGGCCAATTTGGCTTTCGCGCCCAGGCGAGTCAATAATTCTTCGCCAAGCGCGACGCGCATATTTTCAATCGCCGAAGGACTGAAAAACGAAATCACATCGACTTCCGTTTCGCGAAGGGCGCGCATCACTTCCGGATCAACCAGGCCAACTCCCCCTGTATGGTACGTCACGATTTCCGTGACCAACGCGCCGGACGTCTTCAGCGCATCGGGCAAATCCGGCCGCGCCCGCTCGCTGCGCGGCAAAAGAACTTTTCTGCCGCTCAACATCGTGGAAAGTTCGCGCGCCAACTCTGAGCCGATAAATTCCTGCGCCACATGATCCACCGGAAAACCTTCCGCAGCCACAGCGCTCGCCGTAGCTGGCCCTACCGCCGCGCAACGAAAATTCCCCTCATTGCTCGGTTCTACTCCCAATTTCCGGCAGCGCCCGGCAAAGAAACGGGCCGCATTCGCGCTGGTAAATAATATCCAGTCGAATTCATTCAAGGAGTTAATCGATCGATCCAGCTCTTTTGTATCCGCGGGCTCGGAAAAATTCACGGCGGGAAACAGTAATACGACAGCGCCCATATTTTCAAGCCGCGCTTTCAGTTCGCGGGCCTGCTCCACCGCGCGCGTGAGGACAATTCTCTTGCCATCCAGCGGGTTCGATACGTTCATGCCCGCGTCCCACGGCTTTCGCCCTCGAGCAAGCCGGTTGCGCCACGCTCGATTAATTTTTGAGCGACACGTTTCCCAATCGCTTCGGCCTCGCCCAGCGATCCCGCGTCCTTCTCCAACAGCCGCTGCGTACCATCCGGAGAAAGAACGGCGACATCCAGCAGCAACTTTCCTTTTTCCGTGCGGCCCCACGCGCCAATCGGCACCTGGCAGCCTCCGCCAAGGCCGGCGAGCGCGGAGCGTTCCGCCGTCACCGCCGCGCGTGTTTCCGCGTCTTCAAGCGCAGCCAACACGCGAAGCGTCTCCGCGTCCGCCGATCGCGCCTCGATTCCGATCGCGCCCTGCCCGGCCGCGGGCAAACTTATTTCGTAAGACAGCACTTCGCTGATGTTCGCGCTCAAGCCCAGGCGATCAAGCCCCGCCTTCGCCAGCACAATGGCGTCGTAGTCCCCACGCTTCAGTTTCTCGATTCGCGTGTCCACATTTCCGCGCAACTCCATCATGCGCAAATCCGGCCGCGCGGCAAGCAATTGCGATTGCCGTCGCAGGCTGCTTGTACCGATCAGCGCACCCTGCGGCAAAGAAGCCAGCGTCGCCCCGTTCGACGAGAGCAGCGCATCGCGCATGTCTTCCCTTTTGCCAATCGCGGCAATGGTCAATCCCTCCGGCAATTCCGTGGGAACATCTTTCATGCTGTGAACGGCAAGGTCGATACGCTCTTCGAGCAATGCATCTTCCAGTTCCTTGATGAAAACGCCCTTCGTTCCAATTTGGCTGAAACTTAGTTTCTGAAATTTATCGCCTGAAGTTTTTACGATGATGAGAGCGGGCTCGACGCCTGTTTGCGCGGCGAGAGCACGCGCAATGCTTCTTGATTGCCATAGTGCCAACGCGCTGCCCCGCGTGCCGATGCGCAACGCCATCAGGGCTTCTCCCGGTCAAGATGAAATAAATCTCGAATCGCTTCAAAATTTTGAAGCTTGCGGCGCAATTCCGGAATCCCGCGCATCTTTTCCGCGGGAGTGATCAGCATGCGCTCCGTAAATTCCTGCATCATCGCGGCTACTTGCGCGCGATCCGCCTCGGAAAGATTCGGCATCGCCGCGAAGCGGTCTTTCATGAAAGCTTCGCGCTCGGTGGCAAGCTTGCTGCGCAAGTCGCCCAGCACCGCGCCGGCGGCGACGCCAGCCTGCCAGTGCAGAAATTTGTCCACCTGCTCATCGATGATGGCTTCCGCGCGCGGAATTTCAGCTACGCGCGCTTTTTTATTCTGTTCCACAATTTCCGTCAGGTCGTCGATGTTATACAAATACGTATTATAAATTTCCGCGACTTCCGGCGCGACGTTGCGGGGCACGCCAAGATCAATCATCAGCAACGCGCGATTACCCCGCGCCGACATGGCCTTGTTAATCATCGCGCGAGTTAACACCGGATCGGTCGCCGACACGGAAGTCACAATCAGGTCCGGCCATTCCAAAGCCGCTGGCAAGTTCTCCCACGGCACAACTTCCCCGTTAAACCGCGCTGCAAGGTCCACGGCATGCTCCGGCGTGCGGTTAATCACGCGCAACTGCTTTATGCCGCGGTCGCAGAGATGCTTCACGACTTGCTCGCTCGTTGCGCCCGCTCCCACGATCAACGCGCGGTGAGAGTTCAGCTTGCCGAAAATTCGCTCGGCAAGTTTAACGCTCGCAAATGCCACCGAAACCGGTCGCGTGCCAAGTTCAGTTTCGTTGCGGACGCGCTTGCCCACTTCCAGAGCGGCCTGAAACATGCGATTCAAGACCGGCCCGGTTTCGCCGCGATCGAGCGCAATCTGGTAAGCGTCTCGCACTTGACCCAGAATTTCCGCTTCACCCAGCAACATGGAATCGAGGCCGGCCGAGACGCGGAACAAGTGACGCACAGCCTGGCTATCCCGATGCCGGTACAGCGAATTGTCCAAATCGTTCAGGGAAATTTGATGGAAGGACGCAACGAACAATTCCACAGCACCCGCGCTATTCGTAGCACTCTCGCTTGGCACTCCATACAACTCGCTGCGATTGCACGTGGAAAGCACCAGCGATTCTTCGAGCAGTCCGCGCGAACGCAATTGCTCAGCAGCCTCGCGCGCCTGTTCCGGCGTGAAGGCGACTCGCTCCCTCAGATCGACCGAGGCCGTCTTGTGGTTCAATCCGATGAGGACAATTTCCATTCGTGAAATGCCTGAACAGCTCTCTACGATCCCCGCTCGATCTTGAATCAAAAATACCGGTGAAAATGAGAAAGATACCTATTCACAATGCTGTAACTGAAAATTACAAACATAAAATTGATAATGCAAAGAGTGGACGCCCTTGCTCCGCGCCATGTCGATGTCCGGGATAAAAACGTGTAACCCACATAGGCCAACAAAATCAACACCGTTACGATCACCTTCGGATCGCCGTCCCAGTAGCGTCCTTCCAGGCGGTGCGCCCAGATCATTCCCGCCGTCATGCCCGCCACGAGCGAAACGCATCCGATCAGAACGCTGCTGCGCGTCATGCGATCAAGCACATCGAGCGCGGGAAAACGCCATCCCACCACGCCCAGCTTGTGATCGCGCAAGCGCTGGTTCTGAATTAGAAAAATAATGCTGAGCACAAAGGAAATCGCGAATGCGGAATAGGCCAGAATGTTCAGCGTTACATGAAATGCGAACAGCGGTCCTTGCGCTGGCGGCGCTTTTACGAGTTTCGCCTCAGGCAAGTGAGCAAGCAGAAATACGCCCAGAACAATTGGCAATACAAATGGGCCGACCACACGCCGCCGGTGAATCGCTTCGAGACAAAGATAGGTAGCGGCAAGCAGCCACGCAAAAAGGGATAGCGAACCAAAAAGATCATCGTACGGAACCGCATGAATCAATCGCGAACGGGCGAGCAGCGCAAGGTAATGCAGCCCAAGGCCTCCGATGAGGCAGGCCGTTGCGCCAATTCCCACAGGCGTTGAAGGTTCGCGCAAATTCCAAATATACAGGGCCAGGCTGGCCGCATACAGGATCAACGTCGCAATTACATAAGGACTTGTCATCTTGTGTAGGCATTCGCCGGCAGATGCTCCCCTCCGCCGGAAATCACCATTGCCTCGACATTATAGCTAATTCTGCAGCATGAAAGCACCAAAGGGCAGGAAAATGTATCGGAGTGTTTCGCCACTTCCCTGTACTCGTGCCGGCCGTGAAAAACACTTTCACCACTTTCTCAATCAATTATGGGGCGGCGGCAAATCCATTGTCTGAATGAGGCAGAAAGCGTAGGATGCCTCAGAAAGTAGGCCGTAAACTTAGGAAACATAAACAGAAGGACGTAAAACTTTGGGAGAGATGAATCATGTCACTCGATAAACATTTATTTCGTGCGGCGGCCGTCGCCCTTGTTGGACTCGCCATTACATTTTCGGCTCTGCCATTGGCCGCGGACATCCTCGACGATTGGTCCGCCGTAAAACCGCCGCCGTTGCCAGAGCTCAAACCCGTAACGCTCGACGGTTCGACCACAGCTCTTTTGATTTTGGACATGATGAAAATGAATTGCGGCGCGCGCCCACGCTGCGTAGCATCGGTTCCCAAAGTAAAAAAATTGCACGATGCGGCCCGCACCGCCGGCGCAATGGTCTGGTACAGCTTTGTGGGAAGCGACGGCAAGGCCACGCCCGCCGATCAAATCGACCCGGGCGTAACGGCGCGCGACGGTGAGTGGGCTCGCCAAAACGGTCCCGACAAATTCATTGGCTCGAACCTGGATGAAAAATTAAAAGCTCGAGGAATCAAAACCGTGATCGTCTGCGGAACTTCCTTTCAAGGCGTGGGAATCGGCACAGGCGGCGGCTCCGCGCAGCGCGGCTACAAGGTGATTATTCCAATCGACTGCCTATCCTCTGAAGATCCATACATGGAGCAATATTCCGCCTTTCACCTGTACAAAGGCGCTCCGGCAGGAGTAACGAGCCAAGTCACGTTGACGCGCACAACCATGTTGAAATGGTGAAGCTTATTCATACGGCAAGTCGCCCATTCCGCCCCGAATAACGGGGGACGGAATGGCCTCTACGAAACCGTAATATCCTGAAACCGTTGCCTTCGTAGCGCACGCCCGTTTTTCGGGCGGGCAGCTTTTTTGCTCATATCGGCAGAATCGAAGTGCCACAGAAATACGCAGTCAATGCGACGGTACACACCGCCTCCTGAATCCACCCAAGCAGCCTCCAAAATCTTTTGTTATTATAGTTTCGCTCTCAAACGTCGATGGCCAAATTAACCGAATCCGTAGACCACAAATCCTTGTTCCTGCGCGCTTGCCGCTGCGAGCCCGTGGAACGCGTCCCTGTCTGGATCATGCGCCAAGCCGGCCGCTACTTGCCGGAATACCGCGCAATACGCCTGAAACATAATTTTCTGGAAGTTTGCAAAACACCGGAATTGGCTATTGAAGTTTCGCTGCAACCGCGTCGCATCCTGGGCGTCGATGCCGTCATCGTTTTTTCCGACATTCTGATTCCCGTAGGTGCGATGGGCTTGCCTTTCGAATTGTCGGATAAAGGTCCGGTGATCGAAACTCCGCTTCGAACCGCCGCCCAGGTTTGCGCGCTCTCCTCCTTCGATCCCGAGCTGGAGACTGGCTTCCTGATGAACGCTATTCGCGGCCTCGTGCGTGAACTTGGACCTCGCGTCCCGGTTCTGGGCTTTGCTGCCGCGCCCTGGACGCTCGCCTGCTACATGATCGAGGGCCACGGCAAAGACGGCTTCCCTGCGGCAAAAACGCTGCTCTATTCCGAACCCGAACTGTTTCGAAACTTGCTCGAACGCATCGCGCACGCCACAGCCGGCTACCTGCGTGCGCAGATCGCCGCTGGCGCCAGCGCCGTGCAACTGTTTGACACCTGGGTCGGCGAACTGAATGTTGAGCAATATCGCGAATTCGCTTTGCCCGCTACGCAAATGCTGATCGAAGAAATTGGTGCGGGAGACACGCCCGTCATTCTCTATTCAAAAGCATCGAACCACCTGCTCACCGCCGCCGCCGAATCGGGCGCGAATGTCTTGAGCGTCGATTGGCGCGTGGATCTTGCCACGGTGCGCGAACAAGTCGGGCCGAACATTGCTCTGCAAGGCAATGTGGACCCGTGTATGCTCCTTGGGCCGGAAGATGGAGTCCGCAAAGCCGCGCGCGCCGCGATCGAAAGCTCCGGCGGTGTCGGCCACATTCTGAATCTAGGCCACGGAATTTTGCAGCAAACGCCGGTGGAAAATGCACGCGCGTTTGTCCAAGAGGGGCAATCGGTATCTGTAGGCGACAAAGTGCGCGCGGAAGGCGCCATATGAGCGATTCCAATTTTCATCTGCAGCTGAACCGGGAACGCTTCGAAATTTCCGAAGAGTTTCTCGAGAAATATAACCGGCCCGGGCCGCGCTACACGAGCTATCCCACCGCGCCCGTATGGCAGGATAATTTCGGCCCGAATGACCTCGAGCAATTTTACGCAACTGCCAACGCGGAGCGCACTCCGGTTTCGCTTTACATGCATCTTCCCTTCTGTGAGAGCCTGTGCCTGTTCTGCGCCTGCAACGTGGTGATCACTAAAGACCACAGCGTCGCTCCTCCCTACATTGAGACGCTCGAACGGGAAATCGAGCACGTCAGCCGCTTCGTTTCGCGCGAACGGCCCGTGGTGCAATTTCACTGGGGCGGCGGCACGCCAACGTATCTGACTCCGGAACAGATGGAAGGTTTATTTCGCTTTACGACCGAACGATTTACGTTCGCGCCGGACGCCGAAATTGGAATCGAGATCGATCCTCGCGTCACGACGCAGGCGCATCTGGAAGCGCTGCGGCGTCTCGGCTTCAACCGCCTGAGCATGGGCATTCAGGATTTTCATCCTGAAGTGCAGTTGGCAATTCATCGGGTGCAGCCGCTGGAAATGACGCGCAGCCTGATCGAATCCGCACGCAAACTGGGCTTTGACAGCATTAACGTAGACCTCATCTACGGCCTGCCCTTGCAAACGGCGGAACGCTTCGCTCACACCGTGGAACAAGTTATCGGCATCGCGCCGGACCGCGTCGCCATGTTCAGCTACGCACATGTGCCGTGGCTTCGCAAGCAGCAAGGCGCGCTCGCCACGCGGCTTCCCGAAGGCATGGAAAAATTCCACATTTTCCGCGCAGGCCTCGAAAGCTTTTTGAACGCCGGGTACCAGTACATCGGGATGGATCATTTCGCGCGCCCCAATGACGAATTGGCCGTGGCGCAGCGCGAGCGCACGTTGCACAGAAATTTTCAAGGCTACACCACGAAAGCGGGCGCTGACCTATACGGCATGGGCGTCAGCGCCATCAGCGGAACTCGAATGTGTTACGCGCAAAACGATCGCGACGTAACCCACTACCGCGAGCGCGTCGAAGGTCGTGGCCTCGCCACCATGCGCGGGTACCGGCTAACCGATGACGATTTGCTGCGGCGCACCGTGATTAACCGCATCTTGTGCCACGGCGTGCTGATCAACAGTGAAATTGAGCAGGAATTTGGAATCAATTTTAATGAGACGTTTGCTACGGAAATCGAGCGCCTCGCTCCCTTCGAGGCCGACGGTCTAATCGAGCTTGAAAACGGCGTTCTGCGCACTACGCTCCTGGGCCGCATTTTCATTCGCAACATCGCCATGGTTTTCGATCCGTATCTGGAGAAACAGAAGCTCGAAAGCCGTCCGCTCTTTTCAAAAACTCTCTGATCGAACGATCGAGGCTTTTTAGTGTCCACTTCCGCGCAGACTGCGTATCCTGTACTTGTCATTGGCGCAGGAATTTCGGGTCTCGCGTGCGCCTATCGTCTGCAGCAAGCCGGAATTCCAGTACACGCAGTCGAAGCTGGATCGCGTCCCGGCGGCGTCATCGCCACCATGGAAAAAGATGGATTCCGCTTTGACCTTGGCCCGCAAAGTTTTCTCACTACTGAACCGTTGCTCAAATTAATCGATGGGCTCGGCCTCAAAAATCAGCTGCTGCGTGCTGATCCGCGAGCCCCGCGTTACATCCTATTGCGCGGGCAGTTGGTCCCCGCGCCCATGTCACCGCCTTCTCTTTTTTCTACTCCGCTGTTTTCTGGCAGCACGAAGTGGCGCCTGCTCACGGAGATCATGCGGCACACGCAGCCGCCCGCCGAGGACGAATCCATCGCCAGTTTTGTTCGCCGCAAATTCGGCCCGGAATTGCTGGACCGCCTGGTCGCACCATTTGTTTCCGGCGTTTACGCAGGCGATCCGGAGCAACTAAGCTTGCGGGCCTCATTTCCCAAGATTCATGAATTTGAATCGCAGCACGGAAGCGTTCTCCGCGGCGCCATGAAGTCGCGCTCTCCGAAAGGCACGCCGCGCGCTGGGCTGTGCTCTTTTCGCGACGGCATGGACACTCTGCCGCGCGCCATCGCTTCCCGGCTGGGCTCCTCGCTGCACATGGAAACGAGCGTAACCGCGATTCGTCACGGCAAAGCAAACGGCAAGCCCTGGTTTGAAATCGATATCACGCGCCGCGATCAGCACGAAACTTTGGCCGCCAGCGCTGTGATCCTTGCGACTCCCACTCCAATCGCTTCCCAAATTCTTTCGACCCTCTCCGATTCCTTTGCGCCTGTTTTTTCGCGAATCGAATATGCGCCCGTCAACGTCCTTTCCGCAGGCTACCGCCGCGAGCAGTTTCAGCGCGCTCCCGACGGCTTTGGTTTCCTGGTCCCTCGCGCCGAAGGACTGCACGTCCTCGGAACGGTTTTCAGCTCATCGCTTTTCGCCGGGCGCGCACCGGAAGGAATGGTTTCCATCACCAGTTTTTCGGGTGGCGCGACCGATCCCAAATTTTGTGAATTGAGCGATGAGGAAATTACGGAAACCATTTGCGGAGAAGTCGCGCGCGTCCTCGGAATCAAAGAAAATCCGGTAACCACCAATCTGCAACGCTATATACGCGCATTGCCCCAATACAACCTGGGCCACACGCAAAACGTAAAATCGCTCGAAGCTCTCACGACTTCCATACCTGGACTATTTCTCGCCGGGAATTATTTGTCCGGCCCATCCATCGGCTCCAGCGTCGAACAAGCATTCCAAACCGCCGACGTCGCCCGTATTTATCTCGCCTCCGTCGGTGTCGCAGGAGTAGGAGCTGTAGCGCACGCGTAATTTAAGTAGGACAGGCTTCAGCCTGTCTTCTTTTGACTTCTTCCAGCCCGGCAAGATTCAAAAGAAGACAGGCTGAAGCCTGTCCTACTAAGACCGTCCTCGTAGTAAGATACCCCACCAGAATTTCCCGGTCTGCGATCTCATCCACTCGACTGGTTTCTTCGTACTAATAGAAGAGCCGAAAGGAAATTGACCTTTGCTTCTCGCGGTCGTCCAACCCTGGCCTGAGGGCAGACAACCCACGGACGCTGCGTTAATGCAGCGCATCCTGCAGCGAGATCCCGGCGCGCTCGAAGCGCTTTACGACCGTTACGGCAGACCTGTGTACTCCCTGGTTCTGCGCATCGCCCAGCATCCCTCTTCGGCTGAAGAAATTGTGCAGGATGTTTTTCTCCAGCTGTGGCGCAGCGCCGAGCGTTTTCAGATCGACCGAGGCCCTCTCGAACCGTGGCTATTCACCATGGCCCGCAACCGCGCGCTGGATTTCCTCCGCCTGAAGCGCGAAAAACAACGCCGCCGCGAAGATTCAGATTCCGATATTCTTCCTTCTGCCGTGGTGCGCCCTGACCCGGAAGGCGAAATCGACAGAACAAGGCGCGCGGAAAAAATTCGCGCCCTGATGACATCGCTTCCGGATGCGCAGCGAAAAGCGATTGAACTGGCCTTTTTCGAAGGCCTCTCACATAGCGAGATCGCCGCGACCACCGGCGAAGCGCTTGGCACGGTAAAAAGCTGGATTCGCACTGGACTTCTGCGTCTCCGGCAATCTCTTGGAGAAGCAAGCTCTTGATGACCTGCGAACAACTCGCACAGCTTTACGATGAGTACGCCTTGGGCGTGCTGGAAGGCGACGAACTCGCGGAACTCGAGCAGCACCTCGCGCGAGCATGCCCGAAGTGCATTCCTGGTGTAGCCGAAGCAAGAGGCATCGTCTCGCAACTGGCGCTCGCGGCACCGAGCGTGGAACCTCCGCCTGAGTTGCGTGCCAAGATCATCGACGCCGTCAACGCGTCTGGTGACGCGAAGCGCGCGTCCGCTCCTGTGGAGCAGAAAAAGTTTACTTCGGAACGAACAACATTTCCGGCGTGGGCATGGCTTGCAGCCGCTGCGCTTGCACTCATCACTGGCTATTCAATTCGCCAGATGAACCGCCAAAACGACCAGCTGGCCGACCTGCGCAAACAAATGAAAATTGCCACTATGCAGAGCCAGGCGCTTCAAAATCAATTGGAGGTGGACCGCATGGTCGCCTCGGTCATGCTCTCTTCGGACTCGACACAGCTGAAACTCATGCCGGCGGACAAAAATATGCCCGTCGTACACGCCTATTTGCATCCGCACATGGGCGTGGCAATTACCGCGGATCAAATGCCGTCAATGCCCTCCGCGCGCACGCTGCAACTTTGGTTTGTGCCAAAATCGGGAAAGCCCGTAAGCGCCGCAATCTTCCATCCCGACACGACCGGGCAGATCGCTCTCGTTGCACCAGTCACAATTCCCTTGAATGAAATCGCAGCCCTCGCCGTAACCGATGAGCCCGCCGGCGGCAGCCCGCAGCCCACCACGCCCATCGCGTGGATCGCCAAACTAAATAATTAATTCTCGGCCTTTCTCATGTTTTTCTTTCGCGTTTTGATTCGCAATACGCGGCGCTCTCCTGCTTCTTTGTAGCGCCGCTTTTCTACACTCGATTTCGGAAGCACGGGCGGCACGGGAACAGGCTTGCCGGTTTCATCCACTGCAACGAACGTCAAAAAAGCCGTGGTCGTATGCTTGCGAATTGCCGAGACAGAATCTTCGGAAAAAACATCAACTCCCACTTCCACTGATGTGTGAAACGCCCGATTGACCTGCGCTTCGAGCACGATTAAATCGCCCACACGCACTGGATTCAAAAAATCCAGATGATCCACCGATGCTGTGACCGTCTGCCTGTGGCAATGCCGCTGCGCCGTGATCGCCGCGGCGATGTCGATCAAGTGCATCACTCGACCACCAAGAATATTCCCTAGAATGTTCGAGTCCTGCGGCAGCACCAGTTCCGTCATTTCCGTACGCGAAGCGCTGACCGGCCGCCCCGGAACCGCCTTCTCCAATTTGTTTTTCCCGACCGTAGAAGTATTGGAAGTGTTTTTCATCAAAGGACTAGAGCTCCCGAAAGTGAAGAGTCACCTTTAGTAAGGTGTCCGTATTTTCGTTCTCACAACTTATTTGGCGTTCCGCTGCAGCGCGAATATACTATGCGCATGACATTGTCCCAACCACAGAAGAAAACGCGTCGACAGATGCTCGAAGAATTTGTTGCCTCAAAACCGACGGATGCCTTCGCCCGCTACGGCCTGGCAATGGAGTGCTCCAACACCGGCGATGCCGCCGCAGCCGATGAAAATTTCAAAGCGCTAATGACTTCTCATCCCGACTACGTCGCCGCTTATTTTCAATACGGCCAGTTCCTTGCAAAATCCGGCCGAACAAACGAAGCGCGTGCAGCCCTCACCGCAGGCATAGCCGTCGCCCAACGCACAGGCGATGACCACGCGCGCTCGGAAATGGAAGCCGCGCTCCAAGAAATCTCATAAATGTGTCTTGTAAACGTGTCTTGTGGGTCGCGGCTTCAGAGGCTGCGGAAAAACTCGCACCCTGTCATTCCGAATGGCGGTGTTTGCCCGAAGAATCTGCTGTTTCTTGGAAGTCGAGAAGAAAAGCAGATCCCTCGCTTCGCTCGGGATGACAAAAAGCACTTTTCCTCATCCTGTTCGGCCGCGACATCAATTCACGAATAAAAACTGAGCTTTAGCCCATGACCACGATCGTGCTTCATGCCCCGAACCCCAACAAACACCATTACTTACCTTGACCGTTACTAGGCAGAATCACTTCCATCCTGCGTCCTTGCCCGCCCGCTAAACGAATGCTACGTTCGATGCTGCCACTTTCCACCTGGAGATACGCGAACCATGGCACTCAGCATCGATGACCTACTGCGCCGCGCCGTTGAAACCAAGGCTTCCGATCTCCATCTCAAAGTCGGCAACCATCCCTGTTTGCGCATTGATGGCGCGCTTACGCCACTGACGGATGTCCCCCGCGTCACGCCTGAAGAAATGCTGTCCATGGCCTTCAGCATGATGACCAACCGCCAAAAGCAAAAATTCAAGGAAACGGCGGAATTGGACATGGCCTACGGCGTCGCCGGACTCGGCCGCTTCCGCGTCAACGTTTTTCAGCAGCGCGGCAACGTCGGCATGGTCCTGCGCGTCATTCCCACCAAGATTCGCACCATTGAAGAGCTGAATCTGCCGCACGTCGTCGAAACGATTTGCGAAGAGCAGCGCGGGCTTGTTCTGGTTACGGGCACCACTGGTTCGGGCAAGTCCACAACGCTTGCTTCGATGATTGACCGCATAAATACCACGCGCTCCGATCACGTCATTACCATTGAAGATCCAATCGAATTCCTGCATCGCGACAAAAAAAGTTTCATCAACCAGCGCGAAGTCGAAGTCGATACCGCAAACTTTTCCACCGCGTTGCGCGCCGGCCTTCGTCAGGATCCGGACGTCATTCTGGTCGGCGAAATGCGCGACCTGGAAACGATTGCCACGGCATTGCTCGCAGCCGAAACCGGCCACCTGGTGTTCTCCACTTTGCACACGCTCGACGCGACGGAAACGATCCAACGTATCATCGCCGTCTTCCCTCCGCCCGAGCAGAAGCAGATTCGTTTGCAGATGGCAGCGACGCTCAAGGCCGTAGTCAGCCAGCGCCTCGTGCATACCGCGAACGAAAACGGCCGCGTGCCCGCCGTAGAAGTCATGATCGCCACCGCCTACATCCGCGATTGCATTATCAATCCTGACAAAACGCGCTTAATTCATGACGCCATCGCCGCCGGCACCAGCCAGTACGGCATGCAGACCTTTGACCAATCGCTCTTCGATCTCTATTCGCGCGAACTGATCACCTATGAGGAAGCTCTCTTGCGCGCGTCCAACCCGGACGACTTCAAGCTGCGCGTTCAGGGTATTCGCTCCGCCTCCGATTCCGCTCGCGAGGAAATGGAACGCACCATGACCGAGTTCGATCGTTTCGGAAAACGCTAAACGCAATTTTTCGCCCGATACCTTTCGCAGCGTTCCAGATCCCGTGGCCGCGAAATGTCCACAGTCTTGTGGCGCCGGCGTCTCGCCGGCGGTTTTCTCCGTTGCCAATTTAAAAAATATCTTTCCGCCTGAATCCAAACCCGCCGGCGAGACGCTGGCGCCACAACACCCGCCACAAATTTCCTCTGTCTTTTCCTGCCTCATTGCTTCCTTGCTTCCTGCTTCGTGCCCTGCTTCCTTGCTTCCTGCTTCGTGCCCCGCTTCCTTGCTTCCCCGCTCCCTTGCCTCTATCCTTCTCCCATGCGTTCTTCACCACGAAAATTTTCTTCCGAGGACGACCTGTACATCGCCGCGCTCAATAGCCTGGCTCGCCGCGCCTATTCCGTTTATGAAATGCGAACGTATCTGGAGCGCCGCGCGGAAAATAAAGACGTGGTAAAAGACGTGCTGGAACGATTGAAACATCTGAAGTATCTGGACGATGAGCGCTACGCACGCCAGTTCGTTCGCCTGCACACCGAACTGAGAAAGCAGGGCGCGTTTCGCATCGCGCGGGATTTGCGGGCGCGCGGCGTCCCGGACCGCCACATCGAAGCAGCCCTGGCCGAGCGCGCCCCCGAATCGAACGAAGCAGCCCTCGTGCGCGAACGCCTGAAGCGGCGGATTAAATTGCTGCGTGGTCCGCTCGACGAGCGCCGCGTCGCCTCGCTCTATCGCAGCCTGCTTCGCGCCGGCTTCGCTGCCGACACCATTCGCCGCGAATTAGCCGCGCTGACCAAGCAATCTGTGGAAGAAATTCCAGACAGTTCAGCCGAGGAAGCCTGAAGAATATTTTCAAGGAAGCAGTCCTTTTGGATTTTCTCTGAGGAAACTCCGGTTCAATTGGCATAGACTTTGGCCTGTGGGGTAGGTCCTTGTAGCGCCGGCGTCTCGCCGGCTGTTTTCACCTGTCGCAACCCAGCGCAAAACCGCCGGCGGGACGCCAGCGCTACAAGATCTACCCCCCACAGGCTGAAGCCTGTGCCACTATTTTCCTAACAATCAACAATCGCAATTACATCTGCCGCCACTTCATTTCCACGCGAACCGGAATTTCATTCTTCACAGGAATCGCCAGGAGGGATGGCGGATCGATCTTAAAATCCGTCAGCGTCAAGGGAATCGTCCCCGTAATCATCGTATCGCTCCCCTTCACCACATGCTGGAAAGCGATCTGCTTGTACGGCACAGTCTGTCCCGCGAACTGCACTTCCAAGTCCACGGGAATCGTCGCCAGGCCAGAAGCATCCTCAGGCAAATGCGTGCGCACCGTAATCATTGGAAACTCTCCGCCGCGCGCCACTTGCAGCATATGCAAATCGCGATTACTGTCCCCCGAATCGAA
>Ga0210386_10000355_pt1 | contig 42531 bp, 27 predicted proteins | sample IncBWH32OmetaG_FD_160091 | JGI IMG/M metagenome (GOLD analysis project Ga0210386, IMG submission 160091) | Forest soil microbial communities from Barre Woods Harvard Forest LTER site, Petersham, Massachusetts, United States - Inc-BW-H-32-O ...
CCGACGTAGCCACACCTCCGAGCCAGGTCGTCAAACCCGCGGCATCCAAAGTCGCAGGGCCGCCCGCCGACACGCCGAAGAGCTCAGCAAAGTCCCCTAACAGCCCCGAGATCACCGAGGAGCTCGAGGCGGCCGGAGTGGCGGCCGCGGCCGCTGCGGGCACCGCGCCGCTGGCCACCTGGGGGGCGGCGCTCTGTGCGGGCAGGGCCGAAGCCGCCTGAGAGTTCACCTGATAGGTGTCCATAGTCAGCGCGTCCTGGATCCACATGTCCAGGTACTCCGCCTCGTTGGTGGCGATGGCCCCGGTGTTTTGGCCTAAGAAGTTGTTGGACACCAACGTGGCCAGTTCCGTCCGGTTGGCCTCGATCATCGGCAACGGCACCATCGAGGCATACGCGCTCTGATAGGCCGTGGCGGCCGCCTGGGCCTGGACCCCGGTCTGGGCGGCGGTGGCCGCCGTGCCCTGCAGCCAGGCGATGTAGGGCGCGGTCGCCGAGGCCATCTGCGCCGACGACGGCCCCAGCCACGAACCGGTGACCAGGTTGGTGACCAGCGTTTGATACTGGGTCGCGGTGCTCTCCAGATCGGTGGCCAACGAACTCCAGGCCGCCGATGCCTCCAGCAACGGGCCCGACCCCGCCCCGGAAGCCATCAGGGCGGAATTAATCTCCGGGGGAATCAGCGAATAACTCATCGAGGCGAGACCGACTACTGCGCCGCCGCCGCGTTCGCTTGCTCGGTCAGCGCATAGGCGCCCGAGCCGGAGCGCAGCGCGGCGACCAACTGCTCGTGCACTGCCGCGGCTTGGGCGGCGATCTGCTGATAGGTCACCCCGTGCTGGCCGAACTGCGCCGCCGTCATCGCCGACACCAGATCGGACGCGGCGGGGGCCAGCGACGTCGTCGGCGCCGCCGCGGCCCCATTACGGGCCACCATCGAGTCACCGATACCTGACAGACTGCTCGCAGCCCCCGACAACACCTCAGGATTCGTAGTTACGAACGACACCTTCCAACCTCCTAAAACGACCCCGTCAGACTCTAAGTTGGACGTTACCTTAGACCCGGCGTTGGATTGACCTCCCCAAAAGCAACTGCCACCCGTGATGGCTGACAAATCGTATGCTTTTTTCGCCGTCCGCGGTACACATATCGACGAAACGATATCCGGCGGAAACTGGGCGTTAACTGTGACGCTTTTTCGCCCGGGTTGGACCTCAGGTGAGCGCCGGTTAGGCACCCGGACCTGCCGTTCGGGACGAACGTCTGCACCCGGGCCGTCATCGAGTGTGGTCTCCAGTGGGGCGAGCCGGGACTGTATCGTTGCCGCGTGACCGATCGACCGCCGACGCTTTACATCTTTCCGCATGCCGGCGGATCAGCGGAATTTTACGTTCCTTTTGCCAAGGCGTTTTCCAGCGATCTCAAGCGCATTGCGGTCCGATACCCGGGACGTGCCGGTACCCACGACCTTGGCTCTTTTACCAGCATTACCGATCTCGCTGACAAGGTTTGCCGGATGGTGCCGGCGCCGGATCAGTCCGACAAGGTGGCGTTCTTCGGCCACAGCATGGGCGGGTTGCTGGCGTTCGAGGTCGCCCGCCGGTTCGAACTGGCGGGGAGCCCTATTGCCGCCCTGTTCGTATCCGCCTGTGCCGCACCCGGCCGAGTCGGCTATGAGCACATTCCCGAGTCCGATCGCGGCCTGCTCGATGCGGTGAGCGAGATGACTGGCGTGAATCCAGAGTTCCTGGAGAACCAGGAATTCGCGGCCAAGATCCTGCCGACACTGCGGGGGCTCAAGGCCATCTCGAAGTACGACTGTCCGTCCGACGCAACGGTGTCGTGCCCCATCTTCGCGTTCCTAGGCGATGACGACGAAGTCGCCACGTACGAGAAGGTGGTGCCCTGGTCGGAGCGCACGACATCGGAGTTCGCCGCGCGGGTTTTCCCCGGTCATCACTTTTATCTCAACGACCACATACCCGAGCTGGTCAGCCACATCGAGGGCAAGATCTTGTCGTGTTGCCGAGGTTAACTTAACGCTGAACGAAACGGTTGTTGTCAGGAAGTTGCCGACGCAACCGCCATCCGCAAAGCGCTATGCCAATCGTGGCCGAAAGGCTTATGTAGCCGACAAATTGGACGTCACGTCAATTGATTGGACGTTACCGCCAATTAATTGGACAAGCCGGCTGTTCGGTATCCACAAGGCCCGCATGACCGTCGCTGGAAAACCGCATCCCAGATGAGATTTCGCGCTTGATTGCCGACCTGCAGCGTGTCCGGTCAGCGCTGGAACCGCGGCCTCGGCTGGCTGCGACCTCGTCCCGAGGGGCGACCTCCCGCCGCCACCACGAGAAAGTTACCGTCACGAACTTAACTAATGCCAGCTGCGCGAGTTGGCTGGCAGTCCGGTAACCTCGTCACCACGTCCGGCGGCCGGACGAAACCAGGGGGTGATCGTCATAGCGAACCCATGGTCCCAGCAACGATGCAGGCAGGACGGAGCCTCTGTTTGTCGCGCATATCACATTCTTAGGTTTTTCTGAGAAGATTCTTGGGTTTTGGTCCGAGAAGGGCGATGCTGGGGTTAATCTCCTGCATCACAAGCGCCCTTGTCGTACGTGTTGGGGGCTCTAGATCTAAAGGGGTGGTGTCCCAATGTCAGCAATCGACTGTTCTATACCCGCTGTGCTGGGGGAACGGGCCCGGCGACAGCCGGATGCGCGCGCGTACACGTTCATCGACTACGAAGTGGATCCTGCCGGCGATTCCGAGACATTGACGTGGTTTCAGGTCCACCGGCGCGCGCAGGTCGTTGCCGCGGAACTGGCGTCCCGCGGATCGCCGGGTGATCGCGTGGCAATCCTCGCTCCGCAGGGCCTCGAATACATCGTCGGGGTTCTCGGCGCGATGGAGGCCGGCTTCGTGGCGGTCCCGTTGTCCGTGCCGCTGTTCGGCGCGCATGACGAACGGGTTTCCGCGGCGCTGAGGGACAGCTCACCGATTGCGGTGCTGACGACATCGGCGGTCGTCGACGACGTCGTCTCGTGTGCTCATGGGCTCCCCGGCTCCGTGCCGGCGGTGATCGAGATCGACGCGCTCGACCTCGATGCACCGCCGGCCTTCCACTCCACCGACATGCCGCAGACCAAAACCGCCATGCTGCAATACACCTCCGGCTCGACTCGTGCGCCGACTGCCGTCGTGGTGACGCACAAGAACGTCATAGCCAATCTCGACCAGGTGATTTCGGACTATTTCGAGGACATCGGGAAGGTTCCACCGCCGGGCATCACGATGGTGTCGTGGCTGCCCTTTTATCACGACATGGGTCTGCTCCTCGGAATCTTGGCTCCGGTATTGAGGGGATTTCCCGCAGTGCTGACGAGCCCGATGGCGTTCCTGCAGAAGCCCGCCCGGTGGATGCAGATGCTGGCCAGCAACCGATCGTTTTCGGCTGCACCGAACTTCGCCTTCGAACTGGCTGTGCGACGCACGTCCGACGACGACATGGCCGGGTTCGACTTGGGGAACGTGCACACCATCCTCAGCGGTAGCGAACGGATCCACGCGACGACGCTCAGACGTTTCACCGAGCGGTTTTCCCGCTTCAACCTTCCTGACACCGTCCTGCGGCCGTCGTACGGGTTGGCCGAGGCAATGGTGTATGTGGCGTCGTCATACCCGGGGCGCCCCCCGACAACCGTCCGGTTCGACTACGAGAAGCTGGCGGCCGGCCACGCGAAACGCTGCGAAAGCGAACAAGGCGGTTCCCAGCTGGTCAGCATCGGCGCGCCCCGCGCCTGCACCGTGCGGATCGTCGACCCCGAGACCCAGCTCGAGAATCCGGCCGGCAAGGTGGGGGAGATCTGGGTGCACGGCGACAATGTCGCGAGCAGCTACTGGCGAAACCCGCAACTATCGGAGCGGACCTTCGGGGGACGGCTCGTCGATCCATCCCCCGGCACGCCGCAAGGGCCCTGGCTTCGGACCGGAGATCTGGGCGTCATATCCGACGGCGAGCTCTTCATTACCGGCCGCATCAAAGATCTGCTGATCGTGGATGGGCGTAACCACTATCCCGACGACATCGAAGCGACGATCCAGGAGATCACCGGAGGCCGCGCCGTGGCGATCTCCGTCCCGAATGATCGGAGCGAGCAGCTGGTTGCGATCGTCGAGCTCAAGAAGCGGGGCAGCTCGGACGACGAGATCCTGGACAGGCTTCACACCGTCAAACGCGAAGTGACATCGGCGATTTCGAAGTCGCATGGCCTTCGGGTGGCTGATCTGGTGCTGGTGCCGCCCGGCTCTATCCCGATCACCACCAGCGGTAAAATCCGCCGCTCCGCCTGCTCCGAACGTTACCGCCAGGACGAATTCACCCGACTGGACACCGCCGTATGACGCACCTTCGAGGAGGCCGAAGTTAATCTCTCCGCTTGGGAGTGCCGGACCGCGGCGTCCGCAGGGCTTGACACCACAGGGAGAGTATGTCGATGGCAGCAGGAGAATCTTCCATACCCGCTGTGCTGGGGGAACGGGCCCGGCAACAGCCGGATGCGCGCGTGTTCACGTTCGTCGACTACGAGGTCGACCCCGCCGGGTATTCTCAAGGCTTGACGTGGCCTCAGGTCCACCGGCGCGGCGCGGCGATCTCGGTACCGAACGATAACATCGAGCAGCTGGTCGCGATCGTCGAGCTGAAGAAGCGGGGTAGCTCGGACGGCGAGATCCTCGATAGGCTTCGCACCGTCAAACGGGAAGTGTCGTCAGTGATTTCGAAGTTGCACGGCCTGCGGTTGGCGGATCTGGTGCTGGTGCCACCCGGCTCTGTCGCGATCACCACCAGCGGCAACGTGCGCCGCTCCACCTGCGCCGGACGTTACCGGCAAAACGAATTCACCCGACTGGAAATCCCGGCATGACGTCTTTCGACGAGGCCGAACTGCGACACTGGCTGGTTGACTACCTGGTCACGACTATCGGCTGCAGCCCGAACGAAGTCGACTTCGACGCCTCGCTGAAAGACCTGGGGGTCGGGTCGCGCGAAGCCGTCGTGCTCTCCGGTGAGCTGTCCGAATTGCTCGACCGGCCGGTCTCACCCGTCGAGTTCTGGCAACGCCCCACCATCAATGCCTTGGCCCGCTTTCTCACCGGCTCCGACCTCGACTCCGACGCCGAGACGGTGTTGAGTCTCGATCGAAATTTGCTGGACGAGCCGATCGCCGTGATCGGCCTGGGATGCCGTTTCCCCGGCGACATCTTCGGGCCGCAGGCGTTTTGGCAATTCCTGTGCGAGGGCCGGTCGGCTGTGGGGGAGGTGCCGGCCGATCGGTGGACGCGGTTCGACGACGGCTCGCCCGAGGTGGCCGCCGCGCTGTCGGCCACCACGCGGTGGGGTTCGTTTTTGAGCGACATCGAGGCCTTCGACGCGGAATTCTTTGACATCTCCCCGAGCGAGGCCGCCAAGATGGATCCCCAGCAGCGTCTGCTGCTGGAAGTGGCTCACGAGGCGCTGGAGCATGCCGGGATTCCGGCTGAATCGCTACGACAAACGCAGACTGGGGTTTTCGCTGGGGCGTGCGCAGGCGAGTACGGATATCTGACGGCCACCGACCTGAGTCAAGTGGATGCGTGGTCGGGTACCGGCGGTGCGCTCAGTATCATCGCCAACCGCCTTTCGTATTTCTTGGACCTACGAGGGCCGTCGGTGACGGTCGACACGGCGTGTTCGTCGTCGCTGGTGGCGGTGCATCTGGCCTGCCAGAGCTTGCGGACGGGTGATTCGAATCTCGCCATCGCCGCAGGGGTCAACCTGCTGCTATCACCGGCCATCACCCGCAGCTTCGATCAGGCCGAGGCGATGTCGCCGACGGGTCAGTGTCACGCATTCGACGCGAGCGCCGACGGTTTCGTCCGTGGTGAAGGTTGCGGGGTCGCGGTGCTCAAGCGACTCACCGATGCGTTGCGTGATAAAGACCCCGTGCTCGCGGTGGTCTGCGGTTCGGCGGTCAATCAGGACGGCCGGTCCAACGGGCTGATGGCCCCCAATCCGGCGGCCCAGATGGCGGTGTTGCGAGCCGCCTACGCCAATGCCGGCGTCGAGCTACGCCACGTTGACTATCTCGAGGCCCACGGCACCGGCACGTTGCTCGGCGATCCGATCGAAGCGCGCGCGATCGGAAGAGTGCTGGGCCGCGCACGCCCACAGAGCGCTCCGCTGCTGATCGGAGCGGTCAAGTCGAACCTGGGTCATTTGGAGGCCGCGGCCGGGATCGCCGGCTTCATCAAGGCCGTCCTGTCGGTGCAGCGTGCGCACATCCCGGGCAACCTGAACTTCGAAAACCCCAACCCGCTCATTCCCTTTGAAGATCTGCGACTGAAAGTGGTTGACAAGCCGACCGATTGGCCCGCGACAGGCCAGCCGCGGCGGGCAGGGGTGTCGTCGTTCGGTTTCGGTGGCACCAACGCGCACGTCGTGCTGGAACAGGGCCCGGGCGCATTGCCGGCCACGCCAACGCTGCCGCGGTCGGCCGAGGCGGTGAGCACGCTTGTGGTCTCGGGCAAGACGGACGAACGGGTGGCCTCGGCGGCAGGGATGCTCGCGCAGTGGGTGGACGGCGCTGGGGCTGATGTGGCGTTGGCCGATGTGGCGCATACGTTGAACCATCACCGCAGTCGGCACGCAAAGTTCGCCACGGTGGCCGCCCTCGACCGTGAGCACGCGGTGGCGGGGTTGCGCGCACTGGCCGCGGGCGGATCGGCCGATGGGGTGGTAGCACCGCACCAGGGCGTGTGCCGGCCCGGGACGGTGTTTGTCTATTCCGGACAGGGCTCGCAATGGTCCGGGATGGGACGGCAGTTGTTGGCCGATGAGTCGGCGTTCGCCGCGGCGGTGGCCAAGTTGGAGTCGGCTTTTGTTGAGAAGGTTGGGTTTTCGCTGTGGCAGGTGCTGGCCACCGGTGAGCCGCTGGTCGGAATCGACCGCATCCAGCCAGTGCTGGTGGGCATGCAGTTGGCGCTGACCGAACTATGGCGCTCCTACGGCGTTGAACCCGATGCGGTAATCGGTCATTCGATGGGCGAGGTGACCGCGGCGGTGGTGGCCGGAGCGCTGACCCCCGGCGAGGGACTGCGAGTAATCGCCACGCGTTCCCGGCTGATGGCGCGGCTGTCCGGACAAGGCGCGATGGCGCTGCTCGAGCTGGACCCGGAAAGCGCTAAGGCGTTGATCGCCGATTATCCCGGGGTGACGTTGGCGGTGTATGCCTCGCCGCGTCAGTCGGTGATCGCTGGGACACCCGAGCAGGTCGATGCGGTGATCGCAGTTGTCGCTGCGCAAGACCGGTTGGCCCGGCGCATCGAGGTCGATGTGGCGTCGCACCATCCGATCATTGATCCGGTGCTGCCGGAGCTGCGGACCGCGCTTGCTGACTTGACGCCGCGGCGGCCGACCATTCCGCTCATCACCACCACCCACGGGCCGTCCGCAAGGGCCGCAATCGTTTTCGACGCTGATTACTGGTCGGCCAACTTGCGCAACCCGGTGCGGTTCAGTCACGCCGTCGCCGCCGCGGGCGCCGACTACGGCACCTTCGTGGAAGTCAGCCCGCATCCGCTGCTGACCCATGCCATCAGCGACACCCTGGACGAGGTTCATCACCACAGCATTTCGACCCTGCAACGCGACACCCATGACACGCTCACCTTCCGTACCAACCTCAACATCACCCACACCGTCCAGCCGCCAAACATCGACCATCCGGCCGGGCCACATCCGGTAATACCGACCACGCCCTGGCACCACACCCGCCACTGGATAGTCGCGAAGGAGCGGGTGAACGTCGCCGGTTCTGCGCCGAAGTTCGGCACCTTGCTCGGTGCGCACATCGCCGTGGCAACGACACCTCCTGCGCGCCTCTGGCAGGCAAGACTAGTGCCGGAGGCCAAGCCATATCCGGGTTGCCATCGAATTCACGGTGTGGAAGTGGTTCCGGTATCGGTTCTGCTGCAGACGCTCCTGACCGCGGCAGCCGAATCTGGTGCATCGGCATTGTCCACGGTCCGATTCGAACACCCGATAGTCGTGGACCAGCCGCGGGTGATCCAGGTGGTCGCCGACGGCGAATCAGTAACTGTGTCATCGCGTCCGGCGACTGACGCGCCGCGATACCGGTGGGTCAAGCACGTAAGCGGCCAGTTGTCAATGTCGCCGTCCCGCCCCAGCGCTTCTCACGGCGATGTGTGCGTGGACGACGACGGGCAGTACCAATTCGCCGGCGGTGAAACACGTTCGGCCGCCGAGCTTCTCGAGGCATGGGGCGTCGAGGGCCAGCCGTTCGCGTGGTCGATCGAAACGTTACGGCCAACGCCAGGCGGCGTTCTCGCCGAGGTCTGCTTGACCGAGGCCTCGACGGTGGCACTGCTCGACGCCGCCGTCCACGTCGCCCGCTTGGTGGACGGCTCTAATCCGCGGCTCATGATTCCGGCCGCAGTCGAAAGCGTTCGTCTGTCAACCGCTCTCACGCATCCGCAGGGTTCCGTGGAGGTACGCCGGTTGCCCGGCAACGCCGACGAGATTGTCGTCGACATCGCCGTCAAGGCACCGGACGGCACTACGTGCGTGGACATCCGCTCGCTGCGGTACGCCGATGTGGAGTCCAGCCCCGCGCCAGCGCCGCTACGCGACAGCGATCCGCGATCGTTGGCGCACGCGATCGAGTGGCGATCCTGGCGCGAGGGCGGTAACCGGCTGGCGCCGGGACCGCGCACGCTGGCCGTAGTCGGTAGCGACAGCACCGCTTCAGCGGGGCTCCGGAATCAGCTCGCAGCCTCCGGGTACATTCCGGCCGGCATTTCCGAGGCGCGGTATGTGGTCTACCTCGCCGCGCCGGAGCCCGGGGAGGCGGACCTCGACGGTGCCGTGCGGCTATCGACGGACGTCACCGATCTCGTCCGTCGACTGGCCGAGCGGTATCAGCACCAACCGGCCACGCTGTGGATCATCACCCGAGGCGTCCGAGAGGCCGCCTCGGACGCGGCGTTGTCGCAGAGCTGCTTGTGGGGCCTTGCCAGCGTCATCTCAGCCGAGCAGCCGGAACTGTGGGGCGGACTCGTTGACATTCCGGACGGAGACGATTTCGGCGATTGTGTAGCGGCGCTGTCCAGGGTGCTGGCACAGGTCTCGCACAAGCCAGCTGAATCCATCCTGGTGCTGCGCGACGGCGAATTGCTCGCTTCGGCGCTGGTGCCGATCTCGGGTCTACCCGTGCGCGAGCCGTTGCGCTGTCGGCCCGATGCGGCATATCTCATCACCGGTGGCCTGGGCGCACTCGGGCTGCTGACCGCCGACTGGCTCGCGGACCGCGGTGCGCGTCGTTTGGTACTCGCCGGGCGCACGCCGTTGCCGCCCAGGCGCGACTGGGACAGCGACACCACCGACCCGGACGTGCGGGAAAAGATCGCCGCGATCAGGGCGCTGGAGATGCGGGGCGTATCCGTCGATGTCGTGGCCATCGACGTCGGTTCATCCGAAGCGGTGCAGGCGCTGCTGGCCAGGCGCGACCGCGAAGGGGCACCGCCGATACGCGGTGTCGTCCACGCCGCCGGTGTCACCGCAAGCAAACTCCTGAGCGAGATGGCGGACAACACGTTTCGGCGGGTGATGTGGCCGAAGATCGCCGGGGGACAGGCGTTGCGGGCGGCTTTTCCGCCAGGCAGCCTCGACTTCTTCTTCCTCACCGCCTCGGCCGGAACGGTTTTCGGCGTCCCCGGGCAGGGCGCCTACGCGGCGGCCAATGCGTATCTGGACTGCCTGGCGCGGGCACGCCACCGGGACGGCTGCCACACCGTCAGTCTGGATTGGGTGACCTGGCAGGGAATCGGGTTCGGCTCCGATGCAGCCATCGTGGCGCACGAGCTCGAACGGCAGGGTTCGCGGCCGATCACTCCGGAAGAAGCCTTCGCCGGATGGGAGTACGTGGATTCCTACGACATTGCGCAGGCGGTGATGGCCCCCCCACTGGCCTCCGACCGAACGGCGTTCGCCACAGATCGCACGTCGGTACCGGCGCGGGAATGGTCCCAGATGACCGCCGACGATCTGTTGCGTGAACTCGAGATCGGGCTGAAAACAATTCTCGCTCGCGAACTTCGATTGCCGGAGGCAGAGCTCGAAATGGACTTGCCGTTCGCGGAGTTGGGCCTCAACTCGGTGATGGCGATGTCGATCCGACGAGAGGTCGAGGCGTTCCTGGGTATCGAGGTGTCCGCGACGATGCTCTGGAATCACCCGACGGTTGCGTCATTAGCGGCTCACCTTGCCAAAAGGGTCTCACCCCAGGAAGATTCGGGGGGTAACGGCGATGCGCTGCCTGAGTCGAGGAACAGTGTGCTGGATGCGTTGTTCGACGGTGTGGAATCGGCGCCATGACGACGACTTCTTCTGATGCTGAATTGCGGCGCTGGCTGGTCGATTACCTGATCACGAACATCGGCTGCGATCCCGGCGAGGTCGACCCTGATTCGTCGTTCTCGGATCTGGGGGTGGGATCCCGCGATGCGGTCGTCCTATCGGGCGAATTGGCCGAGTTGGTTGGGCGGCCAGTGTCACCGGTGGAGTTATGGCAGCACCCGACACTCAACGAGCTCGTGGGATATCTCACGACACCGGAGTCGGAGACCCAAGCTGACACCGTGCTTTCGCCCGATCGAAGCTCGCTGGATGAGCCGATCGCGGTGATTGGCCTGGGCTGTCGCTTCCCTGGCGATATCTTCGGGCCAGAATCCTTCTGGCAGTTCCTGTGCGAGGGTCGGTCGGCTGTTGGGGAGGTTTCCCCGGATCGGTGGTCGCCCTTTGATGACGGCTCGCCTGTTGCGGCGGCAGCGCTGTCGGACACCACACGCTGGGGTTCTTTCCTAACCGAGATTGATGCTTTCGACGCGGAGTTCTTCGAGATCTCGCCGAGGGAAGCGGCCAAGATGGACCCGCAGCAGCGTTTGTTGCTGGAAGTGGCTCACGAGGCGTTAGAGCATGCCGGGATTCCGGCTGATGCGCTGCGGCGTACGCAGACGGGCGTTTTCGCCGGTGCGTGCCTGGGTGAGTACGGGTACCTGGCGTCGACCGATCTGAGTCAAGTGGATGCCTGGTCGAGTACCGGGGGTGCGCTGAGCATTATCGCCAACCGCGTCTCGTATTTCTTTGATCTGCGGGGGCCGTCGGTGACCGTGGACACGGCGTGTTCGTCGTCGCTGGTGGCGGTGCATCTGGCCTGTCAGAGCTTGCGGATCGGTGATTCGAATCTGGCCATCGCCGCGGGGGTCAATCTGCTGTTGTCACCGGCGGTCGCCCGCAGCTTTGATCAGGCCGAGGCGATGTCGCCAACGGGCCGGTGTCATTCGTTCGACGCGAGCGCGGACGGTTTTGTGCTGGGTGAGGGGTGCGGGGTCGCGGTGCTCAAGCGACTCAGTGATGCGCTGCGCGACGGGGATCCGGTGTTGGCGGTGGTGCGCGGTTCCGCGGTCAATCAGGATGGCCGGTCCAACGGGCTGATGGCCCCCAATCCGGCAGCGCAGATGGCGGTGTTGCGAGCCGCCTACGCCAATGCCGGCGTCGAACCACGGCACGTTGACTATGTCGAGGCCAATGCGACCGGCACGTTGCTTGGCGATCCCATCGAAGCGCGCGCGCTGGGAACGGTGCTGGGCCGCGCACGGCCCAAGAGCGCTCCGCTGCTGATCGGTACTGTCAAGTCGAATCTGGGTCATTTGGAGGCTGCGGCCGGGATCGCCGGTTTCATCAAGGCGGTGCTGTCGGTGCAGCGGGGGCACATTCCTGCGAACCTGCACTTCGAGAACCCCAATCCGCACATCCCGTTTGAAGATCTGCGGCTGAAAGTGGTTGCCGATCCGACCGATTGGCATTCGACGGACCATCTGCGGCGGGCGGGCGTGTCGGCATTCGGTTTCGGCGGGACGAATGCGCATGTGGTGTTGGAGCAGGGGCCCGATCCGGTGCCTGTCACGGCGGCGGAGCCGCGGACGGGTGCGGCGGTGACGACGTTGGTGATCTCTGGTAAGACCGCGGAGCGGGTGGCTTCCATGGCGGGGATGTTGGCCGAGTGGATGGCCGGCGCTGGTGCGGGGGTGGGGCTGGCCGATGTGGCGCACACCCTCAATCATCACCGCGCCCGCCATCAGAAGTTCGCCACCGTGGCCGCATGCGACCGCGAGCAGGCGGTGGCTGGGTTGCGCGCGCTGGCCGACGGTTACCCGGCGCCGGGGGTAGTGGCTCCGCATAAGGGGCGGTGCGGGTCGGGCACGGTGTTCGTCTATTCCGGGCATGGCTCGCAATGGGCGGGCATGGGTCGGCAGTTGCTGGCCGACGAGCCGGCGTTCGCCGCCGCGGTGGCCGAGTTGGAGCCCCTATTCGTTGAGCACGTGGGGTTTTCGCTGCAGCAGGTGCTGGCCAACGGTGAACCGGTGAGCGGGGATGCGCAAGCGCAGCCGGTGATCATGGGAATGCAGTTGGCGCTGACGGCGTTGTGGCGCTCCTACGGGGTGGAACCCGATGCGGTGATTGGGCATTCGATGGGGGAGGTGTCCGCGGCAGTGGTGGCCGGGGCAATGAGCCCGGCCGACGGGTTGCGAGTGATCGCCACCCGTTCCGCGCTGATGTCGCGGCTGTCCGGGCAGGGCGCGATGGATGTGGCGTCGCACCATCCCGTCATTGACCCGGTGTTGCCCGAGTTGCGGACGGCGCTCGCCGATCTGGCGCCGCGGCCGCCGAGTATCCCGGTCATCACCACCACCGACGGTCACACCGGCGCGACAGCGGTCTTCGATGCCGACTATTGGGCGGCCAACCTGCGCAACCCGGTGCGGTTCAGCCAGGCCATTGCCGCCGCCGGCGCCGACCATGCGGTCTTCATCGAAATCAGCCCCCACCCGCTGCTCACCTACGCCATCAGCGACACCCTGGGCCCTGCGCATCACCACAGCATCGGAACCCTGCAGCGCGACACCCACGACACGCTCACGTTCCACACCAACCTCAACGCCACCCACACCATCCGCCCGCCACACCCGCCGCACCCTTCCGAACCGCATCGGCTTATTCCCACAACCCCCTGGCACCACACCCACCACTGGATCAGCCCGCCAGTGGTGCAGTCTCGCAATGAAATTGGGGCGCCGGGAACTCGGGACGGCGCCGGGGTACCCAACGATTGGTTCTATGAGCTGACGTGGCCCAAACGTGAATTGCCGGTGGCCGACACCGCATGCACCGGTTCATGGCTTGTACTCGGCGACGCCGATGTGGGCGTCGAACTGGGACAAGTCCTCGGCGTAGATTCTCGGGTTGCGGTTCTGGCGCCCTCGGTGCTGGAAGGGGACGGTGACCCTGCCGCGCTACTTAATGCGCGCTTCGACAATGAAAGCACGACGAACGTGCTCTACGCGCCGTCCGTCTCGTCCGCCCACCTTGATGTCGCTTCGGCCTACCGGCTGTTCAACGCGGTCAGGCGGATCGCCGCAACGCTTGCCACGATGGCGTCAAACTCGAAACTGCCGCCGAAGTTGTTCGTGGTGACCCGCAACGCTCAGCCGATTGACGAAGGGGACCGGGCCAACCCGGCACACGCGGTCCTTTGGGGTTTGGGCCGCACGCTCGCGTTGGAGCATCCCGAAATCTGGGGAAGCATCATTGATGTCGACGACTCGGTGCCACCAGAGTTGATCGTGCAATATGTGCTGGCCGAAGTGCGGGCCGACGATGGCGAGAACCAGGTCGTGTACAAGGCTGGTCACCGTCATGTTCCACGCCTTGGGCGGCGAACCAGCCCGGCGGCATCGGCGACCCCGCTGCAGGGTGACACCAGCCACCTGGTTATCGGCGCCACCGGCAACATCGGGCCACATCTCATCCGGCAACTGGCAGATATGGGTGCCTCGACGATCGTCGCGGTATCCCGTCATGGCGGCTCACGACTGGCCGAGCTGTCTTCCAGCCTGGCGTCGACTGGGACGAACCTCATTGAGGTTGCTGCAGACGCGGCGGATGAAACCGCGATGACGGCGCTGTTCCACCGGTTCGGAACCGATCTGCCCCCGCTCGAAGGGATCTACCTGGCCGCCTTGGCGGGCCGGCCGGCGTTGCTTCGGGATATGACCGACGACGACGTGAACACCATGTTCCGCCCCAAGCTGGACGCGGTGTCGGTGCTGCACAAACTGTCGCTGAAAGTACCCGTGCGCCGATTCGTGTTGTTCTCGTCGATCACCGGGGTGATTGGCTCGGGATGGTTTGGCCACTACAACGCGACGAGCGCTTTTCTGGACACCGTCGCCTACGCGCGTCGCGCCCTCGGCCTCGCGGCCACCGTCATCGACTGGGGATTGTGGAAATCGTCTGCGGAGCAGCATCCAGCGACCACCGATGCCGGACTTCAGCCGATGGCAGCTGCGGAGGCCATCCGAGCGCTGCCGGCAATGATCAGCCCGGACGCCGGTGTTCGGTCCGTTGTGGTTGACGCGGATTGGAGCCGGCTGGCAGAGGCGTATCGCATGCAGGGATCACTGCGCGTGGTGGACGATCTGCTGCTCGACGACAGCGTCGGTTACACCAAGCATCTGGCCGAGCCACAGCCCGACGAGCCATCAGCAGAGTGGGATTGGTCTAAGGTGCCCGCCGAGAACATGCTGGGCGAGCTCGAGATCCGGTTGCGAAGCATTCTGGCCCGCGAACTCGGAATGCCGGCATCAGCAGTGGACATGGATCGGCCGTTCCCCGAGCTGGGGGTGGATTCGATGATGGCGATGAAGCTGCTACGGGAAGCAAAGCGGTTGCTGGGCTTCGACTTGTCGGCGACGATGTTGTGGAACCACCCGACCATCTCGTCGTTGGCGGCGTATTTAACGGAAATGCTTGCGGCACAACGCGTGCCGCAGGACGACTCGCAAGAAGGCACTGTCGATGCTGCGCTCGACTTGGGGGGCAGTCTGTTGGATGAGTTGTTCGACAGCGTGGAATCTGCTCCTGCCGGCAGTGAGGGCGGTGTCTGGTGAGAACAACCTTCGACAGGGTTTCGGCCATGACCGCCGGCCAGCGTGCCGCGCTGACTGAGCAGTTCGACAAGGCTTCCCGCATTGCGTCAGCCGAGCCGGTGGCGGTGGTGGGAATCGGGTGCCGTTTCCCCGGTGGCGTGGTCGGACCCGAAGGTTATTGGGCGTTTTTGGCCAACGGCGGGGACGCGATCAGCGAGGTGCCCTCGGATCGCTGGGATGCCGACGCGTTTTATGACCCCGACCCGTTCGCGCCTGGCCGGATGGCGTCGAAGTGGGGTGGTTTTCTGCCCGACGTGGCCGGTTTCGATGCTGATTTCTTCGGGATTTCCCCGCGTGAGGCCGAAGCAATGGATCCGCAGCAGCGAGTGCTGTTGGAGGTGGCCTGGGAAGCACTGGAGCACGCCGGTATCGCACCGGATCGCCTGAGCGGAACCCGCGCCGGGGTGATGATGGGCGTGTACTACAGCGAGTATCAAACTTCGTCGGTTGCAAACCCGGACAGCATTGACGCCTACTCCGCAACGGGAAACGCCCACAGCATCACGGTGGGGCGGATCGCGTACTTGCTGGGACTGCGTGGTCCGGCGATAGCGGTGGATACCGCGTGTTCGTCGTCGCTGGTTGCACTGCATCTCGCTTGCCAGAGCCTGCGGCTGCGGGAAAGCGACCTGGCCCTGGCCGGCGGGGTAAATGTCATCTTGCGTCCGGAAACTCAGCTCGCGCTGTCCAAGTGGGGAATGTTGTCTCCGCGCGGCCGGTGCCACGCCTTCGACGCCGGCGCCGACGGTTTTGTACGGGGCGAGGGCGCCGGGGTGGTAGTGCTCAAGCGGCTCACCGACGCAGTGCGCGATGGGGACCGGGTCTTAGCGGTGGTGCGCGGCTCGGCGGTCAATCAGGACGGCCGCTCCAATGGCCTGACCGCGCCGAACGCGCCGGCGCAGCGCGACGTGATCACCCAGGCGTTGCGGGGCGCCGACGTAGCGGCGACCTCAGTGAATTTCGTTGAGGCGCACGGCACCGGCACCGCTTTGGGAGATCCGATTGAATTCGACGCGTTGGCGGACGTCTACGGGCGCGGGGATGGCCCATGCGCTCTGGGGGCGGTGAAAACGAATATGGGCCACCTGGAGGGGGCCGCCGGGATAGCGGGATTCATTAAGGCCGCTTTGGCGGTCCAGCGGGGGCAGATTCCACCGAATCTCCACTTCCGGCAATGGAATCCGGCGATCGACGCGTCCGCAACGCGGCTGTTCATCCCCAGCGACCTGGCCCAGTGGCCCGAGTGCCAGGGTCCGCGGCGTGCCGCGGTGTCGTCGTTCGGGCTGGGCGGGACGAATGCGCATGTGGTGCTGGAGCAGGGGCCGGATCCGGCAGCGGTGTCGGTGGCGGATCCGGCCCTGACGACGTTGGTGGTCTCGGGTAAGACGGATCAGCGGGTAGCGGCGTGGGCCTCGGTGTTGGCCGATTGGTTGGCGGGCGACGGCGCCGGTGTGCCGCTGGCTGATGTTGCCCATACCATCAACCGTCACCGCAGCCGCGCAGGCAAATTCGCCACGGTGTGTGCGCGCGATCGCGGGCAGGCGGTCGCGGGGTTGCGGGCGCTGGCCGCAGGGCAGCCGGCGCCGGGAGTGGTGGGTCCGCAAGAGGGCCCGCGCGGGTCGGGCACGGTGTTCGTCTATTCCGGTCAAGGTTCGCAATGGCCCGGAATGGGCCGGCAGTTGCTGGCCGATGAACCGGCGTTCGCCGCCGCGGTGGCCGAACTCGAGCCGGTTTTTGTTGAGCAGGTCGGGTTTTCGCTGCGGCAGGTGCTCGACGCGGGTGAGCCGCTGGTCGGCATCGCCCGCATTCAGCCGGTTTTGGTGGGGATGCAGTTGGCGCTGACCGCGTTGTGGCGCTCCTACGGCATGGAACCCGATGCGGTGATTGGGCATTCGATGGGGGAGGTGACCGCGGCGGTGGTAGCCGGGGCGCTGAGCGCCGCTGACGGCTTGCGGGTAATCGCGACCCGTTCCCGGTTGATGTCGCGGCTCTCCGGGCAGGGCGCGATGGCGCTGCTCGAACTGGGTGCGGCCGCCGCCGAGGAGTTGATCGCCGGCTACCCCGAGATCACCTTGGCGGTGTATGCCTCGCCGCAGCAGTCGGTGATCGCGGGGCCGCCTGAGCAGGTCGACGCGGTGATCGCGGTGGTGGACGCAGAGGGCCGGCTGGCGCGGCGCATCGAGGTCGACGTGGCTTCCCACCATCCGACCATCGACCCGATATTGCCCGAATTGCGCAGCGCGCTGTCGGATTTAGCGCCGACCACGCCGACAATCTCGCTGATCAGCACGACCGGACACACTGACGGGGAGCCGACGTTCGATGCCGGCTACTGGGTGGCCAATCTGCGCAATCCGGTGCGGTTCAGCCAAGCCGTGGTTGCTGCCGGTGCCGACTACAGCACATTCGTCGAAATCAGCCCGCATCCGCTGCTCACCCACGCCATCACCGAGAGCCTGGGGTCTGTCAGGCCTCGCGACGATGTCCAGGTCGCGGCCACGATAACCCGTGACAACGACGAAACTCTCACCTTCCACACGCAGCTGGCCACAGTTCGGCCGCAGTCAGCTGAGATGGCGCAGTCTGGTGTGGGTCGCCTCGTCGACATCCCGCCGACACCCTGGCTACATTCGAGGTACTGGGTCGCTCATCGATCGGTTAGTCCGGAGTTGGCTGGTGCTCATCCGTTGCTTGGGCTGCACGTCGAGATACCCTCGGGCCGCGATCATGTGTGGCAAGCCGACGTCGGAACCGAGGCGATTCCCTGGCTGGCAGATCACAAGGTCCACGGACAAGCCATCATGCCGGCAGCTGCCTTCGCGGAGATCGCGTTGGCCGCCGGCACCGAAGTTCTGGGGCTGCCCGCCGACGCCGTAGTGGTGAAGCGGCTCGAAGTCGAGCAGATGCTTCCGCTGGATGCGCAGACCCGGCTGACGACCCAATTGGTCCGAAGCGACGACGGCTCTCGCGTCGAAATCTATTCCCATGCAGCGGACGGCAATTGGTGTCGGCATGCAGTAGCGCGCATCGAGGTGGCGCTGCCGAAGGATGGCATGCCCGAGCCGGCGGGTGCGCCTACCGAGGCGGGAACTGTCGTATCACCGGCGGACTTCTACACCGCGTTGCGACGCACCGGCGCGCATCACGGCCAGGCGTTCGCCGCCTTGACGCGGATCGTTCGCACGTCCAGCGGTTCTTCGCAGAGCGAGATTGGCCTTCCGGACGAGGCCGCTCCGCATCGCGGTTATCGAATCCATCCCGTCATGCTCGACGCGGCGCTGCAGGGCTTGGCTGCTGCGATGCCGGCCGAATCACTCGCGGATTCGACTGAAGTCACCTATCTACCGGTGTCGCTGGAGACGATCCGGGTGTTCGGTGATGTCGGCCGCCGTGCCCGGTGCCGCGCCGAGTTGGTGAGCCTCGACGACGATGGTGCCGGAAAGTTGGGACGCATCACCCTGACCGATGACGCAGGAAAGCCGACCGCGGAGATCACCGGGGTCTACCTGCGGCGCATCCAACGCCGAACAGTGCCTTTGCCCTTGGCGCAGAAGGTTTTCGACTCGACGTGGGTTGAAACGTCAACTCCGGTTGCGGCCGGCTCTGCGGCATCGGCGCCGCCCAGTGGGGGGCCTGTCGGCAGCTGGTTGGTGTTGACCCACGAACCCGAGACAAAGCCGATAGCACAGGATTTCACCGATAGGTTCGGCTCGTCGAGGCAACGGGTGATTACCGCAGACCTTTCCGACGAGTCCGCGGTGCTGGAGGCCTTCGCGCAAACCGCGGCAGATGCCGACCTTCCGCCCCTCGGGGTGATCATCTTCGTCGGACAGCGCCCGTTCGACGGCACCGATGCCGACGGCGCGGTGGCGCGCGCACGCGATTTGATCGCCGCGGTCTCGGCGACCGTGCGCGCGGTTGTCGGCGGCTGGCACGGGAAGACGCCGCGGCTGTGGCTGGTAACCAGAAACGGCCTCGTGGTTGGCGACGGCGAATCAGGCGACCCGGCGATCGGTGCCCTTAAAGGCCTCATCCGCGTGCTTGCGTACGAGCATCCCGACCTGCGCGCCACCCTGATTGATTTCGATACGGCGGACGACGCGGTTGAGAAGCTGGCGGCCGAGCTGGGCTCGTCTGGCAAGGATGACGTGATCGCCTGGCGGGAGAACCGCAGATGTATTGAGCGGCTCTCGCGTGCGACGCTCAGTGAGCGCGGGCGCGAGTCGGTTGTCCGCCCGGACGGCTCGTACATCGTCTCCGGTGGTCTTGGCGGCATCGGCATGGTCGTCGCTCGCTGGCTGGTCGGCAGGGGTGCTGGTCGTGTCGTTCTCAACGGTCGCAGCCACCCGTCGGATGAGCAGCGGGAGGGCCTGGCCGACCTGGAAAGCCGCGCCGAAATCATCGTGGTCCCAGGCGATATCTCTGCACCCGGAATCGCGGAGCGACTCGTCACGGCTGCCGAGGAGACCGGACTGAAGTTGCGCGGAGTCGTCCACTCGGCGGCGGTGATCGACGACGATCTCGTCGCCACCCTCAGCAGCGAAAGCCTGGAGCGGGTTTGGGCGCCCAAGGTGGGCGGCGCATTACGGCTGCACGAAGCCACGGCTACCCGACAGCTGGACTGGTGGGTTGGCTTCTCGTCGGTCGCCTCGCTGCTGGGCTCCCCGGGGCAGGGCGCGTACGCATGCGCGAATGCGTGGCTTGACGCACTGGTCGCGTGGCGAAGAGCATCGGGTCTGCCTGCCACGGCGATCAATTGGGGCCAGTGGTCGGATGTGGGGATTGCGCGCTCGTTGAGCCTTAGTGTCCTCGATCCGATTACTCCTGCCGAAGGTATCGAGGCGCTGGAGTCACTGGTGGGCGGCAACCTTGCCAGGGCGGGTGTCGCACGGCTGCGTCTTGACCGCGCCGCGGCCGCGTTCCCCGAGATCCGCGAACTCGGCTACTTCGCAAAAGTTGTCGAGGAGTTGGACGCACTCAGCGACGGCGGTGATTGGCCGGGACCCGACGCGCTTCGCGAACTCGATCCTGCCGAAGTGCAACAGGTTGTCACTGCGCGGCTGCGGGAACGCATTTCAGCCATCATGGGCTACGCCGACGACTCAGCTATCCAGATCAACCAGCCGTTGACCGAACTGGGCATGGATTCGCTGATGGCCGTGCGGATCAGGAACGCCGTTCGCGGAGACTTCGGTGTGGAGCCCCCGGTGGCACTTCTCTTGCAAGGCGCCACGCTTGTCGACCTCACGGCCGATCTCATCCGTCAACTCGGCCTCGCCGGGCAGGAAAGCACTGATGGCGCGGACACAGTTCGCGATCGGGCGCATCAGCGTGCCGCAGCGCGTCAACGAGCTGCAGCGCGGCGGAAAGTAGGACCACGAGCGTGACCACCAGTATCGAACCCTCGTCGAAGTCGCTGCCGCCCAACGCGGTTGCGGTTGTCGGCATGGCCGGACGATTCCCCGGCGCCGGTTCCGTGTCGGCGTTCTGGAACAATCTGCGGCGCGGCGAGGAATCGATCGTGACCTTGTCGGAGGACGAGCTCATCGCCGCCGGCGTCGGCGAAAAGGCGCTAGCAAATCGTGCCTACATTAAGCGCGCGGCGCTGCTGTATGGGATAGACGAATTCGACGCTGATTTCTTCGGCTTCACTCCGCAGTCCGCTCGCATGATGGATCCGCAACACCGGCTTTTCTTGCAGTGTGCGTGGCATGCGCTAGAAGACGCCGGCTACGACCCTGCGCAGATCGAGGCTTCGGTCGGGGTGTACGGAACAAGCTCCGCCAGCGGGTATCTGCTCCATAACCTCATGTCGCACCGCGATTCCTACGCGATCATCGGGCAGGGCGCCACTTTCGAGATGGTCGACCTGTCGCTGCAGAACGACAAGGATCACCTGGCGACCCGGGTGGCGCACCAGTTCAATCTGCGCGGTCCCGCGCTCTCGGTTCAGACGGCATGTTCGTCGTCGCTGGTCGCGCTTCATCTGGCCTGCCAAAGCATTCTGAATGGTGAATGCGACATGGCACTGGCCGGTGGCGCGTCGATCCGGGTCCCGCACCATGTCGGGTACTGGTACCAAGCCGGATCGATGGTGTCGCCCAGCGGCCATTGCAGGCCGTTCGACGTGCGGGCCGACGGCACCATCTTCGGCAGCGGAGTCGCTGTCGTGGTGGTCAAGTCGTTGCAGGCCGCCGTCGAGGACGGGGACCGCATTCACGCCGTGATCAGGGGATCGGCGATCAACAACGACGGATCGACGAAAATGACGTACGCGGCGCCCAATGCCGTCGGTCAGGCCGAGGTCATCGCGGAGGCGCATGCGGTGGCCGACATCGACGCGTCCACCGTGAGCTATGTCGAGACTCATGGGACCGGCACGCCGCTCGGCGACCCGATCGAAATGGAAGGGCTGCGGCAAGCTTTCGAAATTTCGGGTGCGCCCAGACCCGGCCCGTGCTTCGTCGGTTCGGTCAAGTCGAACATCGGTCACCTGGAGACCGCGGCCGGGATGGCCGGCCTGATCAAGGCGATTCTCTGCCTCAAGCACCGGGCAATTCCGGCAACGCTGCACTTCACCAGCCCCAACCCCGAATTGCACCTCGACCGGGGGCCTTTCGTCGTGCGCGGCGAGTACGGTCCCTGGGAATGGGACGGCGTCCGGCGTGCGGGGGTCAGCTCGTTCGGTGTGGGCGGCACCAACGCGCATGTTGTCCTCGAAGAGGCGCCGGCCCTGTCGGGGTCTGACATCGAGCCCGGTCCGCAGGTTCTCCTCTTGTCGGCTCGGACGGCCGAAGCCCTGGAGGACTCACGCTCAGCTCTTGCCGCCGAATTGTCCGGCCCGGATGAACTCAACTTGTCTGACGTCGCGTTCACTCTTGCGGGCCGCCGGAAAGAGAACAACCGGATGGCGGCGGTCGTCAACGATCAGCAGCATGCGGCAAATGTGCTGAAAGCTTCGGAGCACGACAACGTTTTCGTCGGTGAGTCGGTGACCGTGGAACCGAGCGCCGAAATGACCTCGGAGCGAGTCGCTTTCCTTTTCCCGGGCCAGGGTGCTCAGCACATCGGGATGGCGCGGGGTCTCTACGAGTCCGAGCCGGTGTTTGCCCAGCACTTTGATCGGTGCGCCGCAGCGTTTGACGAGGAGTTGGGCATCGACCTGCGCGCGGAGGTTTTCGACGGGGCCGGACGAAACCTGGAGCGCACCGACCGGGCTCAACCCGCCCTGTTCGCGGTGGAATACTCGTTAGCGAAATTGATTGAGTCCCATGGGGTTCACGCGGCGGCATTAGCGGGACACAGCATCGGCGAGTATGTGGCGGCCACCGTCGCGGGCATCTTTGATCTGCCGACGGCAGTCAAGGCGGTGTCGATGCGCGCCCGCCTGATGCATGCCGCACCCCGTGGTGTCATGGTCGCGGTGGCGCTGAGTCCCGATGCCATCGCCGAGTACCTTTCGCCGGACGTCGACCTGGCCGCGGTCAACGAACCGGGCGGCTGCGTCGTTGCCGGAACCGACGAAAACATCCGCAAATTCACCGATCATCTCGCCGAACATAAGATCGTGGCTCGTCGGGTCCGCACATCGCATGCTTTCCATTCACGATTAATGGATTCCGTGATTCCGGAGTTCCAGGGCTTCCTGTCCCGCCTGACGCTTCGCGAACCGCAGATACCTTTGCTTTCCAACATCACCGGAACCTGGATGTCGGCCAGCGAGGCGACCAATCCCGCGACTTGGGCACGCCAAATACGGGCAACCGTCAGGTTCTCCGACGAAGTTGATTTGCTGCTTGTCGATCCGAGCCGCGTGCTGGTCGAGGTCGGTCCCGGTGGAACTCTCACGGGGTCGGCGACGCGTCACCCGAAATGGTCAAGTGGGCACCGGGCCGTTCGTCTCATGCGCCACCAGGCTCAGAACCGCAGTGATCGCGACACCTTCTTGCTCGCGCTGGGGCAACTCTGGTCGGCGGGTATCGACGTCGACTGGACGCCGCGCACCGGCCAACGCCCGCAACGGGTTTCGCTTCCGGGCTACCCCTTTGCGCGCCAACGGCATTGGGTCGACTACCAGCCTCACGTCGGGTGGGCAAACGGTGCCACGCCGACGAACGGGACGGCGCCGTCAGCAGGCGCCGCCACCCCGGCCCACGAGGCCACCGACGGCAAGTCGCAGATGGAGGGCGCGCTGCAGCGCATCTGGGCACAGTGTCTCGGTGTCGGCTCGATCGACCGGAACGCCAACTTCTTCGAACTCGGCGGCGACTCACTGATCGCCATCAGCGTCGCGATGACCGCCGCCAACGAAGGACTCGACCTCACACCACAGGACCTCTACGAGAACCAGACCGTGGCCGCTCTGGCCAAAACTCTGGTTGCCCGCTACTCGGCAGGTGGCCTGGCGCGCCAGTCGGCGAATGATGTTGAACATCCCCCTGTTCCGCCGAGCATCGAGCACTTCCTCGAGCACGGGCTGCGGGAGGTCGGTCGCTGGCGCATTCCGCTGATCCTGCGACTTCGCCCGGATCTGCAGATCGACGACATCCGCTCGGTGCTCACCGCCGTGACGAATCATCACGATGCACTGCGGCTGCGAATCGTTCACCGCGCCGGAACATGGGAGCAGCACCTCGGTGAACCGCAGGAGTTCACTGAGTTGGGCACACAGTCGCTTCCGGACGGTGTCGCACCGGGAAGCTCTCAGGAGCGGGAAGCCGTCTTCGACATCCTCAAGGGCCAGATGCGCGCCCAGGACCTCTCGAGCCCGCCGCTGACCGCCACCTACATCCGTGGTGCGGCAGACGGGCCGTGCTATCTGGCGATCAGTGTGCACGGAGTTGTCGGCGACAACGCGTCGCGCGACATCCTGGTCACCGACATCTTCACCGCTTTCGGGCAACGGCTGGCCGGCGAAGAGATTGCGCTGCAACCGGTCACCACACCGTGGCGTGAGTGGTCACAACGGTGCGCCGGGCTCGCTGCCCATCCCGCGGTCGTGGAAAGTCGCGATTTCTGGCTGGACACCGAGGCTAAAGTGACCCTGCGCGTGGCAGGTCAGGTATCGGAACCACCTGCGGTGGACGACCTCGTGAGACTGTCGTCGACGCTGACCGTCTCGGAAACAACCGAAATCGATGACGCGCGGCGCCGGCTTCAGGTTCCGGTCGACGAAATCCTGCTGGCCGCACTGGGCCGCACGATTGCGGCCACGGTCGGTGACGGTTCTGTCGCAGTGGACCTCGGTGGGTCGGGCCGGTCGGTTCTCAAACCCGATGTCGACCTGCGCCGAACGGTTGGCTGGTTCACCACCGTCTATCCCGTCGCTCTCGCCTGCGTGAAGAGCCAAGACGCGGGCGCCAGCCAGCTGTTGGTCGGCGTGCACGACACACTGAACGCCGTGCCGCACTACGGAATCGGATACGGGCTGTTGCGGTACATGTACGCACCGACCGCACGGCTGCTCGGTGGCACGCCCCCGGCTGACATTTTTTTCTCGTATGTGGGCGCGATTCCCGATCTGCCGGCCGTGCCAGCCGATGATGCTCCGGTTCAGTTCGACACCGACACGGCGATGCCGGTGCGCGAGACGATCCCGGGCCTGGGTCACGCCGTCGAACTCCGGGTGTATCGCTCGGCTGGTGTCTTGCACCTGGATTGGTGGTATGACACCCGCCGCCTCGACCCGACCTTGGTGGAATCACTCGCCGGCGCGTTCTCGACTACCGTGATGGAATTGACGCGGGAGGCGGTTGCGCAGAGTGAAATAGACTCGGCCAGCGATGAACTGTCCCTGGTGGACTTGTCGTCGACTGAGGCGTAGGAGCGGCGAATGCCCAAGAGGCGAATGCCCGGCACCGATAACGCGGTAGTGCTTGACGGGGTCAGGAAGACCTTCGGCTCCGTTATTGCGCTGGCCGACATCAGCTTCAAGGTCAGTCGTGGCGAGGTCCTCGGCTTGCTGGGTCCCAACGGGGCCGGCAAGACGACTACGGTGGACATCCTTTCGACGTTGACGCGGCCGGATTCCGGCCACGCGGAGGTCGCCGGGCATGACGTCTTGTCCGATCCGGCCGGAGTGCGACGGTCGATCATGCTCACCGGCCAGCAGGTGGCGCTCGACGGCATGTTGACCGGCCGGGAAAACCTGGTGACGTTCGGCCGCCTCCAGGGGTTGAAGAAGTTGGAGGCGCGATCGCGGGCGGAGGACCTTCTCGACCACTTTGACCTGGTTGACGCGGCTGACCGGAGTGTCAGTACATATTCCGGCGGCATGCGCCGACGGATCGACATCGCCTGCGGATTGGTGGTCCCCCCAGAAGTGGTGTTTTTAGATGAACCCACGACCGGACTGGATCCGCGAAGTCGACAAAGCATCTGGGAGCTGGTTTCCGAGTTCAAGGAGGCCGGCATCGCCACGTTGTTGACGACCCAATACCTGGAAGAGGCCGACGCGCTCAGTGACCGCATTATCGTGATCGATCACGGCACGATCATCGCGGAGGGAACGGCCGACGAACTCAAGGAGCGTACCGGAGGGACCTACTGCGAAATCGTCCCGCGCGACCTGTTGGATCTGCCCGCCGTGGCCGAGGCGCTCGTTTCGTTGTTGCCGGAGAATGATCGGGCGGCGCTGACAACGGCATCCGACCGTATCGCGATGCCGGCCCCCGACGGCCCGAACACCCTGGTGGAGGTCCTATACCACTTGAACGCGGCGAACATCGAGTTGGCCGATATCGCTTTGCGTCGACCCTCGCTTGATGAGGTGTTTTTCGCGCTGACGACCGAAAACACCGGCGACACGTCCGCGGCGCGCGTTGAGGCCGGGGAACCCGAACGCGGATCGGGGGGGCGGCATAGTTTGGAGGGCAATGGCGACACGTCCGCGGCGCGCGTTGAGGCCGGGGAACCCAAACGCGGATCGGGGGGGCGGCATAGTTTGGAGCGCAATGGCGACACGTCCGCAGCGCACGTTGAAGCCGAGGAACCCGGACGCGCATCGGGGCGGCACCGTCTTGAGAACGCCGGCAACAGGTCCGCGACGCCCGTCGACGCGGAAGCGCTCTGGTGATCGCTATCGCGGCAGTCCGGCCGAAGCCATCTGCGGTTCAGCAGTGGTGGGTGCTGACGGTTCGCGAAATAACGCCGACGCTGCGCAACGGGGAGTTAGCCACCCAGGTCGCCGCGTCAGTTATGTTCACCGTCGGTTTGTACATCCCGTTCAAACACATGATGGGTATGTTCGCCCAGGGCATGAGTAGCTACGCACAGTATCTGATGCCGCTGATCGCGCTACAGGCGATCGCGTTCGCCGCCGTGTCGGCGGCATTTCGATCAGCGACCGACTCAGTACAGGGCATCAACCGGCGATTCAAAGCCATGCCAATTGCCCCGCTGACACCGCTGGCCGGACGCATGTCGGCCAGCGTGTACCGCTGCTCCATCGCGCTGGTGGTCTCGCTGGTGTGCGGTCACGTGATCGGGTTCCGCTTCTTCGGCGGCGTGGCGCACACGGTGGGGTTTTGCCTCCTGACGTTGCTGATCGGCGCGGCGCTGGCGTTGCTCGGAGACATGACCGGAACTGCGATCGAGAATCCGGAGGCCACCACGCCGATAATGATATTGCCGCAACTGATCTTCGGGTGGGTGTCGGTTGGCGTGCAACCGGTCGAACGGTTCCCGAGGTGGATACAGGGCTTCGTGAGGGATCAACCTATCTCCCAGTTCATTTACGCGCTGCGGGCGTTGGCAGGGGACAGCACGCCGGCGACCGGTGCGGTGAGCTGGTCGGTGATCGGACCGGCACTGCTTTGGGTAACGCCCTATATAGCGGTAGCGTTTGCGCTGCACGCCTGGGTTTCCACGAGGTGGCGCTGATGTCTATTGCATCGGAGTACAAGACGACCGCCGCATTCGCCGGATTCGGCGATGTAGGCCCAGCGGTTAGGCGTGACGCTAAAGAGAACTCACTTCGCCACCTCGTTGCGCACACCTGGGTGCTCACCGTGCGGGTACTTCATCGGTGGGTCCGCGATCTTGCGACCTTGGTCGAGTCGCTGATCATGCCTGTTGTGCTGCTGATCACAGTGAACGTCGTTCTTGGGGACGGTATTTCGCAGCTCACCGGGCACAGTGCGCTGCATGGCAGTGTCCCGCTGGTCGCGATGGTCGGGGCTATGTCAGGGGCGATGATCGGCGGGGTCAGTCTCATGCGGGAACGTACGGAAGGCTTGCTGTCCCGATTGTGGGTGCTGCCCGTGCACCGCGCATCGGGGCTGCTGTCGAGGCTGGCGGCCGAAGCGGTGCGGATCGTGGCAACTACTGCGGTCATCATGTGCACCGGGCTGGTGCTGGGTTTCAGGTTCCGGCAGGGGATCCTGGAATCGTTGGCGTGGTTGTTCATTCCGACTGTGTGGGGCTTGGCGTTCACTATGGTCGTCATCACGATCGCCTTGTACGCGGCGACCACAATCATGGTGGAGGCCACCGAAGTCATCTGGGGAATGCTGATGTTCTTCAGCACCGGTTTCGTGCCGGCCGACCAGTACCCGAGCTGGCTTCAGCCCGTCGTCCGAAATCAGCCGATGAGCAATGCCATCGAGGTGATGCGCGGACTGTCGCTCGGTGGTCCGGTGTTGGCGCCAATGGTCGCAACGCTGCTGTGGTCGGCAGGCGTCGCCGCCGCGTGCGTGATACCGATGGCGATCGGGTATCGAAGGGCCAGCACGCGTGGCTGATTTCCTCGCCGTCGTGTTCGCAAACCGCAAGGGAGCCTGAGGATGTTTACATCGTCGGTGATCCGGAAGCTGTCGCGTAGCGAAGAAATATTCGCCGAGACAGAAAGTTTCGTGGGTCTCGGAGCGGATGTGAAGGGCCCGATCGACGCCGACGCTCTGTCGGCTGCCTTTGATGCGCTGCTGGAGTCGCACCCGGTTCTGGGTGGCCACCTCGAACGGGGCCCCGACGGCCGCCATCAGTTCGCCGTCGACGATCTACTTCATCCGGGAATCGAGGTGGTCGAGATCGACGATCCGGCCGCCGGAAGCCCCCCTGTGCACTTGAACCAGACCGAGTCGCTGATCCAGTTGCGATTGACGCTGCGCAGGGGAGAGGCGCAGCTGACCCTTTACGTCCATCACAGCCTCGCCGACGGTCACCACGAGTTCAGCCTCGTCGAGGAGTTGTTGTCCTACTACACCGACCTCGTCTGCACAGGAAGAATTCCCGCGATCACCGTTCAGCCCGCGCCGGACCCGCTGGAAGTTGTGCTCGCCCAACGGGGTATACAGAAACAGCGGCGGTCGGGGCTCGAGCGGTTCATGTCCGCGATGTTCGCCTACGACCTGCCGCCATCGCGGCGAACCGGATCTGACGTCAAATCCGCAGTGCCGCTTCGTGTTCCCATGGCGGGGTGCCAGCTGAGCGAGCGCGAGACACGCGACCTAATCGCGCTCAGTCGTGCACAGAAGATTAGCCTGAACGGCTTGCTGTCTGCGGTTCTGCTCCTGGCGGAGTGGCGAGTTCGCGGCAGGACGAATATTCCGGTGCCCTACCTCTATCCGGTCGATTTGCGGTATTTCCTGTCGCCCCCGCTGTCTGCGACCGCGTGCACAAACCCTTTGGGAGTGGCCACCTATCTCGCCGAGATCGACCGCAACACCGATGTGGTGAGTCTCGCCCGGGACATTGTCGAGACTTTTCGGGCGGACCTGTCCGACGGCGTGATCCAGCAGTCGCTGCTTCACTTCAGCCCGCAATACGTCGGGAATCCACCCGGCTTGCCCGATATCGTCATGTTGACTGACAGCGGTCTGGTGCCGCCCGTGCGCACACCGCCGGATGTGGAATTGACCGCCACCCATGACGAGTTGTTCTTCGCCGTCAACGCCGGGATCGACATGTATCTCAGCAAGATCTTCGCCGGACAATTGGTGATCGAGTACCACACGCACGCGACGGCGCCGGAGAAATCGATCGAGGTAATACATTCGCTGCTCCGTACCGTCGCCGAGCAGCATGCCACAACCGGTGTCAGTTAGCGGGTCCGAAGGCGTAACGGTGATATTGCAGCATCTTCCGCGCCGGCGGGACCACGCGAACCAGGCGCCTCGACAGCTGGTACGTAGCCGAGGCCCGGCGAAATGTGCTGGCGTCGAAGAACGTGACGGCGATAAGCAAGCGGACCCCGGGGACTCGGCTCAGGATGTCCTGCGGGCTATTGACCGCCCAATACAGCGTCGACCCGGTTCGCCGCACCAGCGTATGCGACTTCTGCGACTTGATTGCCAGCCAATTGTAGAAGTCGACCTGCAGTTCACCGGATGGGAAGTGGTCGACAACGCGGCGCAGCAGCGCGACGCCCTCGTCTTCTGTCAGATACATGCTGATGCCCTCGGCCAGCAGCAGCACCGGACGGTCTGCGGGAATCTGGTCGAGCCAGGACTGATCGGTCGCGGAAGTGGCGATGAGCTGGTACCGCGGACGGGTTGGAAAGATCTTCTCCCGCAATGCGATTACGGCGGGGTAGTCGACGTCATACCACTGCACGTCCGGACCGGGATCCAGCCGGAACACCCGGCTATCCAAACCGCACCCGAGATGCACGACCGTGCACTGCTGGTGAACGGCCAGGAATTGGCGCGCCCAGATGTCGTACTGGGCGGTGCGCACGGTGATCAAAGGCGCCCACCTGGCGGTGATACCAATCTCGCGGAAGTCGTAATCGAGGCGGCTGACCGCTTCCTTCGCGTACCCGTCGCCCAGGACCGGGCGGTCGAAATCGGCGTCCAGCGCCTTGAGATACAGGGTCGCCAGCATGGTCTGCGCGGCGCCGCTGAGATCGACGGAAACCTTCTCTGTCACGCATCCGAGGCTAGTATCTGGTGGCCGGTGTGGTTCGGAGTTTGTCGGCCGGCGGTCACCCACTTACCACCAAGGTCCACCACGGACGCCGAACGCTGTCGGTTGTCCCACGCGGCAAGGAGCGGCGATGGCCCACATTAGTACCAGGCATTATTTGCTCGACCAGGCGCGTCGCCGATTCACGCCGACCCTCAACAACATTCCGGGCATGGGTGTGCTCGAGAAGCGGGTGCTCGCTCATCCGTGGAAGACCAAGGTGCTGGCCAAGCCACCCGTCGGCAGCGACCTCAAGCCGGTTCTGGGGGATTCGGGCCTGCCGATTCTGGGCCACACCATCGAGTTTTTCCGCGAAGGACCGGACTTCGCGCTGAATATGTATCGGAAGCACGGCCCGCTGTTTTTTTCCGACCCGCCGATAATGCGCTCGGTTGTCGTCTCAGGGCCCGACGCGATCCAGGCGGTGTTCACAAACAAGAACAAGGACTTTTCCCAAGAGTTCTGGAACGACGTGATCGGTCCGTTCTTCAACCGGGGCCTGATGCTGCTGGATTTCGACGAGCACCTGTATCACCGGCGCATCATGAATGAGGCGTTCACCCGCACCCGGTTGGCCGGTTACGTCGAGCACATCGACCGGGTGGTGACGGCCGGCGTAGCCGACTGGCCGACCAACGACGCGCGGTTCCTGTTTTTCCCCGCGGTAAAGCAACTCACTCTCGATGTCGCGTCGACGGTGTTCATGGGCCACGAGCCCGGCGCCGACGATGATCTGGTCACCAAGATTAATCAGGCCTTCACGAGGACCACCCGCGCTGGTGGCGCGTTCATCCGCTACCCCGTCCCGCCGTTCAAGTGGTGGCGCGGCAGGCGCGGCCGCAAATTCCTTGAGGACTGCTTGGCTGAGCGGGTCAAGGAGCGCCGTGACGCCGAGGGCACCGACATGCTGACGGTGCTGTGCCACACCGATGACGAGGACGGCAACCGCTTCACCGACGAGGACATCGTCAACCACATGATCCTTTTGCTGATGGCCGCCCACGACACTTCCACCTCGGCGCTCACCACGATGGCCTACCACCTGGCCGCCCATCCGAAGTGGCAGGAACGCTGCCGCGACGAGTCGGCCCGGCTGGGCGACGAGCCGCTGGACCTCGAGTCGCTGGAGAAGCTGGAGACGCTGGATCTGGTGATGAACGAGTCGCTGCGGATGGTGCCCCCGCTGCCGTTCGTCATGCGCCAGACCGTGCGTGACACCGAGTTGCTGGGCTATTTTCTCCCGGCCGGCACGCCCATGATGGTTTGGCCCGGGATGAACCACCGGCTGCCCGAGCTGTGGACCGAGCCGGAGAATTTCGACCCCGAGCGTTTTGCCGAGCCGCGGTCCGAGCACAAGCGCCACCGCTACGCTTACGCCCCGTTCGGCGGTGGCGCGCACAAGTGCATCGGGATGGTGTTCGGGCAGTTGGAAATCAAGACCGTCGTGCACCGGCTGCTGCGCCGGTACCGGCTGGAGCTGGCCCGGCCGGGCTATCAGGCGCGCTGGGATTACGGGGGGATACCGATCCCGGTAGACGGCATGCCGATCGTCCTGCGCCCGCTGGGTTAGCTGGCAGGTCGCGCTGTAGCAGCTGCGGTCGCGAGGACGGGACGAGCTTCCCCCGGCCGTAAACCATCGAGGACTCGACAAGGAGGTGCAGTAGTGACCGAAGCGGCCAGCGAGCAGCGCAGTGACCGGCGGCCACGGGTCTTGCTGCTCTACTACACCTATACCGGGCAGGCACTCAAAGTCCTCGAGGCCGCGGGAGAAGTGTTTCGCGACCGAGGGTGCGATGTGCAGAAGGCCGAGATCGAGTTCACCGACCGGCGATTCGCCGGACGGTTCTCTCGCTTCCCGATGCGACGTGTGTGGCCCGACATGCTCAGTGTGCTTCCGGCCCAGACGCGCCGTGCCAGCGGGGAGATCCGCACCCCGGATGCGGTGCGAAACGGGGACTACGACCTCATCTGCATCGGCTCCCCGACTTGGTGGCGAACCACGAGCATGCCGCTGCGCTCCTTCCTCAAGTCGGACGAGGCACGAAAACTCCTGGCCGGCAAGCCCTTCGCCGTGTTCGTTGTCTGCCGCCGCTATTGGCGGGAGAACCTCACGGCGGTGCGTAAGCTGGGGGAGAAGCAGGGCGGCCGGTACGTCGACGGAGTCCATTTCTCGTATCCCGGCGACCAGCTTCGCTCAATGCTGTCGCTGACCAGCTACCTTGGGACGGGTGAGTACCGGGACCGGTACCTGGGCTTGCGTATCCCGACGACCAACGTCCAACCGGAGCAGCTGGAGCACACGCGAAAGTTCGCGTCTGCCCTCGCGGATCGGTTATTCGGAGAGAGGCCGGCGAGACCGCGCGACGAAACGCCGCCGCGATGAGCGTCACCTGCAGAAAAGGTTTGCTATGCCGCATTCGTTCGATATCTTGACCGAATCGCCCGCCAGTGTCGAACAGGTTCATGCGGCGTTCAGCCGCGAGGACTACTGGCTGGCCCGCCACGCGGCTTTCGACGCTACGAGCACGCTGGATTCGCTGATCGTCGAGGCCGACGGCACGGTGACGGTGCGCGCCACCCAGCACCTGGGCCACCAACTGCTACCCGGGCTGCTTGCCAAACTTTTTCCCGGTGACCTGAAAATCCTGCACAGCGAGACGTGGCGACCGGTTGGTGACCGCCGGGTACGCGGGCAGGTCAGCATCTCCGCTCCCGCGGCGTTGGGATCAGGCCGTGCGGAAGCGTGGCTGGCACCCGCGGACTACGGCTCGCGGCTGCGGTTCGCCGCGACGGTAGAGGTCAAAATCCCGCTGGTGGGCGGCAAGCTCGAGAACTCCATCGGAGCCGATTTGGCTGAGGACATCCCTGCAATTCAGCGCTTCACCACAACGTGGATCACCGAACATGCCTGATGCCGCCATCTGGGCCGCCGGTATTCGCACTGATAGTCCGAGCATCGATTGTTACAGTGGTAAAGCTCAGGCCGCGCTGCTGCCGGTAGTCAATGGATAGAACAGGGGGGGCTTGTGGTCACGGTTCCGCGTCGCATAGAAGATGAAACCACCAGTGCGCGGCTGCGTCGCTGGGCGGACGAGTGCCGGCAGGTGGTACGCGTGTTGGCATCGCGCTCGGGGAGTCTGAAGACTGGTCAGATCTACGACATCATCGGCACCCAGAACCTGTACGGCGAAGAGTCGCTGTTCATCAACTTCGGGTACTGGAAGAACAACCCCACAACCATGGATGAGGCGAGCCGGGACCTGGCCCGTCTTGTTGCGCGGGGCGCGGACTTCGATGCGTCAGACACTGTGGTGGACTGCGGCACCGGATACGGCGACCAAGACATTCTGTGGGTCAAGGAGTTCGGGGTAAAACACATCACGGGCGTTAATCTTGCCGAAGAGCAAGTCGCGATCTCCACGCGCCGCGTGGAAGAAGCTGGGCTGACCGAACGAATCCAATATGTCAACGCGTCTGCCACCGATCTACCATTTGAAGACGAATCGTGCACCAAGGTTGTCGCACTGGAATCGGCTTTTCACTTTCCGTCGCGCGTCGATTTCTTCTCCGAGGCGCTGCGGGTGCTGAAACCGGGCGGCCGCTTGGTGACGGCCGATATCGTTCCCAAACGGACATTCCTCAATGCGCGGTATCGCAAGCAGGTCGAGCGCGTCGGCTGGCGGGGGGCGTCGCCGAAAGCTGTCCGGAGGTCGGTGAACGTCGCGGCGTATCGAGAGCTGCTGCTGGATATCGGATTTGCCGAAGCCGAAACCCAATCGATCGCGCGCGACGTTTTCCGGCCGCTGGCCAGGTTCCTGTGGAAGCGAGCGTTCGAGCCTGACATGAAGCATGTGAATCCGCTGTTGCGGATAACCGTTAGGCCGGACAACTTTTGGTTACATGAAACGCATATCGACTACATCCTGGCGGTGGCGCGCAAGGCGTAACGAGACATCAATGAATCGTTACGTTGCGGACTAAAACCCGCTACGGAGCAGACTGCACTTCCCGAATGCGTTTGAGCATCGTCATTTTTACCGCTTGCATCGACAACGCTGGGGAAAGTCGCTCCAAGTACCACAATGCCTTCCACCACGCCGGCACCACGATGATTGCGTCGCCACGCAACACAGCACGAAGGGTGCGATCGGCGAATTTTTCGGGTGCCATCGGGTGCGTTGCGTCGCTTAGTTTGAGGAGATCCTCGTCGCGCACGCCTTCGTTGCGTCCATACTTGCCACCGGTGAGGATCGGGGTCCGGATCACGCCCGGACAGAGCACCGAGACCTGCACGCTGTGGCGTTTAGCCTCCAGCCGCAACGTCTTGGAGATCGCCACGATGGCGTGCTTGGTAGCGGCGTAGCTGGCCTGGCTCACAGTAGTGACCAGGCCGGCCATGGAAGCCGTGTTCACGATGTGGCCCGAGTGCTGCCTGATCATGATCGGATAGACCGCTTGGATCCCGTGCACCACGCCGCGCAGGTTGACGTCGAAGACGTCGTTCCAGTCATCGAGACTGTACGCATCGATCTCGCCGCCAACCCCGATGCCGGCATTGTTGAACAGGAAGTCGATCCGCCCGGATTGCTGCACCGCCTCGGCGACCGCGCGGTCGAACGATGGGTAGCTGCGTACATCCAGCTCGATCGCATGTGCCTTTCCTCCAACGCTTGTCAGGCGTTGCGCCAGCTCCTGCGCCGGGCCGACCTGGCGATCGGCGATCCAGACCTCGGCGCCCTTGCCGACCAGCTTGGTCGCCAGCGCGGCGCCGATACCGGATGCCCCGCCGGTGACGAATGCGATCTTCCCAGATGCGTTTGATGCCATGGAGTTAAGATTTACCCGACCCGCTGCCCGCTCGACGATTTCCGAGCCGCGCATTGTCGTGGTCAGCCACCGAAGCCAAGACGCCATTACTCGGCGTGTCGGCCGTCCGTCGGTAGACGATCGCTCGTCCGCCCCGTCCGGGCGCGATCGACACACCGCGGTTGTGACGATGCTCGCCTGGCGCATTGGTCGGCACGAAGCGGAATTCGCGCAGCAGTGTGCGCAGGGCGACGTCCAACTCCATGGTGGCGAACGCGGCGCCGATACAGCGGTTCATGCCGCCGCCAAAGGCTATCCAGGAAAAGGGGTTCGGCGGGCCGCCGAGGAATCGGTCCGGGTTGAACGACGCCGGGTCCGGGAAGCTCTCATCTGACTCATGGGCCAGTTGGACGCTCGTCATCAACGTGCTGTCTTCCGGAATGACCCATTCCCCCAGCCGGATTCGCGTCTGCGTGCGGCGCAACGTCAGGGTGAGAACGGGTCGGGTGCGCTGCACTTCCCAGATCGTCGCCTGCCGCAATTCTGACCCTCCGGCATCGACCTCCTCGGTCAGCCGCGAAAGCAGCTGCGGATGGCGGCGTAGCCGCTCTACCGCCCAGGCCAACGTTGTGGAAGTCGTCTCGTGACCGGCGTCCAGCAAGGTCAGCAACTCGTCGGCGATATACGGATCCGGTAGCGGCTCACCGTTCTGGTCGCGGGCCTGCAACAGGAGCGCGAGCACGTCGGTGCGTTCTTCGAAGGCCGGGTCAGCTCGCGCATCGGCGATGAGCGACTCGATGACAGCGTCGATCCGGCGTCGGTATTCCAGATACCGGCCCCCGGGACTCCATCGACCGAGGTCACGCCGCGCTATCGACGGCAGAAAGACGATGCGGGAGCCAAGCTCGACCGCGGGGGGCATCAAATTCCGAAGTTCTTCCAGCGCGGGTCCCTCAGCGCCGAACACGGCACGCAGGATCGCGTTGAGCGTAATGCGCAACATCGACTCCAGCGTTTCGAATTCGCGGCCCTCCGGCCAGCTCGCGATTTCGCGCAGCACCTCTTCTTCGATCAGCTGCTCGTAGGTTCGCACCCGGTTGCCGTGAAACGGCGGGAGCAGCAATTTGCGGCGCTCCAGGAGTTCGTCGCCCTCCAGGTTGAACATCGATCCGGGGCCGATAAAGTCGCCCAGATTGTACTTCGGCCGTCCAAGCAAATGCCTGCTCGTGCTGAACAGATCCTTGACCAGGGTTGGGTCGCTGATCACCACCGTCTGGCCAAAGATTGGCAAATTGAGGGTGAACGCGTTGCCGTACCGCCGGGCCAGAGCGGCAATCGTTGCGTGCTGGGCAATGAGCAACCCAATGCCTTGAACGGTCTTCGGTCCCCGAGGCCCGGGCGGTAATCGTACCGGCTCGGTTGTGGCCGTTGCCATGTCGCCCCCTCTCCGTGTCGGTACTCGAATGTATCCGAGTCGGCGGATCCCCGACTACTTTTGTTCCATACGCCTGCCGCTCGGCTGGCCGCGCGGGCGCTACGGGCCCACAACGCGCAGACCGGTCGCGGAGGTGACATACCTCGATACGTACGGCAATCGAGTATGGAACGACACCTGATCGCTAGTGTTGCGTGTCGTTGAAACATCTATCGACACTGCCGCAGCCGCGGACTGCCGAAATGGCCGATTGAAGCTCACATAGCGCACGTCGTCGACAGTTGTCGCGGGTCCCGCCGAGGGCTGGCGCGCCTGTGCGCGACAGACGCCGTCTCAATCCTTGGCGAAGCAGTACATCCGGTACGAAAGCCGCCCGCGTTGCAGTTCGCGGTACATCAGCGAGCCCGGCACACCGACAAAAAGGCGGCCGAAGGGGCGTAGGAACGCGGGCAGATGGTGACCGACTAGGTCCAGGTACCGCGGCGCAAGGTTGTCCAGCCCGCGCAGAACCTCCGCATTGATGACCCTCTCCGAGAGCGGCCGCATCGGGGCGTCGGCCATCGCAGCCTCCCACTGGGAGAAGTCCAGGTAGCTGCGGAAATCGACGTACAGGAAACGCCCTCCCGGGCGTAGCACGCGCGCCACTTCGGCGAGGAAACGGGGAAAATCTGGGTAGCCGTGCGAGGCTTCGACATTGATCACCGCGTCGAAGGATTCATCGGCAAAGGGCAGGCTCTGGGCATCGCCGTGCACGAAATCCAGCCCGGGCAGACTGTGCCTTTTCCGACAGAAGGCGATGGCGTCTGCGTTTAAGTCCAGCCCCGTGTAGGACGCCGGGCGCAACGTGCGCACAACGTAGGAGGCTCCACCGCCGTGGCCGCAGCTGACCTCCAGTACCTGTTTGCCGCCGAGATCCGCCTGTGTTGCCGTGCGGTGGTAGAGCTGGATGTTGTACCTGTTGCGCTCATCGGGCGCCGCTAGCGGCACCCCCATCGGGGGATCCTCCTCATAGCCGTAGTTGAGCAGAAGGACGTCCTCCGCATCCCACCGGCGGGTCAAGAAGGGATACCAGTACTTGACCATGATCTTTTGGAACCACGAGGCGGTACCGATGGACTTTGAGGGATGGGGCATGCGAGTTGCGGTCACACCGCGGGAGTATTCCACGCAGGAGATCGCGGCGCTGAGTCTTCGGAAACCGCGGGGCGTCCGGCGGGTATGCGTCGGGCGGAGTGGCATCGCTGAAAGACCCAGCAGCCTCCCAGGTGGCGATCGGCGGCGATATTGGCCAGCAACGCCGCTGTCGTCGTCCTCAGCTTAGCTGGCGTGGTCAGCGACCGATGTAGAGTCAGCGTCGCTCGGCGCCTCCGCCGTCCGCCGGTAAACCACGGCTCGGCCGCCCCGTCGTGGCACGCTCGCCACACCGCGAAAGTGACGCCGTTCGCCCGGCGCATCGGTTGGCGCGAACCGCAATTCGCGCAGCAGTGTGCGCAGGGTGACGTCCATCTCCATGTTGGCGAACGCCGCGCCGATACAGCGGTTCACGCCGCCGCCGAACGGAATCCACGCGAAGGGCTTCGGGGCGCTGGCGCCGACGAATCGGTCCGGGTTGAACGACGCCGCGTCCGGAAAGCTCTCATCTGACACATGCGCCACTCGGATACTCAATACCACCCCGGTGTTTTCCGGAATGACCCACTCCCCTAACCGGATTCGCTTCTTCGTGTGGCGTCTAGTGCCGTCGAGAACCGACCCGGTGCGCAGCACTTCCCAGATTGTCCTCTGCCGCAACTCAGATCCGCCGGCGTCGACTTCCTCAGTCAGCCGCGACAGCAGCGACGGATGACGGCGCAACCGCTCCACCGCCCAGGCCAATGCTGAGCTGGTTGTCTCATGACCGGAGACCACCAAGGTCAGCAACTCGTCGGCGATGTGCCGATCCGGGATCGGCTCACCGTTGTCGTAGCGGGCCTGCACCAGCAGCGAGAGCACGTCGTTGCGCTCTTCGAAGGCCGGGTCGGCCCGCGCATCGGCGATGAGCGAGTCGACGACAGTGTCGAACCGGCGCCGGTACCGCAGAAACCGGCCCCCCAGACTCCATGGACCCAGATCACTCCGCATTATCGGCGGCAGCAGGATGAAGGGGCCGACAAGCGTGGACATGGGCGGCAGCAGGCGGCGAAGTTCGTCCAGCGCGGGTCCCTCGGCGCCGAACACGGCACGCAGTATCGCGTTGAGGGTGATGCGCATCATCGGCTCCAGCGTTTTGAACTCGCGGCCCTCCGGCCAGTTTGCGATCTCGCGCATCACCTCGTCTTCGATGATGTGCTCGTAGCTTGTCACCCGCTTCCCGTGAAACGGCGGGAGCACCAATTTGCGGCGCGCGAGAAGTTCGTCGCCGGCAAGGCTGAACGTCGACCCGGGGCCGAATGCCTCCCCGAGATGTCCCGACCCTGTCGGACGTTCGAGCAGATCGCTGCTCGTGCTGAACACATCCTTAACCAATATCGGGTCGCTGATCACCACCGTCTGGCCGAAGACGGGAAAATTGACGGTAAACGCACTGCCGTACCGTCGGCGCAGAGCAACGAACATTCCGTGCGTTGCAGCCAAGAACGCGATGCCCTGCACGGTCTTCGGTATCCGTGGTCCTGGCGGTAGCCGTACCGCCTCGGTTGTCTCAGTTGCCATGTATTTCCCGCGTTTCTTCCCTCGTCGTGCCGGTACCCAAAAGTATCGGATGCCGCCGCGTCGGGAGGACGTTTGCCACCAACAACACAGGCTCATCAGCAAAATCAAACGTCAATCAACAACACCCGACGCTAGGGTGCTTCACAGCTTCTTGAGTCTACGAAGGACCTTTACGTAGGCTGTGCTCCCCGCCAATCCCTTGCGCAGGCGTGGGTTAAGCGTGCTCGCGCTGATGACGTTTAGGTATCGGAGCCCGTGATCGCGCCATTCAGCTACTTGGTCGATGACTTCGTTGGGCGTCCCATGAAAACAGATTTCTTTCATCAGTGAAGCCGGGACGTTCGCTGTGTAAGACAAGGCTGCCTGCTTGTCGATGGCTTGTGGAATCAAATCATGCACCCCGGAGAAGTGGGCTCCCATCGGATGCTCAACGCCGTGGCGTGCCCAAGCCTCTCCGGGTGCGGCTAGCGCCGACGCTTTCATGAAGACAGAGTCCAGTGCTTCATCCACGTCGTCGCGATTCAGGCCGGTTACTACGGCGCGCTGCACGGCAGGCAGGATCGACTTCGGGTCACGACCGGCATCGGCCGCCGCAGCGCGTACGGCTTCGAGTGAGCGGGCGTAGTCCTTGGGTCGACTCACGACAAAGGGAACCCAGGCATCGGCGTAGCGCCCGGTGGTCCGCAGCATCCGCGGCCCGTGGGCTGCGACCCAGATTTCCGGCCATTTCCGACGATATGGCGGAAGGGCGAACACGGCGTTGCGTAGCGGAAAGTATGGTGAGTCACGCGAGACAGGTTCCCCAGCCGAATCCCACAACGTGCGAATTGTGGCGATGGCTTCTTCGAACCGTGCCACCGGTTTGGTCCACTCCACGCCGTAGGGCTCGTTGCCTTCACGTTCCCCGACACCGATACCGAGGATGGCGCGGCCTCGGGTCAGCAGATGCAGAGTCGCGGCGGCCTGTGCCGTGACCGCCGGATTGCGTCGACCGGCATCGGTCACGCCCACGCCGAGTCGCAACCGGCGGACCCGATTCCGGGCGGCGAGGTTTCCAAGCATCGTCCACGGTTCAAGGACGGCTTCAACATCGGGCACCAGCTTCGCTGCAATGCCGAGATACTCAGGTGTCGCGATCGAGCGCGGCACCAGCGAGTTCAGATGGTCACCGACCCATAACGAGTCGGCGCCCGTCGCGGCGGCAATAAGGGAACTCAGCCGCGGCAGGACGCTCGGCGAAAGGCGCGAGTTCACGATCGGATCGACGATGCCGAAACGAAATTTATCCATATTCACCCGAGCCCATCTGCGCTGATGATCGACGTCATGATATCGACGATCGCGTTAACTACAGCGTGTTCGCCCGACCCCGTCGTGCTGAATCATGTTGACTTGTCGCATCCTAGACCGACATTTCCCGGCGGCACTACCGGTCTAGCAAAACCGGTGCGAGCTTGACCGGCCACGGACTGCAGGCGATATATTGCATGGCTCGAGGAAAAAAGCTTCACCAAAAGATGACCGTTGATGAGGACCGCGCCTCGGCACCGACGCTCGATGATCTAGTGCTCAGGACAAGATTCTCAGGAGCCCCGAGGAGGTCCCGATGACCGTGGTAGGCGGCTTGGACGTGCAGCGGGAGCAGATCAGGTTCGATTACGTGGATCACCACCGGGTTGGCGCAAAGCTGGGCACCGCCACGCCACCCCTCGTACTCCGTGCTACGGGTGTCCTCAACACCGCTAAGGGGCTGTGCAAGTCGCTGCGTCCACACACGTGCGTGACATGCTCGAGGTAATCGACAAGGGGTGCGTCAGCGAATCCCACCCCGCCCCATTGCTTTTCGTCCACGGGGCCTGGCATGCTGCTTGGTGTTGGGATGAATATTTCTTAAACTTCTTTGCCGACAAGGGTTATCGCACTCTGGCGGTAAGTCTCCGCGGCCATGGAAACAGTCCGACTCCGAAGCCGCTGCGCGCCTGTTCGATCGCCGACTATGTCGAGGATGTCAGCTTAGTTGCCGACAGCTTACCCAGCAGCCCGGTGGTAATAGGCCACTCCCTGGGCGGCCTTGTCGTGCAGAAGTATCTGGAGTCCCACGACGCTCCCGCCGGCGTTTTGATGGCGTCCATGCCGCCGCGGGGAAATCTTGGATCCAGCCTGCGCTGGCTGAAGCAGCACCCGTGGCATTTCGCGAAAATAGTGACCACGGGCAAGTCATTGGCATATGTCAACACCCCCCAGCTGGCACGAGAGCGATTCTTCTCCGCGCAGTTACCGGATTGCCAAGTCTCGCACTACGCGACGCGGCTCCAAGAAGAGAGCACACGAATCGGCTTGGACTGCCTCCTGCTCAACTTGCCGCGGCCGAAACGTGTGACCACGAAGCTGCTGGTCTTAGGGGCTGACAACGACAGCGCGCACACTGCGAAAGAAGTCCGTGCAACGGCACGCGCATACCGCACCGAAGCAGAATTTTTCCCCAACATGGGTCATGACATGATGCTCGAGCCTGGATGGGCTGGTGTGGCTGAACGAATCCACACGTGGCTCGGCACTCATGAGCTGTAATGCTCGGTAGCCTTCCCGACATGACCGAGACGCCGAACTCCGCTTCTGCCAACTCCGGTGCGTCCGGGGTCGTGCCGACCACCGCCGAGGCGCTTGCCCGCCTTGACATGCCGCTGGTCGACGCGATGATGACCCAGCGCGCGGTGCGCCGTGTCCGCCCCGAACCAGTCGACGACGCGGTGGTGTTGAAGTGCATCGAGCTGGCGCTGCGAGCGCCGACCAGTAGCAACGGGCAGAACTGGGAGTTCATCGTGGTCAAAGACGCCCGCATCAAAAAGAAGCTCGCCAAGCGTTACCGACAGGGCTGGTCGCTCTATTACCGCGCCGTGATCCGGCGGGTCGCTGCCCGCGACGAGTCGATGGCAAAGACGGCGCGCGCGGTGCAGTGGCAGGTCGACCACTTCACCGAGATCCCGGTCCTGGTGGTGCCTTGCCTGCGCTTGGGCGCCCGCGAGGGACGGGTGCCATTCGTGCCGATGCCCCACGCGGTGGAGTCCGGACACTATGGGTCGATCTACCCCAGTGTGCAGAACCTGTTGCTTGCGGCACGCGCCGTGGGGCTAGGCGCGTGCCTGATCACCTTGCCGCTGTGGAGCGTGACTTCGGCGCGCAGAACTCTCAAATTGCCGCGGGCGGTAACTCCTATTTGTGTGGTGCCACTCGGTTGGCCGCGTGGGCGCTACGGACCCACGACGCGCAAACCGGTCACGGAGGTGACACACCTTGATACGTACGGCAATCGAGCATGGAGCGACACCGGCGAGAGATAACAAAGGGGACCCAGGCGCCGGATTGCGTCGACCGGCGTCGGTCACGCCCACGCCGAGTCGCAATCGGCGGACCCGGTTTCGAGCCGCGAGGTGCCCGAGCATCGTCCACGGTTCAAGGACGGGATGCCGAAACGAAAGGCATCAGGTATCTCTGCGCTCGCTGCCTGTGTTCAAGTCGTTTATCAGCGTTGTTGCATCTGACATCGTGAGAGACTCACCACGCTGCGTTGCCAATTCGACCACC
>Ga0210386_10000359_pt1 | contig 42287 bp, 32 predicted proteins | sample IncBWH32OmetaG_FD_160091 | JGI IMG/M metagenome (GOLD analysis project Ga0210386, IMG submission 160091) | Forest soil microbial communities from Barre Woods Harvard Forest LTER site, Petersham, Massachusetts, United States - Inc-BW-H-32-O ...
CGATTGAAGACCCCTCTCAAATCGAGTGATGCTGACCTGGAGGCGCTCAATATAGTCATAGCGAATACGTCCGGCATTCATGTCCAGCAGAAGCGGGACTTGCCTGTGCAAGCGGCGAAGCACAATTAGACGGAGAAGAAAGGGAGGGAGAGCCAGCAGGAACGAATCCAGAGAATAGAAGATCGGCTCAATCTTGTAGCTCAACTGGCTTTCCGGCCGCAATGAGCAGCTGATAGCCAAGTGCTCAACAGGTAGATCGAAGAGGTGACCCGCACCCTCCCTTAACTTCTCCAGGATGATGTTCGCCTGTGCGACAAAACGTTCCGAGAGTGAATCCAGTTGGTCCTGGAGTCTGTCATCCTCCTGCATACGCCACTTCTCGAAGACCGTTTCCACCTGACTCATCAGGAGTCTTCCAGCAGCGAACCCAGAACGCGGCCACTTTCGCGCGGATGTTCACTCCCAAATCGTTTCAGGTGTTGCTGGACCTCCGGGGCGCCGCGTTCGATATGGGATTTCAAATCCTGTTCCACGAGGGCGACAAGCTCATTTGCTCGTTCTCGTAACAAGACTGCCATTTCGTGCACCTCGGTTTTCGACTGATGCAGAAGGCGTTCAAGGGCCCTCTGTTTGTCGAACAGATCCTGGGCACTCATCGTGCCTGCGCGAGCGCCGATAGCGGCAGCGAATCTCAGTTTATGGGCTATCTGCAACAGGTCAAGGCCAACAGAACGAATGAGGACCTGGCGTTTCTCCTGTACGACGAACTCCTGCTGGCGCTGCTCAAATGTGCTGAAGCCGTATCCATCGGGCGTGGAATCCGGGCAGATTTTCGCTTTGAGCGCGCAGAAAGGAGAAAGATTTCAGGCGATGCGAACTGCAACCGATCAAGCTCAACCTTAAGAAGCTGCTCGATCGCGCTTGCATCGTTTTCTGAGACAAGGTCCGTTTTGTTCAGGATAAAAAAGAGCTTCGGGATGTCACCCCTCATACGCTTCAGAAAGTCGGATTCGGCTTCTGTAATCGGGGGATCGACGGATAGAACGACAATCGCTCCATCGACACTTTCGAGATACTGCTCTGTGGTTTCGGTGTTATGTAAGTGTGTCGAACCTATTCCGGGCGTATCGATCAGAATGATTCCATTTGCGAGCAGAGGAGAGGGATAAGCAACCTCGACCCGTGCTACTTGCTTTCTGTTCCCGGGATTTCCGGCCTCGGTGATGTAAGTGGAAAGGTGCTCCGGCGTGATCTTTTCCCGGAAAATCTCCCACCGAATAAGCAATCTCGGCTTCCGGCTTAGGACCATATCGGATCTCCGTGATGATAGCCGTTACAGGCAGAACACCCGTCGGGAGTATCTCGGCACCGAGAAGAGCATTGATGAAAGAACTCTTTCCTCGCTTCATCTGGCCAAGCACTGCAGGATGAAGCTTGTCATCCGCCAATTTTGTTTCCAGCGACTGGAGCTTGTTGCGAAGCTCGTTATGGCCGTTTCCTGGAGCCTTGATGGTCAGCAAAGCGCGAAGCAGCTCATCGATCGTCCCTTCCCCTGCGCTGCCAGGCGTCGTTCCCATAGTTGGGCTCACTGTGGAAAATGATTTCTGCTATTCCTTCGAATACCGGATCGCGTCAACCGCAGAACTGGCGATAAGCCCTCCGGAAATCATCTCGTCTAGGTGTGGAATGAGCTTCTGGATCTGCTCTTCTGTGTCGATAACGGTCACCATGACCGGCGCATTCTTCGAAAGCGATAGCGTATGACGGTGGTAAATCCGAGCACTCGCCCCAAACCCTTCAATACCCCGTAAAACAGTGGCGCCACGCAGTCCGAGTTCCATGCACTTCCTGACGATTGCCTTGTAAAGCGCTTCACCTTTCCACTGGTCCGCTTCAGTGAAATGGATGCGCAGCATCCTGGCCTGAAATTGTTCTTTCATGCCTACTCCTTGCCTTCGCCAATCTCCACTGCCCGATGAGCATATTTGATGATGTCAACCTCGGAGAGCACAACAAGGCCCTCCTGAACCATCTCATCGACGATCGGCAAGAAGCTCTGCAATTTTGCCTCGGTGTCGACCACCGAGATCATTATGGACCTGTCATGGGAGAGATTGAGCGGTTTCTCCTTGTGCACTCTGCGATGCGCCCCATATCCGAGAATGCCTCCATAGACAGTCGCTCCCGCCAGATCATGAGCCCGCATGGCCCGCACCAGTGCATCATGCAGAGGCTGATCCTGCCAGCGATCGCTCTCGCCGATATAAATGCGCATGAGCTTTGCCTTGCCTTCAATCTTAATGTGCTCCGGAACAGATGCTTTCTTACGCTTCGAAGCCCGGGCAGGTTTGGCAATCGCTGTCTCCTGAACCTCGATCATCCCGGAGCCGGCCATATCTTGCAGCTTGGTCATCAGCTCATTTACCTTTTCGCGTGTCTCGATGAACTCGATCTTCAACGGAAGGTGATCCGATATGTCAACCAGGCTTGCGGAGTGAATGTGATGATCGGCGCCGAATCCCGCAATTCCTTTCAGAACGGTCGCGCCCGAGACTCCGCGAAAGTACAGAAAGTCGAGGATCGTGGAATACGTTGCAGCTCCATGATGCGTCGATCCTTCGCTCAAGTAGATAGAAACCTTTACGGCCTTACCCGGAGAGAGCATATTTCTCCTTCCTGATGTAGTCCTCGTTGGTGAGACCAGAAACCCTTGTACCACAGCTGTCGGAGCGACACTCTCATGACACTATCCTTGCTATCAATACGCCACACCATACGCCAACCAAACCAAGGAGAACACTCAGGACCAAATAGGACGCAGCGATTAGAAATGCGCCCGTTTGCAGGTTCGCGAATGTTTCCCACTCGAAGGTGGAGAACGTACTATAAGCTCCGATGAATCCGATTGGAACTAGAAATCTCCAGGCCGGGTTCAGTTCCGCGTGCCTCCCGAGAAAAGTCAGAGCGAAGCCGATGATGATGCACGCTGTCAGGTTGACTAGGAGAGTACCGTAAGGAAATCGTGTGCCCATGCGGTTGGCAACCGCCGTGCCGACCCAGAAGCGGACGAGGGACCCCAAAGAACCTCCCAGCGCTATGAAGAAATATTTCTGCAAGTCACTTCTCCTTGGTAGCTAATGCATGCTGTGCTTCTAAATCAGAGGGCTCGTCTGATTTCCAATGGTTGAGCAGCTCGAGGTCTGCCTGCACTTGGTCCTGATCTGCAACGTCAGCCGAGACCCCCCGCGCCCGGTGCAACTGCACACGATAGGCGTCGGCGTAGGAATTCAACAGCAGCTCCAGTTTCCGGACAACCTGCTCACCCCATTGAGACAGCGCAATGCCGTAAAGATGAAGTTCTTCTTTGAGAGGAACGCCTATACTATCCCGCAACCGAGTGCGGATACGTGAACGCAGTATATTGCTTCCGAAAATTTCCCGATGCTTTAGGCGGATCGATTGCGGCAAGGCTGCCAGTTCGAACCGTGGCAGATCCCGTAAGAGCTGTTCAGCATCTTTCTTGCGAAGGCATGCCGTTCCGGCCGATATTTTCAGCAATCCGCTGGAGAGAATCAATCTCTTCGCCCACTTCTCCCATCACGACACGGAGTAGCGATTCAAGCTCGGCTGCGGTGTCCGGCTGTAGCTGCAGCCCCAGCTCACTCTGTACGTGTTCATGCATGTACGAAGCCGCCTGGCGCAAGTCGTCATTGCGGAGCAGGTCTGACTTACTCAGAAGCACAAGCGCCGGAATCCCTGCCGCGTAAAGCAGCCGCAAAGTTCCGATTTCTTCCTCATTCAGCGGTGCGCCTGCATCGATCAGCAGCAATCCAAGATCACAGGACGGTAGATACGCGAGCGTCTCCGCCGCACCGCGCCTGGCCAAAGAACCTAGCCCAGGGGTATCCACGAGAAGGATTCCGGATTTCAGCCGTTGTGAAGGCACCTCAACCACCACCCGAACAACATTTTTCAGGTTGCCCGGGTTGCCTTGTTCGGTCACCAGTTGGGAAAGCTGCTCAATCGACAGGGCCGAACTCCGCCCATCCCCATAGGAGGCCGCGGCTCTCAGGGTGGCGCCGTACCTCAACTTCGTTGGAACTGCGGTGATTGGGTTAACACCAACGGGAAGCACGGCCGTTCCGAGAATAGCGTTCAGCAACGACGACTTGCCGCAACTAACTCGCCTAAACAGAGCGACCTCGAAACTGTCGTCCTCCAGTCGGGATGCCAGAGCATCGATTCTGGGGCGGAACTCGACAAGGCCATTTTGCGTCACGATCTGTTCCAACGATCGCAGCAGCTCCATATCCAATCCGGACCTCTCCAGCCGTTACAAGCGCTTCTTAAGATCCGTTCCCAGTTCCTGCTTAAGGTAGCGTTCCATTCCGGTCACGAGCGAATGCAGCTCGTGTACAACACCATTCAGCTCAGCTACAGCGTCCTCGGGCACGGCCCTGAGCCGCGCATGTATTGGGGTTTCAGCTCTTCTATTGCGATATCCACGAATGCAAGGTGCGTCAGAACGGCCTGAGTGGCGTCGATATCCGGCGGTTCAGGTTTCATTCCCTGCCATTCCATGGTTCGAACGAGCTGTGACCGAAACCGTCGAATGTAATCTTCAAGAACCCGAATCTGCGCAAGGCTGAGATTGACGGGTATCGCGGGAAAGGAGACTGGGATGTGGCCGTGTGGAGAATATCGTCGATGTCACTCAACAGCCTGTCGATGTGCCGGCAGGTGATACGCAGCCGCGTCTGTTGGTTTTCGTTCAGATGCCCCGGACGCCGTGTCATCCCAGTACCTTCCGTGTTTTCAGGCATAAATCCTCCGGATGCCGAAACAGCGCCCACGAATTCGTCATGGGATCAAGCTCCAAAATTTGATCAGGGATCCGCGGGGACATGACTCCGCAACAGGATTCCCTGTCAGGAGTCATCATCTGTCCGGCCCAAGACTGGCCGGACAGCGGTTAAGGGTGAACTCCTTCACCGCAACATTGCTACATTTTTAAGACGGAGGGACCAGGGTTGTCAACGCGATAGCGTCGCGTCGCCGTTCTTCACTCTGCCGATTCGGGCTTCGACGCGCCGCGACTGGCTAAGCTTCAGGTCCTCAAATTCGAAATGCAATCCATCCCCGGATACTCTTTTTTTGCGAGGACCTGACCGAAAGATAGCCTCCGCTCGCGACTTCATAGCATTATGCTGTGATTCATGGTGATCTGCCGAAGATGCTCTCTACCCCTGCAGCGGCAGCACCGCCATGGGTTTTTGCAAAGGTATGTTCTTAATCTTGTTGGCATCTACCCTTGGCACTGTAAAGACTGTCAAATCACCTTCTACTGGCGGGCGCGAAGTACTGCAAAACTTGACCCTGCGCGGGCTCAGTTCGACGAAGATCAGAGGCTCAAACGCAGAGCGCAAAAGCATCCGCCTCTGACACCGCGAACACCACGCATTATTGACGTGGCACAGTTCGTCAAGGGCTCGGAGTAGCGGTCGCCCTGACCGCGAGTCCCGGAAGACCGGTTTGCGGCATCAAAGCCGCCCGCAAACTCGTTGCGAGTCGCCACTACGCCTGATCCGACGCACCCACGAAAAGGCCAGCCCGATTGGCGCGGGCCTCTTGTCAGATGTATTGAAATCAGCCTAGTAGATGCGGAAGTTCACCTCGACGCTTAGCGGAACAGCCACCGGATGTCCCTGGTAATACGCCGGCTTGAACTTGTACTGCTTTACGGCTTCCACAGCCTTTTCGTCCAGACCCATCCCGAGGGGCCGCACGACGTGGATATGCTGCGGATTGCCCTGCGCGTCCACGATCAGCGACACGAGGCAAATGCCCTGGTACTTCGCCCGGCGAGCTTCGTCGGAAAACTCGGGATCGACCGAGAAGATGAGTTGTGGAGCAGAAACGCCTCCGCCCGGGTGCATCAGGCCGCCGCCGTATCCGCCGCCTTCGCCCGGTCCAACTCCGCCGCCATTGCCGGAGCCGATGCCTCCACCCTTGCCGCTGCCGAAGCCAGAGCCCGAACCCGAGCCCTGCGAGGCGAGTGCGACCTGGCTTGACTGTGGAAGTCCGACGTTGGGCATGTTGGGAGCGTCAGGCAGCTTGATCTGCTGCGGCATGACGATTGTAGGATCGACGGCAAGCTTGGGGTGGTCGTTGCGGATAATCTGTGGCGGCACGATCTGTGTCTTGGCCATCTTGGGCAGGTGGCCCTTGGTGGGTTCGATCAAGGAATGCTCGCCGCCGCCGCCGCCGCCGCCCATGGACTGATTCATCTTCATGGTCATGGGGATGAATGGCTTCACGTCGACCTGGGCGGTATTCATCTTTCTCTGGATGGCCCGCGTGCGCCACTGCGAGTAGAAGAAGAAGAGGATAAGACCAATGACCAGAACGTGCGCGGTAATCGCGAGAGCGCTCGAGAGCGGATCCCGCTTTACGGCCATCGGATCTGTGACCGCAACGGGCTTGGAAGTCAGATCCAGCGGCGGGAGTTTTTTGGGGAAAAAGATGTCCAGAACGCTAGCGCCAAGGGTTTTCCAAACCGGCTCTTGCTTTGTTGGATCCTCGACTTCTACCGGCGCCGAGGTGAGTTCAAGCGGCGGTAGTTTTTTGGCTGAGAAGCGGTCACGGATGCCGGTGACCAGCGATTTCCAAACTGACTCTTCTACTTCGAGGTCTTTGATGGCGACTGGCTGAGAACTTAACTGAAGCGGAGGCTGCTTCACAGGCGTAAAGGTGTCTCGCAGATTGGAGATGAGCGAGGACCACATGGAACTGTCGGTCTCGAACAGAAGCTTGGGCTCTTCTTCTGCCGGCCGCGATTTCTCTGGTTCCACTTCGGGAGGTGTCAAAAGCTGGTTTCCCATATTGCTCTGCCGGAGACACTGCCCACGGCTATCTCTCCATTATGGACGACTGCTGGCCCGCTTGTCTCGCACGGAACTGTACGCACCTCGTTATTTTTGATGAGATGCGCACGGATCAACAGAGGTTACGCAAACACCGTCGGGATAATAGACGGTCCGGCGAGCGCGAAGTCACGTGGCCAGGGGAAGATTTCGATGCAGCAGCTACAATAAAACATTGCCTGTTTAATGAGAACGATGGGAGAAACGATGTCCGCAGCACCAGACCCCAACACGCCGACCGCGCGCGTGGCGGAGCCCCCGGAACGAACACCAAATCAGAAGCCGGAGTCAAAACTGGAACTCAAGGCGACCCTTACCCTTCCCGAGACGAAGTTCCCGATGAAGGCGAACCTGCCCCAGAATGAGCCGATCCGGCTGAAGCAGTGGAAGGATGCCGGGCTGTACGAGCAGATTCGGGCGGCGCGCAAGGGTGCCGAGAAGTACATCCTGCACTACGGGCCGCCGTACGCCAACGGGCCGATTCACCTGGGACATGCGCTGCAGAAGTGCATCAAGGACTTCATCCTCAAGTCGAAGACCATGGCCGGCTTCGACGCGCCGCTGGTTCCGGGCTGGGACTGCCACGGGCTGCCGATCGAGATCAAGGTCGACGAAAAACTGGGCCGCAAAAAGCTGGAGATGCCGGTGCTCTCCGTGCTGCGCGCCTGCCGCGAATACGCCCAGAAATTTATCGACCTGCAGCGCAGCCAGTTTGTGCGGATGGGGATCTTCGCCTACTGGGACAAACCTTACCTGACAATGTCGAAGCCTTACGAGGCACGGACGCTCGAGAGTTTCTACGACTTCTTCGAGAGGGGCTTCGTCTACAAGGGGCTGAAGCCGGTCTACTGGTGCCTGCACGACCGTACCGCGCTGGCCGAGGCCGAAGTCGAATATGAGATGCACACCAGCCCGAGCGTCTATGTGCGCTACGCGCTGACCAGCGACCCGGCGGCGATTGATCCCGCGCTGGCCGGCAAGCGGGTTTGGACGATTATCTGGACGACGACTCCCTGGACGCTGCCCGCATCGCTAGCCGTAGCCTTTCATCCGGAGTTCGACTATGTCGCGCTGGAGCAGGAGTGCGATGTCTACATCGTCGCCGATTCACTGGCCGCGTCGGTGCGCGTGGCGTGCAAGCTTGAAGACGCGCGAGAGATCGCAAAATTCAAAGGCACGAAGATGGAGCGGGTGACCTTCCAGCATCCATTCCTCGATCGCAGCGTTCTGGGCGTGCTCGCCGATTACGTGACCGCCGATCAAGGCACAGGTGCGGTGCACACCGCTCCGGCGCACGGCGCGGACGACTTCTACACGGGCGCGCGTTATGGCCTCGACCAGACCTGCAACGTCGACAACGAAGGCCGGCTGCGCAACGGGCACGCGGTGTGGGAAGGGTTCACAGTCTTCGAAGCGAATCAGCCCATCATCCAGGTGCTCAGCGATCTCGGCGCATTAATGGGACGCAGCGATATCTATCACTCCTATCCGCATTGCTGGCGTTGCCACAATCCGGTGATCTTTCGCGCGACCGAGCAGTGGTTCATCAGCATGGAGACTCCGCTGAAGAACCCGGACGGCGCAGAAACCACCTTCCGGCAGCGCGCCCTCGATGAGATCAAGCGCGTGAAATGGGACCCGGCGTGGGGCGAGGATCGCATCTGGAACATGATCGCGACCCGGCCCGACTGGTGCATCTCGCGGCAGAGGATATGGGGTGTGCCGATTGCGGTGTTTCTCTGCAACAGATGCCACGAGCCGCTGAAGAATTCTAGGGTCAATAAGAGCATCGTTGCGCTGTTTGAAAAGGAAGGCGCAGATGCGTGGCACAAGTATTCCGTCGAGGAGCTACTGCCTGACGGAACGAACTGCGCGGCCTGCGGTGCTGTGCAGTGCGATGATGGGCTGGCGCCGGCGTTTCGCAAGGAGATGGACATCCTCGACGTGTGGTTCGATTCGGGGAGCAGCTGGAATGCGGTACTGGTAGGAAATCCGGAGCTGGCCTTCCCCGCCGATCTCTACATCGAAGGCGGCGACCAGCATCGCGGGTGGTTCCACTCTTCCCTGCTCTGCTCGGTCGCATTGAAGGACATCGCGCCGTACAAGACGGTCGCAACCGTGGGCTGGACGCTCGACGAGCAAGGGCGCGCGTTTTCGAAGTCGCTCGGCAATGGCGTCGATCCGGTGGATATTGCCGACCGCTTTGGCGCGGAAGTAGTGCGTCTATGGACGGCCAGCGTGGACTTCCGCGAGGATGTAGCCGCCAGCGAAAACCTGATGCAGCGCGCAGCGGACAACTATCGCAAGCTGCGCAACACCTTCAAGTACCTGCTGGGAAATCTGCACGGCTTCGATCCTGCGCGGGATGCGGTGACGGACGAAAAGTTGTTGCCGCTCGATCGCTACATGCTGGCGCGGACCCGCGAGCTGACCGAGAAGGTTCTGGCTTGGTACGAGCAGTTCGAGTTCCACCGGGTGTATCACGCCATCAACGAGTTCACAATCGTCGACCTGTCAGCCCTTTATCTCGATGTGCTGAAGGATCGCATGTATACCTTCGCGCCAATCAGCGTCGAACGCAGGTCGGCGCAGACGGTGATCTGGAAGATCACCGAAGCGCTGGCGCGGCTGGTGGCTCCCATGCTGAGCTTCACGGCGGAAGAAATTTGGGGATATCTGCCTCATGTCGCGGGCCGCGAAGCAAGCGTGCATCTGGCGCTGTTTCTGAAGGCGGATGAGATCACGAGAGAAGACGGACTCTTGGTCCAAGATTGGCGTGAGTTGCTATCAATCAGAGATCAGGTACTACTAAAGCTTGAGCAGTTACGGAAAGAGAAGAGAATCGGAAAGTCGCTCGAAGCGAAAGTTTGGATTGGAGCCGAGCCGCAGACCGAAGAACTGCTAACTAAATATCTGCCCGCTCTCAAAGAACTCCTCAACGTCTCACAGGTAGAAATCGCACCCATCGACCCGAAAGTGAAGCTCCATTTCTTACAAAATCGCGAGCACGTCGATGCGCGTTCTCACGTCTACGGTGAGCCGGCGGTGACCCACACGGTGCAACTCGAAGTGACTGATGCCGACGGCACCAAGTGTGAGCGCTGCTGGAATTACTACGAAGACGACGGTCCAAACCGAGTCCGGAACTTCGGCTCCTGGCCGACCGTCTGTGGTCGATGCGCCGCCGCCCTGAAACAGATGGGCTACGACGAAGCGGGTGCGGTATGAACCGGGTTCGTGACTGGAGAATCTGGCTGCTGGGCCTGTCGCTGTTGGTGATTGTCCTCGATCGCATCACCAAGCTGTGGGTGAGCCGACATATCGCTGAAGGCGATGCGATCACCGTAATTCCGGGTGTCTTTCGCATCAGCCATGTGTTGAATTCGGGCGCGGCCTTCAGCATGTTCACGGATTCGCCGCATCCCGAACGGACGCGCTGGCTGCTGACGGCATTTTCGCTTCTGGCGGCCGTGGTAGTGCTGGTCGTGCTGATGCGCGTGGGCCGCAACCTGTCGCTTGCGGCTCTTTCGATGGCGCTGGTGCTCGGCGGAGCCATCGGCAATGTGTGGGATCGAATCGGATATGGAACGGTGGTGGACTTCCTCGAGGTCCACATTGTTCATTACCATTGGCCGGACTTCAACATCGCTGACTCGGCTATTGTGATCGGCGGAATTCTGCTGCTGCTCGATTCACTGCGCTCATCGGCATCGGCTGCAACAGGACCTGCCAAAACTGAAGCCTCGTAACACACTTTTACCGTATGGAGATCGCGGATTTTCGGCGGATAGCGTTGAGCTTCGACGGCGCAGAGGAGAGCTCCCATATGGGTTCGCCCGACTTCCGCGTCGGCGGAAGAATCTTCGCCACTCTCGCCTCCCAGAGTGAAGGCTACGGCAACCTGATGATAAGGCCCGAGCAGCAGGCTGCCTTCGTCGCCGATATGCCCGACGTGTTTGTGCCGATCAAGGGTGGATGGGGCCGGATGGGAATGACGCACATTGTTCTGGCTAAGGCAAATGAAGACTTGCTTCGGGGCGCTCTGCACACAGCGTATGAGTTGCGGCGCAAGGCCAACGAAAAGACGAAGGGCAAAAAGAAGCCTTCCCGAAAATAGTTTTGATCTCAAAGTATGAAAACGCGCCTTTTATCCCCGATATTCCTTCTCGCAACATCTCTGGTGCACAGCGCCTGGGCGCAACCGGCTTCGCATTCTGAACAGAAACAGCTCGTCATCATCGACACCGATATCGGCGACGATATCGACGATGCGTTTGCGTTAGGCCTGGCGCTGCAGAGCCCTGAGTTCAGGCTGCTCGGCATCACGACTGCTTTCGGAGATACGAAGCTGCGCGCGCAACTCTCAGTCCGGCTGCTGGATGCTGTAGGACGCGGCGACATTCCGGTCGTTGCCGGCGTCGAGACTCCTCCTCGCGCGAAGTTCTCCCAGGCGCAATACGCGGAGGGCGGCGACGCGAAGAAAGTGCAGCCGGTTTCCGCTCCCGACTTCATTCTTGCCGAGATTCGGAAACATCCGGGACAGATCACTCTGATTGCGATTGGGCCGCAGACCAACCTTGGTGCGGCGATCGAGAAGGATCCCGTGACCTTTCGCAAGGTGAAGCGCATCGTGATGATGGGCGGGTCTGTCTACAAGGGATACAAAGGCGGCGCGCCAGAGCCAGAATGGAACATCCTCTGCGACATTCCCGCGGCGCAAAAGGTTTTCACCTCGGGCGTTCCGCTGTATGTCATGCCGCTCGACGCGACGATCCTCAAGCTCGAAGACGAGAAGCGCAAAGCCTTGTTCGACTACCATTCACCGCTCACCGCGCAGATCGAAGAGCTATACAAAGAATGGGGCCAACCGACGCCGACACTATTCGATCCGATGGCGGTGGGTTACGCGGCAAAGCCTGACCTTTGTCCGACGACCGCCCTGGACATCACCGTTGACGACAAGGGCTATACGCGGCTGGGTCCGGGCGCGGCAAATGCGCAGGTGTGCCTCAAGTCCGATCCCGCAAGCTTCTTCCCTTTTGTGCTGCAAAGGCTGATGGAGAACGCTCCCTCAAAATAGCTCAGCTATCACTGTGCGGCGTCGCTAGTCCTGCAGGAAATATGGCCGGTCTTTGAGCTTGAGGAAGACGATGGGCATGGCCGTGAGAAGCGCGCCGATCATGAACGATCCCCAGAGATTGCGGCGGACAGCACACCCGAGCGCGACGCGATTTGGTAGCCGGCAATTCCAATCGGATAAAAGAGCAATAAGGCGGTGACGAAGCCTGGAGGAAATCGCCCTTTCTTCAGCAGGAAAGGCATGACGTGGAAGAAGGTCGCATTGATAAGCATGAGCGCCGGAAAGGCAAGCGCGACGATCGGTAGCCTGAGAGCTGTCTCGGCGGCAACAATGCCCAGCACCATCACAAGCGCGTTGGTGATGTAGAAATTGTCCCACTCGGCATGGAGGTGCAGAACGTAGCGAGCCCAGCCCCGCCAGTTGAAAGCGAACTCCTCAAGGACGTGGATAGCACAGGCGGCGGTCGCCAGCCAGCAAAGTTGGTCCAGGGTTATCTCCGGTGTCATTGGCATCCCTCAGATGAAGCGAAGCCGGCACCCGGAGAAAGCAAGGATCCGGACGGCATCTCGCTGAATTCGATCAGGTTATTGGCGATCGCCTGTCAGCATAAGGAGAAAGCATGCTGCGGCTCCGCGGATGACAACGTCGAGCTGCCTTTTGCGCTTTCCTGCGGACAGTATGTGGCCACGTGGAATCGCATAAATGCGGCACACTCCTCATATAATCAAAATGGGGCGCTTTGTTTTCTATCGGATTTCTCTTCGGTAGGATCGCCGCCGCTTTTGACTTTGAGGCAGACTTTTTGACGGACGAGATCATCATCCGCGGCGCGCGGACCCATAACCTCAAGAACATCGATTGCAGTATCCCGCACGGCCAGCTGACAGTCGTCTCCGGCGTTTCGGGCTCGGGGAAATCTTCGCTCGCCTTTGACACCGTGTACGCGGAAGGCCAGCGGCGATATGTGGAGTCGCTCTCTGCATACGCGCGACAGTTTCTCGAGCGCATCGAAAAGCCGGATGTGGACCTGATCGACGGCCTCGCCCCCGCCATTGCCATCAAGCAGAAGAACTCGACGCGGAATCCTCGCTCAACCGTCGCAACGGCAACGGAAATCTATGACTATATGCGCCTGCTCTGGGCACGCTGCGGGACCGTGCATTGCATTGTCTGCGACGGCATCGTGAAGCGCGATACGGTGGACGAGATTGCCGCGGCGGTGCTCGCGCTGGGCGAAGGCAGGCGACTGCATGCAATCTTTCCCGTGACTCCAAGCGCGCGGCCCGCGCTGGCGGCGGAGACGGCAGGTGAACCGGCAGCCAGGCCTCCGGCACGCGCAAAGAAGGCTGCAAAGAAATCGGCGCAAGCCGCCGTCGAACCCCTTCTGACCGACGAACTCAAGGAGCGCCTGACCGATCTGCGCAAGCGGGGCTTCAACCGGCTCTACCAGGGCGGGACCATCTACGAATTTTCTACCCCAGAATCGCTCCTGGAGATCAACTTTGCGCTGCCGGTCTTTGTGCTGGTGGACCGCATTGCGGTCTCCGCCGAGAATCGCGCGCGCATCGTGGATGCGGCGGAGATCGGGTATCGCGAGGCCGGCGAAATCCTGTTTGAGATCGTCGCGCGCGAAGCCGAAACACCGGAGCGCGAGCGGCTGCGATTCTCCGCAGCCTTCGAGTGCAAGAACTGCCATCGCGTATATCGCGACCCGGAGCCACGGCTGTTTTCCTTCAACAATCCCTTTGGCGCATGTCCGCGCTGCCAGGGCTTCGGCAATACGATCGACTTCGATCTCGACCTGATCATTCCCGACAAATCGAAGACGCTCGACGAGGGCGCGATCGATCCGTGGAACCGTCCGAAATACCGGTCGTACTTCACCGAGCTGAAGCGTGCCGCGAAAGAGCATGGCATTCCGATGGACGTGCCGTGGTTCGATCTCTCGCCCGATCTGCAAGCGTTTGCGCTTGACGGGCATGGATCGTTTCTCGGCGTGCATGGCTTTTTCCAATTTCTGGAGCGAAAAAAATACAAGCTCCACGTGCGCGTGATGCTGTCAAAGTATCGCGGCTATGCCCTCTGTCCCGAATGCAAGGGACAGAGGCTGCGCGCAGAGGCGCGGGCGGTGCGCGTCTCCGGAAGAAATATCTGCGACGCGGCGGCGTTGACCATTTGCGCAGCAAATGAGTTTTTCCGCGGCGTGCAGCTCACGCCCATGCAGCAGGAGATCGCCGGCAGCATTCTGCACGAAATTCAGCAGCGGCTGCATTTCCTCGACGCGGTCGGACTCGACTACCTCACACTGGATCGGCTCGCGTCCACTCTGTCGGGCGGAGAATCGCAGCGCATTCAGCTGGCGACGTCCCTTGGCTCGCAATTAGTGGGCGCGTTGTATGTGCTGGACGAACCTTCGATCGGGCTGCATACGCGCGATACCGCGAAGCTGATACGGATTCTCGAGGACCTGCGCGACCTGGGCAACACGATCCTCGTCGTCGAGCATGATCCCGACGTGATCCGCTCGGCGGATTATCTGCTCGATCTCGGTCCAGGCGCGGGCGAGTTTGGCGGACGCGTGCTCGCCGCGGGCTCCGTGGCCGAGGTGGAGCGGAATCCCGACTCGATCACCGGGAAATATCTCTCCGGTCAGCTCACCATCCCCGTCCCGACGCGGCGGCGTGAACCGGGCGGCCCGAAAGACTGGGTCAGGCTGCGCGGGGCGCGCGCCAATAATCTGCGCGGGCTCGACATTGAGATTCCGCTGGGGCTGCTGGTCTGCATCACAGGCGTGTCCGGGTCGGGCAAATCGACGCTGGTCCACGAGGTGCTGTATCGCGTGATCTCGCACCAGCTCGGCAAGACTGAGGGCGGCGATCCCGCGAATGTCTATCGCGATATCAAGGGCGTGGAGCGGCTAAACGACATCGTCCTCGTCGATCAAGCGCCGATCGGGCGCACGCCTCGCTCGAATCCGGTGACCTATATCAAGGCATTCGACGCAATTCGCGAGCTTTTTGCCGCACAGCCTGAGGCGCAGCGGCGCGGGTACACCGCGGGACACTTCTCGTTCAACGTACCGGGCGGGCGCTGCGACGTGTGCGACGGCGACGGCACGGTAACGGTCGAAATGCAGTTTCTCGCCGATGTGGAGCTGCCCTGCGAAGAGTGCGGCGGAACGCGCTACAAGGCGAGCGTGCTGGAGATCCGCTACAAGGGGAAAAATATCCACGAAGTATTGGCGATGACGGTGAAGGAGGCCCTGCGCTTTTTTGCCGGACAGCACAAGATCGTGGAGAAGCTGGCGGTGCTCGACGAAGTTGGCCTGGGCTACGTCCGCCTCGGGCAGTCGGCGACGACACTCTCTGGCGGCGAGGCCCAGCGGGTGAAGCTGGCGGCGCATCTGGCGACGGTGCGAGCCGCTTCGCACGTCGACGGTCGCAGGAAACAGAGCCGCGTCCTTTACATTCTGGACGAGCCGACGACCGGGCTTCACTTTGACGATGTCAGCAAGTTGCTGATGGCGTTGCGCAAGCTGATCGACGGTGGCGGTTCGCTGGTGGTCATCGAGCACAATCTGGACGTGATCAAGTCGGCAGATTGGGTGATCGATATGGGGCCGGAAGGCGGAGCGGCGGGCGGGCAGATTGTGGCGGCGGGAACTCCCGAGCAGATTGCTCAGAACGAGTTTTCGCACACCGGCTATTGGCTGAACCAGGTTCTTACAACGCGGCGCGAGGCCGTCAGTGAAGTGGTGGCGTAAATGCAGTTTCTTTTCTCCGTTCTGATCCTGGTCGTCGTATTCCCCGCTCTTTTTCTGCCCGTCGATCTCCAGGCCCAGTCGGCGCCGTTGCCGCCGGGAGCGAGCACGCCCGAGTCCGCACAAGAACAGGCGGCACAGGCACAAGCCAGTCCGCTGGCCCAGCCCGAAGCAGCGATCGAGGCGAAGAATTACGATAAGGCCCGCAGTCTGCTCGATGCTTATCTTTCGACTGATCCCGGCAATGCACGGGCGCTCTTTGACCACGGATACTGCGACGATGCTCAGGGAAAAACACAGGCTGCCGAAAAGTATTACCGCAAGGCGATTGTGTCCGATCCAAAGCAGTTTGAAGCGCGCCTGGCACTGGGATTGCTGCTGGCGCAACAGGGTTCCGAGGAGGAAGCCCAGACGCAAATTGAGATGGCGGTGACGCTGGAGCCGAATCCGCCCAGCCCGGCGGCCAAAGCCCAGGCATACCGGGCGCTGGCGAGCTTGGTCCGGGAGTCCGATCCGGACGCTGCGAAGCAGGCTTTGCTCGAAGCCCTGAAGCTTTCTTCGGAGACGGCAAGCGACACCCTGCTCACGGCGGAAATCGCTGATACAGAAGGGGATAAAGACGTCGCGGAGCAGGCTTATCGGCGCGTGCTGAAGGTCGATCCGGATTCTTCTTCGGCGACCGCCGGACTGGTGCACCTGCTGCTTGCCGAGAAGAAGTATTCCGATGCCGAGCCCCTGTTGAAGGCGGCGCTGACGCGGGACCCGGACGACCCGGCGCTGAACACCCAGTACGCTGCGCTGCTTGGGGCGGAGGGCAAGACCGACGCGGCGGTAGCCGCGCTCGAGAAGCTGCACCGGATCGAGCCGCAGAATCGGGACATTGGTGTGATGCTGGCCGATGCCTACATGCAAGCCGAGGACTACGAAAAGGCCGATGCTGTCTATGCAAATCTGCTGGCTGCGATGCCAAACGACGCCGTATTGGCATCGGCTCGAGGGGTAGTTCTCATCCGGGAACAGAAGTATGCCGAGGCGCTGGAATTATTTCAGCGGGCAGTGAAGATCAAGCAGGATGATTCCGATGCATGGGGTGGGATCGCATTGGCGGCTTCCAACACGCACCAGTACCCTCTGGTGGTCGAGGCGCTTACGATGCGATCAAAATTAGCTTCGGAAACACCCGCAACTTACTTTTTATGGGCAACCGCTTACGATAATCTTCACCAGAAGAAGCAATCTGTGGAGTATTATCATCTGTTCTTGAAGTCGGCCCTGGGGAAGTTCCCCGATGAGGAGTGGCAGGCCAAGCAACGGCTGGCAGTCCTCGAAAGGTAGTTTGCGTTTGACGTTCCCGTGGCACCCTAAGGAGGTGCATCATGCGGTTCGTTCTTGCTTTCGCACTCGCTACGCTTGCCATCACCCCCTCTGCATTCGCGGCATCCGATAAAGTACTGGACGTCCAGGAGATCGCTGCCTTGGAGACAAAGGCTGCCCAGGCAGCTCCAAAAGAGCAGTGCTTTCTCTATGCTCAGCTTGCTCACTCCATGACAGAGCTGGCCAGTCAGCAATTTTCTGCCGGCAACATTGCGCAGGCCTCCGCTTCTCTTAAAGCCGTGCAGAAGTATGCCGAGAAAATCCACATGGGCGTCGCAGATGACGCGAAGAAGCTGAAGAATGCCGAGATCCTGATGCGGCATACCGCCTACCAGCTCAAGGAGTTGATGATGGGGGCTTCGCTCGACGACCGCCCTACGCTCGAATCGACTCTGAAGCAGTTGGATCAGGTGCAGTCGGAGATGATGCTCCAGGTCTTCAAGCACTAGGAGTTTCCTGCCCTGCAGATTCCCTCTTAGCGGGCAATCAGGTCGTCTTGAATCGACAGTGAAGAAACTGAGCCGCGAAAAACATGCGCGGTCGACATTCTCTTCTGGGCAGTGAGAACGGGCCGGTGCATGTCGTCGGCGCGGAGAGTCTGGCCGCGCTGATCCTGTACCCGATGGCCGCCATCACATCTAAAACAAAGAGAAGCGCGAGGATGAGCAGGCAGACTGTCTCAAATCTTTGCAATTGCCAGCACGCCATACTGCCCCCTGCCGAGCGTGGGGCTTAGCCCCCCGACTCGATCTGTGTAGTAGTGACAGGGGGCCGATATTCGTTTCAAGTAAGCGCGTCTACTCAGCGCGCAACGCCTCCACGGGATTGACCGAGGCGGCGCGGCGCGCCGGGATAACGCTGGCCACGAGCGCCGAGAAGCCGAGAAGCATCGCGACCGAAACGAGCGTGGGAATGTCCCATGAGCGGACGCCGAAGAGCAGCTTTCCCATGAAGGCTGCAGCTCCCACGGCGCAGGTCAGTCCGGCGGCGACGCCGAGAACAGTCAGCAGGCCCGCTTCTTTGAGAATGAGCTGGTAAACAGAACTGCGCTGCGCGCCCAGCGCCATGCGAACGCCGATCTCGCGGGTACGCTGGCTGACGGAATAGGCAACAACACCATAGAGTCCAACCACGCTCAGCAGCAGCGCGAGAACGGCGAAGCCTCCCACGAGCCATGCTGCCGAGCGATGAATATACGCCGTAGGCGTGCTGTTGATGCGCTGCTCCATGGTGAATTCGTTGCGCGTGCCGATGCCCGGGTCGATCTTGTGAAGGGCGGCGACGATGGCAGGCAGGATGGACTGCTCGGCCTGCGAAGTACGGACAACGACGCAGATGTAAGTGTCGGAGTCCTGATTGTAAGGGTGGTAGACGGCTGGCCAGATCTCCTCATCCAGCGAGCTTTCGCGTATGTCGTCGACGACGCCGATGACTTCGCGCATGGAGTCGGGTGCTAGATCGGTGCCGCCAATCTTTTTGCCGATGGGGTTTTCGCCGAGGAAGTATTTCCTCGCAAGCGCCTGGTTGATGACGACGACTTTCGGTTTAGTCGAGTCCTCTGCGTCGGTGAAGAAGCGCCCGCTGACAAGGCGGGCCTTGATCGTCGAGAAGTAGGTGGAGCTGACGTCGCGCTCGTTCACCTCGTTGTGTTCGCCGTTATAAGGATGGCCGAGAATCCTGATCCAGGTTGTGTTTCCGTTCCCGCTGACAGGCAGTACGCTCGTTGTGGCCGCGGACTCAACGCCGGGCAGCGCTTCGAGACTGGCGATGACCTGGCGGACGAGCTGAATCTGCTGCTCAGGTTTGGCGTAAGCTTTGTCGGGCGCAGCGGCCTCGACCGTAGCGAGGTGGTCCGGCACAAAGCCGAGCGGGACGTGAAGCAGATGGTAGAAACTGCGCGTGATCAGGCCTGCTCCTGCGAGAAGCACGACGGCTAACGCCAGCTCAAGAACAACGAGGTTCGATCCGAAGCGGCGCCACACGGTTCCTGCGGCGCCACGGCCCCCCTCGGCGAGATCGCCCCTCAGGTTTGACGCTGACAATCGCAGAGAGGGCGCCAGCGAGAAGATCGCAACCGCAATCAATGCGACGAGTCCGGTGAAACCGAGGACGCGGGAGTTGAAGCCGATGCCCTGGAGATAGGGCACGTAATCGAGGATGTCGCTGGGGATAAGCCGCAGGAGCAGGTGCATCGTTCCATACGCGGCAGCCAGCCCGAGGACACTGCCTGTCAGCACCAGCATCAGTGATTCGGTAACGAACTGGAGCACCAGGCGGCCTCGCGATGCCCCCAGAGCGCCGCGCACCGCCATCTCGCGTCGACGGTTTTCGGCACGCACCAGGAGCAGATTAGAAACGTTGACACAGGCGATGAGCAGCAACAGGGCCGCTCCGCAGAAGAGGACGAGAAAGATAGGGCGAACATCGCCGATGATGGCTTCGCTGAGAGAGATGACGGATGCGCTCTGGCCGCGATTGGTGTCGGGGTATTGCTTCTCAAGCTGCCCGGCGATGGATTTCATGTCGGCCAGCGCACTCGCCACTGAGATGCCGTCCTTGAGGCGAGCGACTCCATAGAGGTTGTGGCAGCCACGGCGCTTCTCGCAGCCGTTCAGCTCCTGGATGGGCAGCCAGAAGTCGGCGCGGCCGCGCGGAGCAAATTGGAACTCGCGGGGCAGCACCCCGACGATGGTTATGGGCGCGCCGTCGAGCGTGGCCACCTGGCCCACAATATCGCGGCGACCACCGTAACGATTCTGCCAGGTCGCATACGTGATCAATGTGCTGCGCGGCGCGCTGGGCGAATCCTCACCGGGGCGAAAATCGCGCCCAAGGATAGGCGTCACGCCAAGGGTGCTGAAAAATCCTGCAGAGACGCGTGCGCCCAGTGTCGCTTGAATTCCGGAAGAAGTGCTGAGTAGAAAACTGCCGCCCGTCCACACATCGAGTGAGCTGTAGACCTTCTGCTGCTTCTTCCAATCGAGGTAGTCCTGGTAAGAGAGGTTGGAAAAGCGCGGAAAGGCCTTGACACTCTCGTAGACGCCGACGAGCCGGGTGGGATCTTTGTAAGGCAGCGGCTTGATCAAGGCAGCGTCAATGAAGGCGAAGAGCGCCAGGCACGCGGCGATGCCGAGCGTAAGCATCAGAACGGCGGTCACCGCGAAACCGGGATTCTTGCGCAACTGGCGAAGAGCGAAGCGCGAGTCCTGCACAACGCCCTCAGCGCTGAAAGAGACGACTTCCCTGCTCTGCTCTCTGAGCCGCGTTTCATTGCCGAACTGCCTGCGCGCTGCGTGCTGTGCCGCGTCCGGCGTCATGCCGTCGAACTGCATCTCCTTCTCCTGCTGCTCGCGATGGTAAGCCATCTCTTCCTCCAGTTCGCTGTCGAACTTTTCGCGGCGGAGAAAAAATCCGAACTTCCTGAAGAACCGAAGAATCGAGTCCATACCGGCCTCCTATGCGTCCTGAAGCACACGGCCGATGGCCGCGATCATCTGTTCGAACTGCGAGAGTTCTACGCCGAGCTGTTTGCGGCCTGCCGCCGTCAAGGTGTAGAAGCGCGCGCGCCGGTTGGTCTCTGTGATCTTCCACTCAGCTTTCACCCAACCCTGGAGCAACAGGCGTTGCAAGGCTGGATAGAGCGAACCCTCTTCGACCGTCAGCACATCCTGAGAAAGATCTTTGATGGACGCCGCAATTCCGTAGCCATGCAGAGGCGCGCGGGTCAGGGTCTTGAGGATGAGCAGGTCCAGGGTGCCCGGGAGCAGTTCTGTTTTTCTGGCCATGGACTCTATCCATAGCTTATCTATGGATAGAAAGTCAACGGAACTCGTCACAAATGCCGGTGTGATGTTCGCTGAAAGGGCGTGCCATCCTCTCGCAGGCTGTGCGAAAGGATGGCCGTCGATGATTGTCGCGGGAGCTTACTTGACCACAGACTGGAAGAGCGGAGACTGTAACAGGGCGGAGAACTGGCTGTCTGAAGCAGCAAAGCGTACCTGCAATTGGCCCGCGCTGGAGTCGATCGAGGTTGCATCGACGGCCTGCTTTTCCGTTGTCGTGCCGCTGACCTTCTTATACATCGCAGCTGCGTTGAGCACGGACGACAGGGTCGCGGCAGTGAAGGTGTCCGGCGTGGCCACGTCGAGCGAGAACTTGACGCCATTCTGGAAGTTCATGGTGTAGCGCGAGCTGAGCAGGCGCTTCTTGATGTCCTCGTAGTCGGCGAGTTGCGAGGCTTCTCCGAGCAGGCCGCGCATCATGAACTGGGTGCCCTTCTGATCGAGAATGCTCCAGAGCGGCTCCGTGTCAACGCCGCCCATCTGCCCGAGCATCTCCTGATTAGTAAGGAGATTCGGCGCTAGACCATCGCGCGCATCGAGCGCAGGCTTGATTGCGTCGCTCGATCCGAAGACCATGGTGGTGGGATTGAGGAAAACGACCAGCATGCCGCTCTTTCCCATGGGATAGAGCTTATTCGTGCGGTAGAGAGTCGCCTTGACCTTGTTCTTCTTGAACGTGGCGAGGATGTCGCTCAGAGAAAACTGGCCCTGGGTGATGCCGACAATCTTGACGGCGTCTCCTCCGTCAGCCGTGCGATACGCGGCGAAGGCCAGCTCTTCGACGTCGTGGTTCTCATTGAAGCCGGAGCTTTTGAGCGCCTCTTCGAGCTGTTTAATCTCGGGGGGCAGGATGCGGGCCTTCAGATCCATGGCGGCGGGCGAGTTCTGCATCGCGCGGTAATCGACGACGATAATCTGCTGAACGTCGTGAGGAATAGCGGTGCGCGCGTCGCTGTCGAGCTGAGCAGCCAGGGCCATCGGGGCCAGCGTCGCGCAGGCCACGGTTAAAACGGAGCTCACAGCGAGCCCTTTGAATCGGGTATGGAACTTCACTTTGTTTATCTGCCTCCGGGGAGCGTGTAGGCGCTAACCCCTGTAACTCTATTCGTATATCTCTATTTTAGACGCGAACCGGGATGAGCAGGCGCTGGCCACGCAATCGGATGCTGCAACTTACGTTCCAAAATCTTCTCCTCCGGATCGAATTCATGAAAAAGACGCAGCCACTCACTCTCGCGCTCAGCCGCAGCCTCGGGCAGAAGGCCGATGAGCTCGCCGCGCACCGGTGCGACTCCGTGACGAGCAGCCTTTTCCTTCACCGCCGCGTAGACCTGGCTGAGTGGCATCTGGCGAAAGTCGGTAATGTTCATCGAGATTTGCGCCTCGCCGTGCGCAAGCACCCCCATAGCCTTAACGCCGGAAAGGCCTCCACCGGATGCCCGAATCTCGCGGGCGATGGCGCGCGCAGTGGCGACATCGGCGGTATTCAGATAAAGATTCCAGGCAATGAGGAAGCGGCGCGCGCCCACGGCGGCCGCTCCAGCAGTGGGATGGAGGTCCGGGCCGCCCACATCGGGACGACGCGCAACCTCGTTCTTAACGGCCTTGCTTAAACCTTCGAACTGGCCTTGGCGAACTTGCTCCAGAAGCGCACGGTCCGGGCGAGCGGCGGCGGCTTCGTAAAAATAGACTGGGATGTTGTGCCGGCTCCAAATCGCTGCGCCCGCCTGGCGCGCGAAAAGAACGCACTGCTCGAGAGAAATGTCGCGGACGGGCACGAAGGGGATGACGTCGGCTGCACCAATGCGCGGGTGAACTCCGCGTTGCGAAGTGAGGTTGATGAGCTCAGCGGCACGACCGGCTCCGCGAACAGCGGACTCGACGACGGCAGCCGGCGGTCCAACAATGGTGACGACGGAGCGGTTGTGGTCGGGGTCGCGGGAGAAATCGAGCAGCGACACGCCATCCACGGCCATCGCGGCAACAATCGCCTCAACGACGGCCGGATCGCGGCCCTCGGAGAAGTTAGGAACGCATTCGATGAGCGGGTTGAGCATGGTGCTAGTCGGTATTAGTTGAAAGACATCAGTTGGGCTCAGTCTCCGCCGTTTTCCTTCTTGAACCGCAGCACATTTCTTAGACCCAGCACGCCGAAGGCCAGGAAAAAGAGGCTCGCTATGGTTCCGATAGTCAAAAAGAAGAGAGTTTCGGCCGTTGGCGTAGAAATACCCTCTCGCCAAATCTGAATACAGTCAACGGCAATGTATAGGCCGCTTGCGAAAAAGAAAAGCGACAATATCGTGAATCCTGGCCTCTGAATGAGATTCAGGGACTCGCCATTTTTGAACCACGCGGTGTTAAGAGATTTCGACTCTCGTCTCTGGGCTTCAAGAGGGTCGTTTCCCTTATGGCCATGAAGGCTTTCAAGAGTTCTACGGTCTTCTGCTATATTCTCTACCTTCATGTTTGGCGACCGGCTTTATTTCCACCAGCTGTAGCCGATCTGGAATTGTACGCTTGCGTTGACGCCGGGGTTTCTGTCGCCCAGCGATGCGCTTGAAATATGGATTGCATTGGCGGCAAAGTCAATCGAGCGGCGCGGCTTCACGAAGTAATGAAAACCAATGCCGAACTGCGGCGAGAAATTCCAGACGCTGGTACCGCCCGGCTCACCGTGCGGGACGAGAATGTCCGGTGGATATTTGTGAGTCGTGTAAATCAATCCGCCCGCGGCCTGAAGCCACGGGACGACGTGATGGCTGGGCTTCAAGTTCCAGCGCAGAATGATCGGCGTGATGCTGACGCCGGTAAACGTTCCACCGCCATACGGGAGGTAGGCATATCCAACCTGGCCATCAAAGATGTACTTCGTCAGCGCGATGTGCGGCGCCGGAGTGAAAGACTGCCAGTAAGGCATCAGCTCGCCAGCGTACTCAAACTGTCCGCGCAGGATGCCGGGCAGATGCTCGTCGGTGATGACCTTGCCGAGCCGCACTCCAGCGGAGAGAAAGTCGAAGTCGTCACGGTTGTTTGTGCCGAAACCGCCTTGGAGGAACGCGCCGATCTCCCAGGGATCGCGGGCCATCTCGGCTTGGGCGGGCGCATCGTCAGGAGAGGGTTTGGCCTGTGCGGGTGCGTTCAGAACCGTAGTAACGAGAAGGGCACTTAGGAGGCAAAAAGTTTTCATCCGCATGCGATCTAGTCTTTCTCCGCAAAAGAAAGGCCGCCTGCTGCGGCGGCCCGTTGAATCGTTGAGGCAGCTTAACCGGCGACTTCTTCGAGTTGCTTCGCGTCCATGTCGAAGTTCGAGTAGACGTTCTGCACGTCGTCGTTGTCTTCCAGAGCTTCCAGCAGCCGGATACACTGTGCCGCGGGTGCGCCTTCAAGCTTTGTGTATGTGGACGCGACCATCGTCACCTCGGACAAAACCGTCTCGATCCCGGCATCCTTCACAGCTTTGGCCACCGCTTCCCAGGCATTGGGCTCCGTGATGATTTCCCACGTATCGCCTTCGTCGTTCAGGTCTTCCCCGCCGGCTTCGAGGACAATCCCCATGAGCTTATCTTCGTCAGCCGCGTCTTTCGAGACAGCGATCAAACCCTTCTTCGCAAACATGAAGCGGACGGAGTTGGGCTCGCCCAGGTTTCCGCCGTTTTTCGCGAAGGTGTGGCGGATTTCACTGACCGCACGGTTGCGGTTATCCGTTGTGCAATCGACGATGACGGCCACGCCGCCCGGACCATAACCCTCGAAGGAAATTTCCTCGTACTGGAGACCGGGTATCTCCCCGGTCCCGCGCTGGATGGCGCGCTTGATATTCTCGGCGGGCATGTTTTCAGCCTTGGCGGCAGCAATGGCGCTGCGCAGGCGCGGATTGCCGTCCGGATCGCCGCCCCCGGAGCGGGCCGCAATGGTGATTTCCTTAATAACGCGCGTAAAAATCTTGCCGCGCTTGGCGTCGAGTGCGCCCTTCTTGTGTTTGATTGTCGCCCATTTGGAATGGCCGGACATAAAGAACCTCGGGAGCCTGAATAAGTGAATTTTGCGGCGAAATGCTGGAAAACAATACTGCTTTGGAGCAACTCCCGCAACTAGGGAGTATAGCAGGGGCGGGTGGCTTTCGAAACCGAGCCCACTGAGACAGTCCACCGCTTTGCGAGATGGCGAGCACGCTCCATACTGACCGAGAGTTGTGTGGCCAGAACTGGTGGAACCCGGGATCGTAAACTCCGGGTTCACCTCCAGATCGCTCACTGCTGGCTCTGCGGTTCAGTTGTCGATTGCGCTGAGCCATCGGGATTACCCTCCCCCGTCTGTGGGGAGAATCCGCTCAGTATGCGCGATTCTGCGCGGAATAAGTGGTAATCGTCGTATCGAAAATCGTTCAGCTTCGTCGCGTACGGTCCCCATGTGAGGAAACCTTGAGTGTTGTTCCATTCGAGCAGGGTGTTCACCGACCGCGCTCGCCAGATACCGACGCTGTGCACCGGGCAGATATAGGTCTTGCTCCCGAGGTTCACCGGGCCGTAAGCCACCATCACGTCGGCACGGCCCATCGGCACGAATCCATTGAAATCTGCCTCCAATTCCACACGAAGGACCGCTCCGCTTCCCGGGTCAATTGCGATCTCTCCGTGATACCCAGTCATCCTGACGAAAGCCATGGTCCCGTCGCCGTCGGGAAGACAGCATCCTCCAGTCTTATACCCCGACGCTGCCGTCGGAACCGCATACCGAAAGACCGCGCGACGTGCACCAGCGGCATCCTTCTCCCAACGGCTCCATGTCAAAGCGCCGGAATCGGCCAGCGCGCCCTTCACCGCGCCCAGCACGGGGCCGAACGTTCCATAGGTGGTTAGGGATTGATCTTCCTTGCCGCGTCTTCCTGTCTTGGCGTCCACCACCTCGGCGCCATCGCGGTACAGCACTGTTGTCTTGGAACTGCCCACCGCGTGCAATGGCTCAGCGGCGGTGAACCTGCCGCCCCCCTTGTAGAAGGGTGGGGTTTCCTCGTAGCCAACCGAAGTCCGCCGGGCAAAGAAGTTTGGCAAGCGCGGAATCGTCGTGTTCAGATAATTGGCGGCCAACGAGATCATCTGCCGTTGTGCATCCTCGTCCGGCGGCGCGTCGCCGGGAATCTCCGCCGGAGGAGGATCGAGAAACGCGGATGCATCCGCCAGAGCCAACAGTACCTGCCGCGCTTTTTTACCGCGCAACTCCGCCGTCCACGAGGCAACTTCATCGTCACTCGCTCGTTCCGTCAGCTCCAGATCGGATAGCTGCCGCGCCATGTCGCCATCGGATTCGCTCCGGGCGCCACGCAACAGCTCGCCCAGCTGCGCAACCGTTATCTTCCGGATCGCAGGATCTGGCGTGTCCAGATAATACGGCTGATCGTAGTAACTAGTATTGGTGTGAGCCGTCAGTCCCGGTTCGCGGATGTTGACCCCAAGCGTGTGGTACTCGTCGAAATGCGCTGCCGGCGCGGGATTGAACGTGAGGCTATAGAAGGTGTTTGTCTCGTGCACGCAGTCCTCAAGCTGACGCGCCAGATCGCTACTGCGGGGCATGCTGCGTCCTCCGCTCTCAAGCGCGAGCACTTTCCTGTTCAGATTCGCGACGCCCTGTCCACTGGTCGGGCTCAGCTCCTGAGGCGATACGGCCGGATGCACGGAGTACCACGGAAAAGGCATGGCTGCTGGACCATTCAATAAAGGGACTCCCAATTGTCCGTCATCATTATTCACACCTGTGGTTTCCCCTTCAGAGAAGTTGTCAAGGGTTATGCGGGCAACCCGCAGAAGCGTTGAGAACCAGACAATCCTGTCAAACAGCGTTTGCTTCTCCTTATTTGTCTCGGCAGCTTCCTCGGGGTTAACACCACTCCGGCACCCTGGGGGTTATGTCCGAACACTCCACTCCCAACACCCCAGCCAGGCCCTACCCAGATCAGCAGTTTTCTGCCGGATTGCCGTCGTTCTGCCGTCGCAATCGCACCCAGTGCCTTCAACGCGGCTTCGCCAGGAAGATCATTCACAACAGGAATATTGACCAATCCTGCTCCCAGCGCCGGAACCTGAGACTGGTTCGAGGTCCGATCAATCTGGGCAGACAGATTGTTGTTGCGGCCCGTCCAGCTTGTGACGCGGTTATGAGCGATCGATTCGGCTAACCTGTTTCCCTCGGTAGAAGCCACTCCCACGCGCGACAGTCCGCTTTCTGTAAGCGTCAGGATCGTCATCGGCTGCGCCAGATGACCTCCATGCCGGCGTAGAAATGCTTCGACCGACTGCCGCTCCTGGGAAGCCAACGTAAAGGGCAACTGAAGGGTATCGAGAACCAGAGTAACAGACACCGGAGGGTCGGGCGCGGCTCCCATTCCGCCGTATGCGTGAAAAGAGACGATCTTCTCCGGGTGCCCATTGTCGAGCACAGTAAAGTCCGCAGCCTTGAGCCCGGACACAGGGTACCCCCTCTGATTGATCACCAGGACATCGAGGTGAATCAATCCCTCCGGCTCGTCGGGCGCTGCCGATGAATGACGATCAGCCGGTTGCGCGACCGCTAGCGGGGAGAGGAGAACGATAAGTGCGAGATACAGCCAGCGAGCCGTATTCACCCGTTCCTCCCTGCGTCGTGCCTGGGATTCTCCCTGCTATTACGTTCCAGTTTGCAAAAAGTCGCAGTTACTCTCTTCGCAAATGGAGCGGTTTGAGGATTACCTTGGCCAGTTTCCACAGTCAAGAGACAATAACCGTGCCGCGCCGATGGCTTTGCCGCGGATATAGGCCAGACCACACCCTGTTGGCAACTTGATGCACCGCAAAATACACAATTTCGTCACCGCCCCTCTCGCACGTGTACACTCGACTCACCCCCCCGCATTGCATAGCAGACTCCCTTACGGAGAGATGTAAACCCTACATTTCGGAAAGCCATGGCTATCGCTACAGGAACTGACTTCGGGCCCTATAGAGTACTGGAAAAAATCGGCGCGGGCGGCATGGGTGACGTATATCGAGCCCTCGACACGCGCCTCGAACGCGAAGTCGCCCTCAAGCTGGTTTCCGACAGCTTTCTCGCTTCAGAACTTGGCTCAGGCAGTCCCACGCCCACCGGCACGCCGCACTCCCGCGCTCATCTTTCCCACGAACGTTTCCTGCGTGAAGCCCGGGCCGCTGCCACACTGAACCATCCCAACATCTGCGCCATCCATGATGTCGGCGAGCAGGACGGGCGTCCTTATCTGGTCATGGAGCTGCTCCGCGGCGAGACCCTGAAGTCGTATCTCGGCCACCACATCCTCACGCCCTCCGAGGTGATCGCGCTGGGTCAGCAAGCCGCCAGCGCTCTGTCCGCAGCGCACGCCAAGGGCATCGTCCATCGGGATATCAAGCCCGCCAATCTCTTCGTTGTCGATAGCGGCCGCGATCGCAGGCAGCTTAAGATTCTCGACTTCGGCTTGGCCAAAAAGCAGGGCCTCGAAGCTTCGCCCGACTCCCGCTACTTCGACCTGCGCAACGACACCGCGACCGGCAACGGCAACGCCCACGGGACTATGGATCTCACCATCCCCGGCTCTACCGTCGGCACCGCTGCCTATATGTCTCCCGAGCAGGCCAAGGGCGATCCGCTCGATGCCCGCACGGACCTCTTCAGCCTGGGCAGCGTTTTATTTGAGATGGCCACCGGCCAGCCACCGTTCGGAGGACGCAGCACCGCCGAAGTTTTTGCCGGACTTCTCACGAAGACTCCGCCCCCGGTCAGCAGCCTCAATTCCGCCATGCCGGCGGCCCTCGATCCTGTTATCGAAAAGCTGCTGGCCAAGGACCGCGATCTGCGTTACCGCAGCGCCGAGGAGCTTCTCTCGGAGCTCGAAGCCATTCCTGCCTCGGGCTCGTCCTCAGCGGCGCGCCCGGCGGCGGCTGCGCCGATTCAGCCTCCGCTTCCTCCGCCATCCGCCACAATCCCTGCGCCCGAAGCCTCCTCAGCACCACGCAGCCGCTTGATCCCCGTGGCTGTATTGATTGTGGTCGTCCTCGTAGCCGGATTTCTTCTGCTGCGCAGCCATCTGGGCGGCAAGCCCAATTCTGCAGGCAATACAGCAGCCGGTCCTGCAACCGGCGGGGCTACGGCTTCGCCCACAAAGCCTTTGAAGGATGCCATCATCGTCGCCGACTTCGTCAACAAAACCGGCGATCCTGTCTTTGACACCACCTTGAACCAGGCTCTCCGCGTACAACTTGGCCAGTCTCCGGTGCTCGACATCGTCAGCCAGCAGCACCTAAGGCAGAGCCTCCAGTATCTGGGGCGCAAGCAGGATGATCCGATCACTCCGCAAATTGCCCGCGAAATCGGCGAGCGCGAGGGCATCAAGGCCATCCTCACCGGCACCATCGCCCCATTCGGCAAGGACTACCTCATCACGCTCACGGCGCAGAACACCGCCACCGGTGACGACATTGCCAGCGAGGAAGCCACCGCGCCTGACAAGGAGCACGTGCTCAACGCGCTTAACCAGGTCGCGACGGGCATGCGCGCGAAGCTGGGCGAAAGCCTCTCCAGTATCCAGAAACTCAATGCTCCCTTCGGCCAGGCCACCACGCCTTCGCTCGAGGCCTTCCGCGCCTACGCTCTCGGCGATGAGGCGCATCAGAAAGGTAACGACATCCCTGAGGCGCGCGACCACTACAAACGCGCCCTCGAACTCGACCCCAAACTGGCGATGGCCTGGGCCCGCCTGGGCGTCCTTGCCCTCAATAGCGGCCAGACTAGCAAGGCGACCGATTACTTCACCCGCGCCTGGCAGCTCAGCAGCAATGTCAGTGAGCGGGAGAAGCTCTATATCGCCGGCCACTACTACGCCGAGGTCGTCGGCGATCTGAACAAGGGCATCGAGACTCTCCAGGTCGCGACGCAGGAGTATCCGCTCCAGATCGATGGCTTCATCAATCTCGGCGTCGCCTATCTTACCAACGGCGACATCGAGAAGAGCGAAGCCGCCAATCGCAAGGCCCTCGAACTGCAGCCCGATGAAGCGTTCGCGCTGGAAAACGGGATCGGAGTAGCTGGGTATCTGAACCATGTTGCCGAGGGCGAGAAATACATCGCGGAGGCAAAGCGTATCGGCCTGAACGGGACCAGTCTGCTGGGAGTTGAGCTGCAGTTCTATGCCATCCAGGGCGACTGGGACAACGTGAACAAAATCCTGGCAGAGACCGCTGGTCGCCCCGACCAGTTCGTGATCAACGGCATCTGGGGCAGTATGCTTCCGCAACTCGGTCAGTTTCAACTTGCCAGAACCACTCTTCTCCATGCGGTGGATCAGGCGACAAGCGCCAAGGCAAATGACGCCGCAGCCGGTGCCCTGCTCAACGCTGCATCCGTGGGCTGGATGATCGATGAGTGTTTCGATCCTGCGGGTGCTGTCAAACAGGCGCTGCAACTGGATAAGGGCAAGGCCACCGAAATCGCCGCAGCCAGCACGCTGGCTGGGTGCAACGCAGAGAAGCAGGCCATCCCGCTGCTTACGTCTCTCGAAAAACGCTATCCGGGAGATACCATCATCCAGGAACTCGTCGTCCCGCAGTCGCGTGCCTGGCTGGCGCTCAAGGCCGGCGATGCAAGGCAGGCTCTCACTCTGCTGGAGCCTGTGCGCGCTCACGATGCCGTCTCGTTCGCGCCCTACATGCGTGGTCTTGCCTACCTTCAGCTCAAGGATTCCGCGAATGCCATCGCCTCGTTCCAGCAGGCGACACGTCTCAAAGGCCAGGCATACAACGCCAGCAGTCCCTATGCCCTGTCCGTCCTCGGCCTCGGCCGCGCCTACGCCATGGCCGGCGACAAGGCAAACGCGAAGAAAGCCTACGACGTCTTCTTCGCCGAGTGGAAGAACGCCGACTCCAATCTGCCTGTCGTTGCCGAGGCAAAGAAGGAATACGCGGCGCTGTAAGCGCGAAAAACCTACGTCGAGTATTCAGCAGCTTCACCTGCTCTACTCCTGCGACCCAGCCGCCGGTAGATTGATGCTGGTGGTCGGCGACCCGCTGGATGTCGGTGTCTGAAGCCCGCCGCTCAGCGTATAGTTCTGCAGTGCGATAGCGCTCCTCCAGACATCATGAAGAGCCATCAGGTAACTGATGCGTAGCTGAAAGAGCGTGCGCTGAGAGACCAGCACCTGGGGATAGGCTTGCGCCATGTTCTGGTACTTCTGCAGGTAAAGCTCATACGCTCGCGCTGCTCGCGGGATGAGTTGTGTTCTGTATCGATCGGCCTCGAATCTCGCGGAGAGATACGATTGCGCCAGAGGCGCCGCCTGTCTCCGTAGCGAAAGTTGCTCGCGCAGCACATCCTGTTCGGCGCGCTCGATCTCCGCTTCAGCTGCTTCGACATTGCCCTGGTTTCTGTTCCAGATCGGAATGTTGATACTCGCGCTTGCGAAACTCTGCGCCCCCACAGGCTTGACCGGGTTCTCGCTGACCCGCTCTCCGTTATATTGCTCGCCGGCGCGAAGCTGGAGGTCGGGGACTGCTTCCCGCCTTGCATCTTTCAGGCGAGCCTGCGCAACAACGATCTCTTGCTGCGCCCGCTTCACGGTGGGGCTGCCGGTAAAGACAGACTCCACCATTTGTTCCGCATTGAGTTCGGGCGCTTTCTCCAACTCGCCCTGCAACGGGCAGACAGGCAGATCGCCCTTGCCGGCAAGCGCGGCTAGTGTGTGAAAGTCCTGCAGGTATTGGCGTTGCACGGCCGCATAGTCGACCTTCGCTTGCTCCGCTTCGACTTCTGTTTGCAGGATGTCCGGCGCATCTGCCTGGCCTACATTGGCAAGCTGATGTACGGTATCCACGGCATCGAGCGCGATACCAAGCAGCCGCTGGCGAAGTTGAACTGTGGCCTGTGCAGTGAGGGAGTCATAGAATGCCTGCTGAACATCGCCGTGAACGCGATAGATCTGCTCCTCGACGCCTATCTGGTCGGATTTCTTTTCCTGTTCGTAGATATCTCGGCGCAACCCGAGCTTGCCGCCAAGAATAATGTCCTGTTGAATGAAGCCGCCTTGTTCCCCGCCGCCGTAAGAGCCGCCGCGAATTTGTTCTCCCTGGTAACCGGCAGAGGGGTTGGGATAGAGTCCCGCTTGCCGCGCTTGTTCCTCCGATCTGCGAACCAGCGCGTTGGCCTGCCGCAATGTCGGATTGTGAGCATCGGCGAGCGTTTCAAAATCAGCAAGAGACATTGCTGGAAGTGCTGCAACGTCCTTCAACAGCTCTGGAGCAGGCAGATTCTCTCCTGTGCGATGCCCAGGGTTCTCGGGTTCCTGCAATGTTATCGTCGTGTGCGCATTCGCGTTGTTCTGCTGAGCACAGCCCGGCATTGCCATGCCTTCCATGCACGGCGTGGAGTTTTCCTGGCTCGCTGACGAGCCTGAATTTTGCGCGAAGGTTGTCGTGCTGAAGGCGCATATCATCGCAAGCACAAAAATCCTGGTTTTCATCTTCTCCTCTTCGCGTCTAGGCGTGGTTCAGAATGGCGGCATAGGGGTCGTTGGGCCGATTGGCCTGCTTCATGCGAGTAATGACTTCGTCGTATTTCTCAGCCGGTAATACGCGAACGAAGGTCATCATGCCTTGCATGTAACCGCTCCAGCCCCGGGCAAGGCCATAGTTCTCAGGCCGGTCAACGGCCTCATCCATCGCCATCCTTGGGCTCTCCATGTAAGCGTCCTGGGGAAAATTCGGAACGTCGTTGGCATTGGCTGCAATGTCGATCTGCATATTTCCCATGTCATGCTGCATTCCCGGCATCGTAGACATCGCCTTTTGTCGAGAAAGAGGGCCATTGGCGGTCGCTTCATCGGAGGTGTTCCCCACCCCGCCCAGGCCACGGCCCAAAGTCGGTCCATAACCTTCTCCCAAGGGAGCACCCGCATTGCCTTGCAGCATGCCCATGCCGGTGTTCATGTCTCCGCCGGCGGGCATTTCTACGCTGCGGGTCATCCTGCCAACGTTCGACGACATCTGGTTCATCATGTGGTGGGGCAGATGGCAGTGGATCATCCAGTCGCCCGGATTGTTCGCCACAAACTCAACTGCGCGGGCCTGGGCTACGCCGACGAGCACCGTGTTTCCCGGCCACCATGCAGATTCAGGAATGCGTCCACCTTCCGTTCCCGTGGTGTAAAAAGTATGGCCGTGCATGTGCATGGGATGGTGGTCCATCCCGAGGTTCACAAAGCGAATGCGAACACGATCTCCAAGGCGGACCACCAGCGGCGTAGTGGCTGGACCTGCCTTGCCGTTAAGAAGCAGCCAGTTGTATTCCATGCTCATGGTGTTCGGAACAGTGTTGTTCGGCAGGACTGCATACTCCTGCAGATGGATCAGAAAGTCCTTGTCGCAGTGCGGACGATACGGCTCCTTCGGATGCATGATGAAACCGCCAAGCATCCCGGTCATTTCCTGCATAGCCATGTGGGAGTGATAGAAGTATGTGCCTTCCTGGTGGATATCGAATTCGTACACAAAGCGGCCACCCGGCTTCACTGGAGCCTGGCTGATGCCCGGCATTCCATCGCTTTGGATCATGTCTTCAAATCCATGCCAGTGCAGAGAGGTCGGCTCCGGCAAGTGGTTCTCGAAGACCACACGCACGCGATCGCCCTGGTTGACCTGGATCGTCGGCCCCGGAGAGCTGCCATTGAAGCCCCAGAGATCGAGGGTCTTGAAGGGAATGATCTGCTGTTTCACCACTTCTGCAATCAGGCGAAAGACCTTGGTGTTGCCGTCCATCGTGTACGGAAGATCTCCAATATCCGTCGTCACGACCGGCATGTTGAAGCCGAATGCGGAATGACCGCGCCGCCCTTGATTCACGAGGCTGCCGCCTGACGATGACGCGCCGCGATCGCCTGCTCCCATGCTTTGGGCGAAAACGCGGGTACCGGCAAACAGGCTCGCGCCGAGCCCCAGGGTACTTTGGAGAAAATTGCGTCGATTACTCATAGCCTGCTCGAATTTGTTCCAGCGATGAATGGAAATCGCCTGCGCGGAGACGTGCTTTGTCCAGTAGAGAGAGCAAGGACAGCGGTCCCCCGCCGGCGCTATGCGCTGCGAGAAGGAGCTAGATGCGAAGATTCCGGACGGAACTTGGGCGGACGTCCGGGAGGACGGCTTCACTGAGCCGTTGTCGAGCCTGCGGAGTCAGCATATGTGAAGTCGGTGCACCCCGATTTTCCAGGAGGACAGCGATCTGAAGGTCATGAGCGACCTGAGGTGTGGCAGAGCCTTTTGTGTCCACTGCGGCGACAATTTCTTCATGGGCACACTGTCCGCTGGATGAACGGCTCTCCAGGCGGCTCATAGCACCCGCCATCTTGCCGCCGCAGTGATCCACATGGACCATGGTCACCGCACGTGCGGAGAAGGTTGATGCGCAATGAGTGTGCTCGGTGCCGAGATCGCATCGCAGTTCGCAAACCCCCGACAGGGTCTGCGCGCACAGCAGCACGGCCAACACTACCAACGATGAGATAAGTCGCCTCACTGAATTTTAGGTTACCCCTTGCCAATCCGATCCGCAAATCAGAGTGTTTCTCGGGCCACTGTGGTTCAGACTGAGGTCACCGCCGACCATTTATCAGCTCTCATCGCTGAGCTCCCGAATGCCCGCAAAAAAAAACACCTCCGTTTGAAACGATCCGCTTTGCTTTACAACTATCAGGAAGCAGATATACTGTTCCGGTCTTAGAGACGGACAGAATTTGCGCTCGCAACTGCGCACGTTGGTTTCTCCATTCGAAGTTGCTTCGTCCGTAACAAGGGACGCAGCCCCGCAGGTCTAGCTCAGGGTTGAGTCCCATACAGATCGTCTGACAGGTGGTCGGCAATCGCTCCTTCCCCTTTGGAGTGCTGCTCACAGTGATGGGTGGTGGGGAAATCTGAGCTGACGCGCTCGTAAAACTTAACCGGGATGTCGCAGGCTGACTGCGCTGTCAGTCAATCTCTCGACTCATGCACCAGGTGTCTGTGGAGGCACACAATTATGAATGACGCCGTTACCCCTCTGGGCCCCCTTTTGAGCGCAGATCGCATATTTGTCACCGTCACGGGCAGCGACAAGACCCCGTACCAGCTTGAGATTTTTCCGGACGCCAACAATGCGCTCCTGCAAACTAACGCCCTGCCCCAGCAGTATTACTTCATGCCGCAGCGGATTTACCTTGCGAAGAAGCAGGACTCGCCTCAGGACTATGACTTCGGCATGACCGTCTTCAAAGGTCTGTTGACGCCGGAAGACACCGTTGGCATTAACCCCGGTCAGGCGACCGGGGGGGGCGACGTCGAAGCAGGCGGAGGCTTCTGCACCTTCTCGACAACGTTTGCTATTCCACCCGATGTCATTCAAAGCGCCATCGACGCGTTGAAGACCGGGAAGTTTGACCAGCCTCCTCCATCCGACATCCTTGCCTTCATGCCGCAGCGAGCTTCGAACGACCCTGACCCGATCCTGGGCATCGTTCCTATCCTCGGCAACGATGTCTCCATTGAGATACCCCAGTTCGCTCCCGGCGGCAGCCCGGCGGCGCCCCTCTGGGCGCAGGCTCAGTGCGCGCAAAAAGGCAGCATCGAAGCGACCGGCATCAGCAGCTTCCTGGTGAGCTGCAACGAGCTCGCGGCTGGTGCGATCGCTGGATCTCTCCAGGCAGGCGTGTCGCCCTTCGTTGTGAATTATGCGCTGACCGAGCAGTTCTATCTCCCCACCTGTGAAATCGATGTCGATATCGACATGGATAAGGTCTACGACTCCTTCTCAGTGGCTGCTTCTGTGAGCGGTCTTTTCACCAGCGCATCCTTCCAGGGGGCATGGTCCGCCTGCGTGACCAGTGGGGCGATCAGCACCGTCATGAAGATCGATGAGGCCGCGATTCCAGCTGACCTGAAAACGATGATCATGAACCAGTGCCAGCAGATGCAGACAAACGCGATCAATTGGGTGAAGGACGAGATTTTCAGTTGGGATCCCTCCAATGGCGGCGACGCCCAGGCGCAGTCGACACCCTTCGGAAGCATCTTTGGTGGCGCATCAGTTTCGATGAAAGCCAATTATCAGCGAAGATCGATCCACGTGCAGCAGTCACTCACACTCGACACATCGGTCGCCATGAGCGACGGAAAGTCAGGTGACCTCAGCGATCTGGAGCCAGCGATCAAGGCCGACGTCAGCAAGTATCTGGCGATTGTCGATATCGGACAGTTCTTCCAGAAGATTCAAGTGGCGGCGACCAACGCGATCAACTGGAAAGAAACGCTGCCGGACGGCACAAACCTTTCCGATCCGATCATGTCCGCCATGGTGTCGGTCAGCTATCCAAACTACGATCAGCCCCTGGGCGCGAACAACACCGTGAACCTCCAGACGCTGGGGCAGGGCTACCACTACACAACCGCCGAGACCACCGGAACGGACGGTATCGCACAATGGACCTCGAATAATCCCGTCGATGTCATCAACATTTCCTTCCTAAGGCTGGATAACACGATCTCGCAATGGCCTTCGGACCAGGTGCTGGTCACCAAAACCCTGATCTTTGATGGAAATGATCCGCGCGTCGATCTGACGAATAACCAGACCCAGGTCGTCGTCACCACCACTGACAACGACCACACGCCGGTCATCGATATGAACCTCGTGGGCTATACCTTCGTGCGCTTCATGTGCCGCCCTCTGCCCGCCAACGTGACCCTCGTCGTGAACACCACCCTGGGCTCGCGCAACGACAGCATCACGATCACGAGCGCGAATCAGAAGAGCTGTATCTGGGAGATTTTCTCGGACAAGTACGTCGGCGAAACCTCGTTTCAATACACCGTGCAAGTCACGGTGCAGGGACCGAACTTCACCGACAATCCGATCGTCTACCAGTCGCCGCAGCCGATCACAGTGGCGCTGCCGCCGGGCCGCGTAAAGTACAATCCGCTCCTGAGTCTCCAGTTGCCTGATGCACCCCCTGACCAGGTGGCAGCAATCAACACTTACATTCTGCAATATCAACGGCAGGCGTTGGCCGGCACTACCACCTAGGAGCGAAGTAATGGCATCCGGTCAGCCCCCGCTTTCTCCCGGGCTCTTGCAGATTGCACGTGTTCCTGTACAAGGTTTGCAGTTCACTACCGTGACCGAGTCCAACCCGGTCGCTGCGGATCAGAACCTGCCTCTGGAGTCGACCCGGAACGTAGACATCTTCACCGATCGATTTAATCCGCAGCTCAGCTGGTATCTTCCCGGCTACCAGCTGGCTGCGGATATCGATGCCACTTTCACTTTTGCCGCGACGGAACAGCCGATTGATACGACTGGCAATCCGTCCTACCAGGCCACCATTACGTTAACCCTCTCCAGGGTCGACCCGCCCGATGTCACGCAGTTCCGGACAGCTGATCCGACAGCCCAGATCCAGGAGATTCCTCTCACCGCGCTGGCCGCGACGTTGACGACCACCGCGAGCGATCCGCAGACCGGGCAACCGCAGCAGAGCGTCTATCCGGCAGCGATCGCCAGTGATGTGAGCGGAAATCTGCTGCTCACCTTCAATACCCTGCAGGGCGCGCAGGTGCTGGTGGCGTATTACAATCTCCAATCTGGCGGAGCCACGCTGAATCTGTCGGCTCAATTCGAAGTGTGGCGAGCCCAGCGAATCTTTCGCCCGATCCCCAGACCGATTCCTCTACCGATCGACCCGACCCCGATCGACCCGACCCCGGTCAGGCCGGTCCCCACCCCCGTCAGGCCAGAGCCCCTTCCGGTCAGGCCCCTGCCGCCCAGCCGGCAGGGTGATCCACGACCTCTGCCCAATGCTGTCGCAATCCAGGGTCCAGTCTTCGAAACGGGGCAGTTCCCGGTTCTGCAGACGATTCCCGAGATCATCTACGTGACCGCGAGCGACCCCTTCACCGTGGCCCTCCCCCTCGCGCAGAAATATGCGGCGCCCGGATATGCAACCAGCTTCACCGTCTCCGACCCGCACGGCTTGCGCCCGATCCTCAGTATCAACGACCTTAAGAGTTTCAACGTCAACCAGACGGAGTTCAGCGAGTTCACCGCGCTGGGAGATGTTTCGGGGCAATTTCCATCCTTCAGCCGGCTCTACATCGGTCGAACGAGCCGCACCATCGTTGCCGTGCCTGCGGTCTACGGCATCGTTCGCAGCAAGAACGGCACCGCCGCTCAGTGCGACGCTCAGCTTGACAGTACGGCCGGAGGCAGCGGAGCCGCGGAGTTCCACTTTGCCTTTGGCCTGGGTCCGATTATGAGCCCCTTCGATTGGTTCGCTCTGAAGACGGCACTCGCGAGTAATCCGCAATCGCAGGGCTTTACGCTGATATTGCCGCAACAGCTCGATTCCTCACAGCCGATGACGCTGGCAACTCCGTTTCAGTCGTCAGTGAAATATACGGCTGGCGCGTTATCGACGTTCGGGTTGACGGTGGATATCGTGGATGGCAGCGTGATCGGCTCAGCGGTCGCGAACGCCAATCTTCTGCTCGATCAGTTCTCGTCGACAGTTGAAACCCTGTCAGGCAGTTTCGGAATCACCCTCGATGACGCCTATCCCCACCCGGTGATGGTCAACGTGGTGGTCAATCTCGGCCAGACGAGCGGGACAGATGACATCTCCTTTTCGATCGCAGCAGATGGAAGCTCGATTCAGCTGGTCAATACTTCGCGGCTCGACCTGGCAGTGTCGCGTTACGCGATTGTCAGCGGCTCAACCGTTACTCCGGAGAACCTGAACCAGACGATTCCAGCTCAACAGTCGCTGGCATTGAGCGACAAGCTGTCATCGACAGCGGTTACGCTGCTGGTCGACCGCACGCTTGCGCTTGAGAATCCTCTGAGCAAAGAGGACCTCCAGAAATACGTTTCGATCAATATGGTGGACGACGCGAACGTGAACTTCCAGCTCAGCATCGTGGCTGGCTTCACCTTTACAGCAATGGGAATTCAGGAGATCGATATCGTGATCACCATTCCCTCGATGCCGAACATCGTCCCTCCGTCATCGACGTTGACAGCGCTCAGTTTCTCGAGCAACGCGGTCATCTCTTTGCCGTTTGAGAGCGCCATCACTTCCCTGCCAGCCGTGATCGCGTTCACGGTCAAGCCCGTGGGGGCCGGGAGCGCAGTAAACTTTACGGTGAACAATGACTTCGTCAGTCAACCGGTCTACGTGCTGGAGTCATCCATTATCCCCCCCTTCGGCGGAGATGCTCCCCAGCCGTGACCGGCACTTCTATTTCTTGTTCTTCTCTTGCTTCGGTGCGGAGTAACCCTGGCGTGCCTGTACCTCCATGCCTTCCCTATTCACTTTGACCTTCAATCGATGATAGGAACCGTCCGGCCTTACGCCGTCGAGTGAGAGTTCGAGCACATAGACAACCTGCGGCGCATCCGTCAGGCTCTTGAATCCCGCTTCCAGATCGTTGCTGTTGTGAAAGAAAGCTCCGCCTGTGCCGTCGGCGAGTTCTGACATCACGCCTTCGGCGCGCGTCATGCCGGCAAGGTGGGTTGGATCGATGATCTGGCTCCCGCCCCTCTCGCTGATATCCGTTACCCCGGTGTACAGCCCGCGCGCATCCAGGGCGTTGATGGTCACATTGGACTGTACCGCCAGATCCATAATCTGCGATTCCCAGTTCAAGGCCTGCGGCCCAACGGACACGAAACCGGGCGAGACAAGGATCAGTGTGCGTTGCCCCGGCAGTTTGGCCATTCTGCGCACAAACTCTTTGATCGAAGCAAGGGTCACCTGAACGTCCTGTTCGCCAACCGCCAGAACCCTCCTTGCGGCGGATTCCACCAGCCTCTGAGCCACATTGAGATCGCGCTGCGGGTCCAGCGCCGGATCACAGGCGAACACCTGCGCCAACGCCTTTGCGGAGGCCGCGCCATCGTGCTTGTTCTCGATCAGGTCGGCTTCGTAGTACTCGATTTTGGGACATTCCCCCGCACTCGCCGTATAGAGGCTATGCAGTTCCAGGCTCATGATCGCGTCATGCAATTTTGCGCGATCACGCGTCAGACCGCTGTTGACCTTCCCGGAGGTCGAAACCACGGCGGCCATATCGGAGTCGACCAATGCCCCGTCCAGCGCTTTCGCATCGAGTTTCTTGAGATACGCCAGATCTGCGGCGCTCAGGTGCAAGTCATCGAAAAGAAACACGGTGATGCGCTTCGGCAGGACCGCCGCCTGGGGTGGGGCATTCGGTGTACCCGCCTGTGCGGCGCCTTCCGCAGCGCTCTCCGTCACCTCGCGCTTCTCGACCGTGAATCCGGAGATAGCTCGCGGCTTGCCGTCGTCTAAAACCTGAAAGTCGTCTTTTGTCAGGTCGCCCACCACGCGGCCCTGTTTGTCGCGGACAACAACCGGCACAAACACTCGGTTCACGTTCACTACGATCGTGGCAGGCGTGTCCTGAGAACCCTGCGCTTGTTGAGCGAGCTCGTGCACGGGCACGGGAGGAACCTCAGGCAACGGAGCGGGGAGATCGGGCGCAGCCGCCGGCTTGGATTCATCCGGAATTTCCTCTTTCTGCTTCGAAGTGACGTTGCTGTCGGCTGGGGGAGAAACTTCCTGAGAAAGGCCCGGCTGCGCCCTGTCTTGTGGTTGCGGTGTTCCCGTATCCTTGACGATCCTGGTCGTGGCGGCGAACCGGTGATAGCCGGTGAACAGGCTCTCGTTCAACCATACGGTCGGCGCATCTCCCGGCATGCGGGTGAAAGGATCCAGATTGGCGCCGTTGACCGCCAGGGAGAGAGCCACGCTCCGCACCGGGCAAATGAACTCACTCTCGCCGATCTGAACCGGGCCATAATGCACCATGATCGCGGCCCTCTTGAACTGGGACGTTTTCGTATCGGCATCCATGGTGGTGCGTAGAATGGTCCCGGTGACTGGGTCCACCCAAAGCGATCCGTGATAGCCGGGCCGGGTGAGAAAGGTGGATGCGTTGGAGCCGCCGCCGCTCGCTTTTGCTTCGATGCTTGAACCCTGGCGGGAGCCGACGGAGGGCCTTGCTGTGCCCTCAAGCGACGCCTGCCGCTGAAGCGAGCTGATGACTTCGAAGTGCGAGGCGGAGCTTGGAACTGAATAATGGAAAACTGCGACCTGGCCGGCTGCGGTCTGTTCCCAGTGGCTCCAGGTCACCTTGCCCTTGAGGGTGTCGGTCAGGATCATGCTCAGCGTGGACCCGAACTCCCCTCCGGAAATCAGCCCAGACTGTTCCTGCCAATGGGCGGACGCCGCAGTCGTGGACTCATTGGTTCGTTCGTCGAAGATGGAGATATCCCGGCTCGAAGTGCTCACCAGGTGCAGCCCCGCGCGAACCGGCCAGCCACCTTTCTTGACTTCCTGAGGCCGGTCATCGTAGCGGTTCGTGGTTCGGATGGCAAAGAGGTTGGGCAGCTGCGGTACTGTTTTGGCCACATAGCTTCGCGCCGCCTCGATCATCCGCTGCTGAGCTGCGTCGTCGGGAGCCGCAGTGGACGGCACCTCGCTCGCCGGAGGGTCCAGAAATGCCGACTGATCGGCGAGTAATTGCAAAGCCAGCGCCGCTTGAGAGCCAGCATCCAGATATGCGGTAAGCCGGTTGAGCGTAGCCTCGGTCAGCCTTTCGGAAAGCTCTAAGCCACCAATTTGGCGCGCAATTTCCGCATCCGGCTTGTTTGCGCTATGGGCCGCAGTCAGCGCCTGCTCCAGTTGCGCCACGGTGACGCGCTTTTCTGCACCGGCATAGGGCGCCATCGAAGCCAGGAGCATGAGCAGAATCAGCCGCCGCATCGGCACCGTTCCCCGTTTCGTGCGCGGCTTGTCTTCCGTGTTCATGAAATACTGTGGGTGAACGGAAGTTACACGTTCCACCCACGTGATTGCAACCCTCGATGGAATGCGGCATCGGCGCATGATTTGGGATGAAGAGTTCCGGCTTGTAACCCTGTTTCTTGGTCTGACGTCTCTGGTTTGCACCCAACAGACCATCGCCCAAATGAGAGCCGCTCCGCACGAGCCAGATGGCCTCCTCAGACTCGATGTCTTAGTCACCGATAAGTCGGGAACTCCGGTGACTGGCCTCGACTCCAAAGACTTTACTTTGCTGGACAACGGCCAGCCCAGCAGGATTCTTTCCTTTCACGCATTCCCCGGAATCTCCGCCCGGCCCGATCCTCCGGTTGAATTCATTCTGGTCATCGATACCCTCTACCTCCCGCCTCGCCTGGCTACGGCTGAAAGGGAGGCAGTCGAGACTCTCCTG